>Ga0114923_10001988_pt1 | contig 14027 bp, 15 predicted proteins | sample SumtaG_FD_89578 | JGI IMG/M metagenome (GOLD analysis project Ga0114923, IMG submission 89578) | Deep subsurface microbial communities from Indian Ocean to uncover new lineages of life (NeLLi) - Sumatra_00157 metaG | ecosystem: Environmental > Aquatic > Marine > Oceanic > Sediment | place: near... | reverse complement strand
GATGCTATAATGTTCGGCATCTTATACGAGGAGGTCAATGATGGCCGGTGGAACAAAGAGTGGAACCCCGCTGGAAACCCGTGGAGCAACAGCAGCGGCGGGTGATACGTTTAAGGATTTGTTTGCAGACACAACTACGGAGCGTGGATCGTTTGGGCTTAATCGGACTGTATCTACGCCAATTTCGTTTGAAGATCTAATTGGACGTATTGCCGAAGCGACAGGGCGACTACAACAAGGTGCAACGGAGGGAATTTTAGGTTTCGATCCAAGTTCGTTAGGTATTGGGTCGGCTGCACAGACTGCGTTGAATGCACCAAGGTTTGATTTAAGTGCAGGGTTTGCAGCGTTGCAACCGTTTGAAGATCGTGAGAGAGATCTGACAATTAGCGGCGTTCGGAATCAATTCGGCTCTGCGGGTGGTAGGTTCTCACGAGAGTTAAGTAATGCTGAGGGCTTTACTCGCGGTGCGCTTGCAGATCAATTTGCAAGACGTAGGCAGGAGATTGCTCGCACCAGTTTTGAGAGTGCGGAAGAACGTAGAATTGCAGCTTTAGGTGAGATTATTCCGGGGATCAATCAGTCGGCACAGATTGGTGCGGGTAGTCAGCAGGAGTTGTTAAGGACTATTCTTGCTTTCTTACAGCCGGGTGCTAGTCAAGAAGATCCAGGGTTCTTGCCGGGATTGTTACAGGCAGGTGCTACTTTAGGTGGAGCTGCAATTCTTAAATAAAAGGTGTTACGATGGCTAATGGACAGACGACAGGTGCGGCTTTGGGAGATGCGTTAGCTGCTTCTACGAATACGATTATGTCTTTCTTTCTACGCAAACGTCAGTTGGATTTGCAAGAACAAGGTTTGGATCAGAGAAGGATAAATGACGAACAGCAAATTGCATTAGGTGCGTTACGTTTGTTGAGTCAATTTCCTGAGCCGGGCACGAAGGTAGGGGATCACGCATTTTTATTTGAACCTGTAAGCTTTTTGCTTAGTGATGAAGGTTTAGAGTCTTTTAAAGATGCAACAATTCCTACTAGGAGTTCTGGACAGCTAGATCCTGTAAAAGCGTTGGAAGCTGCATTTATAGGAACACTTAGTCCAGAAGCTCAACTTGCATTTGGAGAAGCATCAGTTGCCAAGAAAGTAGGTGAAGGCACTACTACGTTAGAAGGTGTTGTAGCTGGTCAAGAAGTTGACAGAACATCGGCAGTCTTTACTCAGGCATATGCTGCGGCGTTGAATAATCCAGATTTGTCTACTCAGTCTGCATTAATACGTGAGAATACAGGTAGGAGAGCATTTGGTTTTGATGAGCTTTTAACTGTTCAGCTTCCTGATGGATCGGTTGTTGACATAACCGAATCTGCGGGGAATATGAACGCGCGGTTTATGCAAATTCGTCAAACTAAAGATATATTCGATCAAACTGATTTTCGTGCTGTGGCTTCTGGTGTTGCGTTAACACTTGCCGAAGGTGGCTTGGCGATTGATCCTATTGACGCAAGACGTATTGCACAGGCAAAGTTAAACGGTACGTTAGGTGAGTTAGCGGCAAGTAGTCCACAACTACTTCCAGCAATTAGAATTGCAGCAGAAGCATCTGTTGGACAGTTAGGAAATGCTAGGTTATTGCTTAATCAAATGGGTCCACGTGGAGCTGCAACGAATTTACAACTGGATCAACTACGAGATTTGTTCGACAAACAGATTATTGACAGTCAAGAATTTGAAGAGCAGTTAGAAGTTCTTTATCGTCAAGCTGATAATCTTTCAAGAGCAAATGGTTTTGGTCGTATCATGCCTACAGTTGAGACTGAAAGAATACTTGGTTTTATATCACTTGGCGATCCACAATTTAGCTCGTTTAACCCCGCAGAATTGCAGCCAAATCAGATTGATGCTGTGGTGAGTGCATTTGTATCTGGCAGATTAACTGAGGAAGATTTCCTTTCCTTTGAGCTTGATGAATCAATTGTGAATACTGCAAGGGCAGCAAAAGCTGCAAAAGATACAACTGAGCTTACTTTATTTGGTACAACCAACGAATGAGTAGATAATGAGCACACCGGAAGATAAAATTCCACAAGAAGATCCACTAGAAAGACAAGAACGTATTAGGCGTATTATTAACGAAACCCTAGCGTCTGATGATTTCGTACCGGGAATTGCGGGTGTGATTCCAGACGATAGAGGACCGGGAGTTTTTGAATCTGTTGGTAGAATTGCCGGTGAAGTAGGTAGTGCCATAGCTTCGGGTATTGATCGCTTTGCTGGCGGTGGTTTCAGTCGTGATGTTAAAGGTGCCTTTCGTGGGGATGTAAGATCACAAGCTAGGCTTGTATCACAAGAAGGATTGTTTTTGCTTGAAGGAATAAATCAAGGTTTCGTACAGCCGACGGCTAATTTGATTGAATTTCTTGCAGAGATTGCAGATGTTGTAGGCTTGGATGAAATTGAAGCTGATATTCGTCAGCAAACTGATGAACTCCGTAGTACGTTAGGTGGATTGATTACGCAAGCAGAAGATATTGCACTTCGTGTGGGCTTTGATGAAAGAACTGTCGCAAAGATTAGAGTTGGTGGTGGTTTAGTTGGATTTTTAGCTCCACTTTCCGCAAGTTTGAAAGTTGCTACAGGTTTGACAGGGTTGCATACACGGCTTGGTTCAAATATTACAAGAGATTTTGTCGCTGGTAATGTACTTGGGTTGTTTAATACCCAAGGAGATCTTGAGGAACGAGGTAAGCACGCAATTGTTGAGGGTAGTTTGTTTGGTGGCTTTGCTTTGCTTGGTGCTGCATTTCCTTGGGTAGCTGGATTTAGAAGTAAGAGAGGGTTGACACGGGAAAGATTTAGTCCAGAAAAAGTAGCCGAAGCGAATGTGGAAATTGCTGCGGGGAAGGCTGCAATTAAAGATGGTCAAGAAGCTATTGTGTTTGATGTAATGAAGGATGAGGAGATAATTGCACAGTCTGTAGCCGCACGAGAGATTCTTGTTAAGAATGCGGATATAGATGCGGTTGTAGCAGGCTTGCGGGATGTAGCTAGTGATCGTACAGGTCATGTTCTTATTCAACGTATCGGAGATCAGTTTGCGTTTAAGACTAGAATGGCTGAGTTATTTCCTGGTATGGGTGTGGATATAGTGAAAGGTGCGGAAGGGTTTAATGCAGTTATAAGCTTTGGTAAACGAGGATTGAATAATCCACAAAGAGCTATGCTCAAAAAGACTGGAATGTTTGAAGGTATGCGTGTTTCGCATGGTGGAGTTGAGAGGGAAGTTGCTGGTTTGAGTACAAGACCGGGATTTATTAAAGTAAGACCTCTCGATGGTGGTAAGCCGAGAGATGTTATGATTGAAAACTTGTCGATACATGGTTCGGGAAGAAGCTTGGAAATTGTTCCTGGAAATGATGGATTGTATAAAGAATTTAGTGAATGGTTTAATTCACGTTTGGATAATGTAGCTAGAAATGCTGCTCATGGAGTTTCAAAAGACCAACTTATTGATGATGTGTTAAAAGGTAAGTTTACGTTGGATGAAGTAAGACTTCGCGAGACTGTTGGGGATGTGATTATCTCCCCATTTGAAGCCGGGATGGATGCGTCACAGAAAATTGTGTTTGATGTAGGTAAACAACCAGGTGTTAGGTTGAATGTTAAACCTGTGTCACCTGCGGAATTGCAGTTGTCCCCACAACAAGCAGAAGGTAAGGCTTTCTTGCAGATCTTGCGTGGAGATCAGCCTGTTAATGCTATGCTTGAGATTAGACAGACGGAACGCGGGTTGTTGGTTACAGGTTTGGATGGAGCTAGTTTGGAGGGTGTACCGCGTAGAACTGCAAAGGTGTTGGCAGAAAGAATTGCAGAGATTATACCTGATGTTCAACATATTGAAATGTTAGGTATTCGTAACCCGGTGTTTGAAACTATTCAATCTAACGTAGCTAGGGGTGCGAATGATTTCTTTGTTGTTCCACCTCAGACGTTAGGTGGTTTCGATGAAATGGTTGCTGTGTGGATGCGTGAGCAAGGTATCGCTGGTGCGGATGCACAGATATTTAAGGAATTTGCTGCACAGCGTATGCGTAGGGAGCTTTTTGAATCTCTACCTGAGACAGAAAAGACGTTGATTACAAATCTTCGCAAACAGTATGCTGATATTCTGAATCAAGGTAGGACTGATTTGGAATTTATGGCTACGTCACAAGGGTTTAAGTTTCAACGTGGTGTAGGTGGTACGGCTACGTTGACTGATGCAACCACAGGCGCGGAGTTTTTCTTTACAAACGAGAAGGGTGTTAGGAATGCGTTGAGAGTTGCAAGAACACGGAGAGACTTAGTTGAGTCTACTATGTTACCGGCTGATTTTGCTGTTATTGCACCACCACATTCGCCTAATTTGATGCCTACAGGAGAAGTACCAAGTACGGTTGCGATAAGTAATGAATCTGTGGCGCAAGCTCAACTTGCTGAACTTGGTGATGCAAAGTTAACTAACAACCTTGCTGATTTAGCGAAGAAATTTGAGCGCGACTCAGGTTTTCCATTATTTACAGGTTATGTTGATGATGTATTGAAGGGTACTAGAGAAATGCGTAACTCAACCTCGCTTGACTTTCCAAATATTGAGAAAAATTTGATGCAGTTAGGTAGAGGTAAGACTGGACAGATGCGAAGGCTTAAAGTTGCAATGTTCTGGAGGTCTATTGAAGGAAAGGATATTACGAGAAAAACACTTAACATAAGAGCAAGTCGCGCTGGTTTGGATGCCAAAGAAATTGCTGTAATGAATCGCGCTATGGATATTTTCAATGTAGGTGGGATCAGAGCAGGAATACCACCAGATCAGTTTGTTTTGCAATATTTCGGTAGAATTCAGCCAAAGGTTCAAGCGGGTTCGGATGCAACGAGGGTTGCGCTTTATGGAAATGAGCCTGTTCCACCTGCTGCGGAAGCATTCTTTAGGCATATTCGTAGAGGGAACATGGACCCGATTGAAATGGATCCATTACTCGTTCAACTCTCATGGTTTAGGTCAGAAGCACAAGAGAAATTTGTCAGTAAAGCTTTTGATAAAATGGCAACATTGACTGGATTTGGTCGAACAAGAATTACTCCAATGAAGATGGGAGATTTACCCCAAGGTCAACAAGCAGGGTTGAAGAAGTTATTTGAGGAGACAGGAATCCCGTTTGATATAAACGGTCCTGTATTGCCGCAACAGATTACAGATGTTTATAATACAATGCTGATGAATCTTCAAGGTGGACAAGCACGGCAGGCTAGTGCGCTTACGAAGATCTTTATGGGTATGTATCGAATGATGGGCGTGGATGTGACAGAGCCTGCATTGAAGCAGATGTTTAACGATATGCTTAGTTCAAGCTTCGGTGCGTTGGTTGGTTCGGGTAAGGCAGTTGCGAGAAATGCAACGACTCAGATTAACTTCATGACTTATGTGCGTTATGGTGGTAAGCATCTTGGTGAGGCGATTAGAATTGCAGGTACACGCGCAGGGTATGATAAAACATTTGCAGATGGAGTTTTAGGTTTGCGTGAAGGTGGAGTTGCCGGTGGAGATGTATTGTTTAAGCGGTACTTTACTCCCGGTGAACAGGCAGTTGAGGCAACTAATGCTTTTGGACGTTTGATAGCTCCGATGGTTAGATTGCAGATGAAGGGCGCTCATATATCTGCGGGATTTGCACGGAAGGTGCTTGTTCCATTCTCATCGACGGATGATATAAATAGAGTTAGGGATTATTTTAACACGAGGCTTAATGTAGCAGATGAGATTGCTGCCTTTAAAGCAGGCAAGATTACTGAACAAGAGTTTATGGATAATGCAATGATTGGATTTACGCCTCAATTGAAGGAAGCATTTTTCAAGCAGTTCAAGGTTTCAGAGGAGAGTGCGTTACAGTTTGCAGGTAGGATGGTAACGGACGAGAATCAATTTCAATATGGCTTGGCTACACAGCCGCTTTATTTACAAACTACTGCGGGTAAGCTTGCGGGAATGTTCTCAAGCTGGCCGTTGTGGGCGAAGGAGTTTTATACCTTTAGGTTTATGAACATGACTGCTGCGCAGAAAAGAGTGTTTATTGCACGAACATCTATCACAAGTGCGGCGATTGGAATTACAGGGTCAACACTTGGATATAATCTATGGAGTTGGGTGTCGCCAACTGCGATTATAAACTACTCTGGTGGACCTCCTGTAGATGTTGCGGAAGGTATAAGAGATATAGTTGACAAGCCGTTTAATCAGAAAGTTGGTGCTGTTCAACGTGTGGCGAGGGAGATCGGAAGAATGGCTTTTCCCGGTCAGCAAGCTGCAAGGGATATTACTCGTGTTCTTTCAGATACAAGTGATCCACAGGATATGGTTTTAGGTTTGTTACTTGGACGGCAGACAGACCGTGGAATTGAAATTGATTTCAGTGACCTTCTTGATGAAGAAGATAAGAAGGCGCATTTTGAACTCTCAACCGGACGAGCTATAACAAATGTGCCATTGGATAATATAGTAGGTACGCCACAAACTACGCTAGATCCGTCAATCGGTGAACGTCCACTTACTTCACAACCTTGAGAGGGGATTCAGTTATAGGAACAGCCCACTGGTCGCCGTCCCGTGGCTCAACCTTGATGCGTTTCATCTTGATAAGAGTTTGGAGAATTTTGAAAACGTCGTCTGCGTTACCAACCATAGCGTTACGGCGGAATACTTCATAAAAAGGCATACCACCACTTTTAGTAATATCTAGTAAGATTCGTTCGGTATCGGCTGTATGAGCATATTTGCCTACACCGGAGAATGTTTTAGCCATCGACGCTTCGATCATGTTGAGAATCTGTACGGCTGTTTCAATGTCACGAGCTTCGATGATAAGATCGTCTGACTCTGCAAGGTGTATGAGTTGGGCGATCTTTAGTGCATGGGTACGTTTGCGGTTGAAGTAACCAGCGATGCGATGATCGTCGGGGGTTGACATGAGCCATTTTTTATAGTAAGTGTCGTACAGATCCTGAGCCTCCTCGGTCCATTCAAAGATCCCTTCGATCTGTGAGATATGATTAATGTCTAGCTTGAGTGCTTCAACTAATTTCGGATCTGGAGCGTTAGGTCTAGGATTAGCAAATCTTGGAGACTCCTCATAAATGAAAATAGTCCTTGAAGTGAATCCGTGATCTGTCGCTTGGATTGGCATACTTTCAGCAATCCATGAAGGCGTAGTTCCTGCAAGTATATTGAGTACGGGGTTGTTAATGGTATCACTACCAGCAGTTTTTGTTTGTCGTCGCCAGCCATAAGGGGAGTCCTCGCAATCGTATATATCGGTTAGGAATTGAATCATCTTGAGGCCAGATGTGTCGATTAGGCTGGATACCTCGGATGAGTGGATTGTCAGGGCGCTGTTTACTTTATCCTTACCTGCCTTTGCCATAGCGCGCATTAGTTCTTCTGCGGATATGGAATCTGGTCCCATTATTACATCTTTAACGGACGTTAGGATCTTTCGACCTGCGCGGATACAGGTTGATTTGCCTAGCTTACCCGGTGGTGCGGTTAGAATGACGTAAAGATTAGGATAGACAGTATACATCCCTTGGTCAATCCACACGTTGCGGCGCACGGCAGATGCAAGTATGCTTAGTCCAACCCATAGGTGATAGGTTTCGGGAGCTTCAAGCTCAGATGTGTATTCGCCGTAGGCTTGTAGGAAATTTCCTGCAACTCGACTCATTCTCCACTCCAGGAATTTGAAATTGGAGTGGAGATTGGGATGATTACATTCTTTCCACGGAGATTGAATGGGATAGTCATTAGTTCGGTTATGCGCTCGGCTGTTTTCTCCGCATTCTTCTCAGGGATTTGAATTAAAGCACCGTCATGTGTGTTGACGAGTATGTTTGCTTTGGGAATGTTGTCTGCAACAGCGCGAACTCCGTAGTGGATTAGGTCCGCAATTGTACCTTGAGGCTCACAGGCAATTGCATCGCGAATGAGTTGATCTCCCCAACTTTGATAGAAACGACGACGACGACCAAAGGCGTTGGTGATCGCGCTGTTCTTGCGTAGTTCGTTTTCAACCTGCTTCCACCAGAAGCGTAGATTGGGGGAGACGTTCATGTAAAGCCTACGATGTTCTTCTGCTTCGCGTTGGTTAATACCAAATCCAGTTTCCATTAGCTCCTTATTGAAGCTGAATCGGTATGTACTCGCGCCCATTTTATAGTTGAATGCGTGACGTGATTTCTTGGCGACGAATCGTTTCTTGCTGCCTTTTTCAATATCGTCGTATTCTAAGTCGAACATTTCAACTGCGAGCATATTATGAATGTCTAGTCCTTCTTCCATCCAATCGAGAACTGTGTTATCTTCGGTTAGGTAGGCAACAACTCGCGCTTCTGCTTGCTCTGCGTCAGGGATTGCGAATACGAAACCATCGTCGGGGATAAACATTCGACGCAGGACAGGTGGTATCTGTTGAATAGGTACGCCAGATCCCCAATAGGTTTTACTTGCGGAGTAACGTCCGTTCTTAGTGCCAGCAAGGTTCCAACTGAATCGCATATAACCATCGTCGTCGATGAAATCCTCGTTCATATACGAACTGAGTGATTTAAGCCTGTGACGTACTGCTATGATTAACATGAGCAGGTTCTTTGTCACAGAATCATCGGTACTAGCACATATGTCCATTAATGTTTCTTGTCTGCTGTCGCGTTTACGTCCGCGCGGGACTTTGCAGCCAAGAAGTTCGTAGACAACGTGTTTTACTTGCACATGAGATCGGACATTAATCTCACCACTTAGTCCGTTGTTCAAGACTTCTTGGAACATACCTGCTTCTTTGATTAGCTGCTCGCGTATCTTCGCATGGATTTCCATGTCGATACGAATACCTGTCAATGCGGCATCAGCCATTATGTCAAAGTTCATCATGGAAATCTCGTAGGCTTTACGAGTTCCCATCCAGTCCATGTCGTCGTTGATTCCTTCCCACGATTCAAACGTCAATGCGTTATCGTCGCAGTTGTATCTGTATTCAAGTGCAGGATCACCAGTCTCGCGGGATACCTTTAGATCTTCCTTGTAATGCGGATGGTCACAGTATACAGATACAATAGTGCCAAGGTCTTTCTTGCGTAGATCTTGCCAGGAATAATGGAAAGCAACCATCGTGTCCTCGATGATACGAATACCATCGTCGTTTACAACCTTGACATTCCAACCTTTGCGGCGTAGATTTACTACGTCAAACATTCCGTTTTGGAAAATCTTAACGGAGTTGTTGTTGAGAAGCTTTTCGTATGCTTCATCTGCAAGGGCATGACCAGCTTCGATACAAATAGCCCATAGAGGATCATCGGAGAATCCTATACAAGACAGATCCTCTGGTGTGTACCATTCTGTATCAGCAGCGTATGGTTGACCTGCTGTAAGTCGTTCAATCGCGGCATATACATTTTCCTCTGTTGGAAATACAGTATACTCACGCTTGGGCAGAGAGAAGTCTTTTGTTTCGGAAATCCGTTTCGCTTTGCGAATATCCCAAGCGACGAACGGGCGTAAGTGCCATTGGCCGCGCATGATAAACGATGGATGGAAGGTTGGAATGACCCAGGTGTTTGATGCAAGGACGCAGGGTAAAGGAGATCCGCGCCATTTAGTAATCCCTGTTAGTTGTTTTTTATTATTGAATTCCAGCTTGCCGGTTAGAGCATACAAGGCTACGTTACCGAATGCGATAATTACATCGGGTTTTACTTCTTTGATCTCTGCTCGTAGTTCGTCGATTCCATCAAGTAAAACTTGCGTAGGTTCTTTGTTGACGAAAAAGAAGTCTTGTTTGTTAGGTGTGTTTGGTAGGTACTTCGTCGCGTTTGTGATCCATACTTTGTCACGCAGTATACCTTCGGAAGCTAAGTTGCGATCCAACTCCGCCCCCGCCTTGCCGATAAAAGGGCGTGGCGGCACCGCACCGGCCTCTGAGCGGCCCGGACCCTCGCCTACGAGCATTATTCTCGCGTTCGGATCGCCGCTTGGAGATACTCGTATCGTCGTTAGATCACGGGACATTCTTTTACCATTCTTTTACAATGAGTTCTATATCGTCCTCATGGAGAACGTAGAGATTGTCTTTCCACTGTGCGTATTGATGCGGTTCGATTCCTTTTTGTTTCCAGCCGACGAATACAATAAGATCATCTTCGTTTAGATCCTCGTGACAATCTGCGCCAACTGAGCGAACCCATCCGCATTGAACGTGAGCTTCTCTATAGTTGTCTGCTTTGAGTATGTTATCAAAGTCAGGATCGTGGATTGGTTCGATTGTTACAAGTTGTCCTGTTGATTTTTCCATTTAGTTGTCCTCTATGCGGGTGAGGTGGACGCTTGACCCTACTACAAATCGTTGAGACGATCTGAACGTGTACGTCCAATGCGGTAGTGTGCAGTCGCCGTGCGTTTCAGTGCGTTTCGCGATCTCCACCACTACGCCCTCGCTCTCCGCGCGCTCCGCTTCTGCGCCATCGTGGTATCCCTTCTGATGGCCGATCAATTCACCACGCTTGAAGTCCTCGCTCTCCTGCTGGCCGTCTCGCTTACCGCTTTCGTACTGGTGGTCCAGTTCTTGTTGAATAAGTTTCTCAATCTCGGCCAGCCAAGCTACTTGTACGATGCTCATTCTCCACCTCCTATCGCTTTCCGTGCCGCTGATTCGCAGTCGGGTGAGTTGATGCAGAGCCGTATCGGGTGATGATTGTCGTCAGTAGGGATGATCCAAATAGGGCCACCGCTCATGCAGAAATCGCACCCAAACAAACCATCTGTTGCGTGGTATGAGTAGTACGCATTCGTAGGCAACCATTCCGGCCTCTTGCTGGTGTCAGTCATCCGCCTACCCTTTGTCCTTTATCATCAAATACATCAGCGTCGGGCCATTCGCTTTCCTCTGGCTCCGCTGGTACGAGGATGCCGGGCACGAGAATACGGATAGAACATTCAGATTGTGGAGTAGTTGCGTCCTTTGGTATGTCCATTTGATAGACAATGCGCCCATGTGCCATATCGTGAGTCGCCACTACCTCCACCATCCCCTCGTTCAGATACTTGCGGAGGGCGGGGAACCACTTCGGCGTAATGACGGCATCGTTTCCCGGCCCATCATCGCGAGGTAGGTACAGGCAACCGTCCCGCTCCACAATCTCCAGCTTCGGCTTATTCATCTTCAACCTCCTCAACAAATGCGAGTAGGTCAGTGAGACGGACAACGATAAATTCCTCGCGTTCGATTTGAATAAACACACCTGAGTTCTTTGCGAAGAACACACGGTCGCCTACCTCTACGTTCATAGGCATACGGGCGAACGATGGTTTTAGATGTTCTCCAAAAAATTGAGCTTTACCTAATTCATAATCATTTGGTGTGGGAACAAAATAAGGAACCTCTGCCATGAAACCGGGACCGACTGCGACTACAGTTCCAAATTGCGGAGTATACTTTGTAGTCTCGGGGATGTGTATTCCCCCTTTGGACATAGTTTGTTTATCATCAGGCTTTATGACGATACGGTTGGATAGAGGTTGGAGCTTAATCATCGAGGGTTGTCCTTGTTTAGACTGCGTAAATTTTGAAATCTAGTAGAATTAAAAATGTCATTGTATATTTCTTTCTGATCTTCACGCCATTCTTCAAAACATCTATTGCACATAGCACGTCCGAGTTCGTATTCAAAAACTTCATAAGCTTCCTCACCGCATATCATACAAGCGGCCATGAAAGTTTCAAACGTAAGTATCATCTTACTTTTCCTTTAGTTGAATAGGAAGGGGACAGAGATCGACCAGGAAATATATCCCCTTCCTACTCGGGACTGATTACGCGGACAATACCTTCTTGATATCATTCCGCATTTCACCGGAATCTTCCGGGTATTCGTACTCGTTTACAAGAATGTTACAGGGTTGGTCAAGCAGATCGTCGGTATCAAGCTCACCAACGGAACCTGCTTCAAGCGTCCCTGCGCCAAGGAGAGTGTTAACGAGATCAACAAGTCCGAACAGACCCTTGCCTTCGATAACGTAGTTCCTCCACAGCTTACGATTGAGAAACTCACCGTCTGTAATCTGGAAAACGATTGGGATATACTGAGCCTTTGGCCCATCAGCTATATCCTCGATTTCCACTACCTTCGCGGGATAATTCCCCGCAGGTATAGCACTAAAATCCTCAACTTCCGTTGCATCAATTTCCAGTCTTGGACTCATTTGTAGCTCCTATTGGTTTTTGTTGTACTGGTCGATCTCTAGCTAGGGATTGTAACGTATTGTCCTCCAAAGTGATCCGCACACTTTGACTCTATGGTTGAAATAAACACACGTGCTTTTTCTTCTGCTGATTTTGCGGATGTAAGTGCGTCACGCTTCCACAATTCAATTGCTTTCTCACGCAGTTCTTCTAGCGAACCAAGCTCATCACCCCAACGTGCGAGGATGAATGCCTTCGCTCTGTAACGTGGTTCAGCGTTGAAATTATACTGATAACCGACAAGCACAGGATCTTTTACAAGAACAGATCCATTGTACCAGACTTCAACTTCTTCCATTAAATCGCAGGCGTGTGCGGCTACTTGAAGTACACGCAGGGGTATAGGTGATTCGTTATATTCATCCAGCATAGTAAAATCTGGGCAAAGAACAGAGTAAACTATCTTTTCCTCTGCCGTCATAACACGGTAAGGTATCCGTGTTAGAACATCCGAATCTTCATCAACAGGCTTGAGTAATTCTTGCTGGCCTGTTAGACCAAGAGTTTCAATCAACTCAATTGCTTCGCTTTCCATCTCTGGTGCTTGTTCACCAGTTTCGTTTTCGAGTGCTTCAAAGGTCTCGACTTCCATGATACTACTCCTTTTGATTAAGTGGCCGATCTCCTATCTAACAAACATTATCTCCATCGTTCTACCATGTTCTTCTATCAGAAATGTACCTCCTTCCTCACGCTTACGCGTAATGTATTCTTGTAGATGTAATGAATCTCTAATTACATCAGCTTTAGTTTTACCAGATTCTTGAGCTAGATTACTTAGAAGCTCGTAGGTGCGCGGTCCGAATGTTACATTCATTCGTACCTTCTTATTTCCAGAACTCATCAATCGTCTTTCGCCAGAGGTTATAGTCTGTCGGCATGACTGCGGGTAAGCAACCGTAACGAGATTTGCAATCGTGAAGCGCGTCCTTTGCAGTTTGCATTACATACTCTGGCTTGTCTTTTGTACCTCGTACTGAGAAGTGATAGACCTCACCGAAGTCTTTGGGAATACGTTGACGAAGCTGACCAATGAGTAAGGGAAGAAGTTTCTTTACATTCCCCGCATCGGTCTTTAGTTCATATTCATGGCAGATGAGGATGATTGTTTTATCCTCGAAATCAGAACCACGAAGCCAATTGAACATGTCTTGGAACAGTGAAGATGCACCACCCCAGTCTTGTTGACGCATGACACGCATACCACCAGCGCGCTTAGAATCTGCTTTGGACTTCGACATTCCAAGCACAGCGTTTTGGTCAAGGCCAGAGTTTATTACATAATCAGTTAAGGTTGTGCCTGAGTCCACGACAATTGTATCGAACTCGTCAAGTTCCTCAGCCCACTCGTCAAGAATGTCTGTGCATTCATCAAGTGCAGTTGATTTTGTAACGTGACCTTTCTCAATACTTCTTTCAACGACGGTACGGTAGACAATTTCCTCTGGTTTCTTGTCAATTATCCCTGCTTTGATTGCCCATAGAACAGAGGACATTCCTTGGTCAAGGTCAAGTGTTCGGGTGCGTGGAAAACAATGGGCAAGTATAGTTTTACCTCCACCCGGCGGACCCCATAGGATTATAAATCTACTAGAATCTGCTCCGTCCATATCCTCAAGTGTTTGATTGTTGCTCATTACTTTCTCCTTTTAGTTCTTTCGGCCAGAATGTAGGCCGGTCTGACCCTACAAAGCTGCCTATACG
>Ga0114923_10001987_pt1 | contig 14028 bp, 14 predicted proteins | sample SumtaG_FD_89578 | JGI IMG/M metagenome (GOLD analysis project Ga0114923, IMG submission 89578) | Deep subsurface microbial communities from Indian Ocean to uncover new lineages of life (NeLLi) - Sumatra_00157 metaG | ecosystem: Environmental > Aquatic > Marine > Oceanic > Sediment | place: near... | reverse complement strand
CGGAACTTTCGGGCACCGCCAATGAAAGGATAATCCTTTCCTTTAAGCTCGTCCATGGCTTCACGGGTATTGTCTACGTTGAATGAGAGCAGCATGACCCCTTCACCGCGCTTTTCGATATGCTTGGCTACATCGCCATCCGGCGTGGTGGACTCCATTAATTCAAAACCCACTTCACCGACATAATAACGGGCCACTTTGATCTTTTCGGGCTCGTCGATATATTCATCATCGGCTTTGCTCTTACCCAGCATCGGTTCCCAGACCTTTTTGGCTTCTTCCAGGTTCTTTACTGCAATACAAATATGATCGATTCGATTTACTTTCATAATTATTCCTCCGCTTTACGTTTTAAAATGACCTTCGCCATCGTGTCCACGCACCACACCAACCCCCCAATTGCCGGGGGTGGGTCTATCCTCCCGTGGAGATACATAGCATTCGTGGACTGCTTCGACACCCCTGTTGGGCAAACGGAACTGTATCGCGTCGATAGGACATACTTCGGCGCAGATACCGCACTCCTCGCAAAGGTCTACCAGGAGTGCCGCTTTATTTTTAATCAATCCCATGATATGGGCCGGGCAGCGCTTGATACAAACACCGCAGCCATTACATTTAAATACATCTATTTTCGGTATCATATTATTTTTCCTCCTTTACAACCTCATGCCCATCCTGAAGCCATCCTGAATGGCTGAATTGCCCCGGCGCGGGATCATGGCATCTCCAATGGTGTACACTCCCGGCTTTACGTCGCTCAAATCATTCACAGCAAACATATCCGCAAGAATGACCGTATCGGCTTCCACCAATGTCTCGCCTTCCGGGGTTTCCACCAGGATTCCTTTCTCATTGATTTCTTTGGGTTTGGCAAAGCTTACCCGGTTCACCTTACCTTCTTTAAGTTTTTTCATGTACCGCCAGATATAACTGGGATTCACATCGGCTCCCGGCTTCTTCCCGGTATGCACCAGGGAAATCTCGTATCCGCCTTTTTCAATGAGGAACATCGCCGTGGAAATAGCCACTCCACTCGAGCCTAAGATGGCTGCACGCCTCCCCGGTTTTACCTTTTCTTCCATGACATCCAGGGAAGTCACTACATTTTTCCCGTCGGCCCCGGGCAGGTCGCTTTTAGGAACGGCCCCGGTGGCAATAATGATGTGGTTGGCATCGCTGCTTTTGATATCTTCTGCCGTCACATCTTTTCCCATTTCAAAGGTTACATTACCCTGGCGGCAGTAGTTTTCCAGGTACTTGACCAGGCGCATGAACTCTGTGTCACCGTGGGGACCATTGGAAGCCGCGGCCGCTTGACCGCCAACGTGGTTGCTTTTTTCCGTGACCGTTACCTGGTGTCCCTTTTCAGCAGCGATACCCGCGGCTTGCATCCCGGCGATACCGGCACCTATGACCCACATCGTTTTCGGATGTCCTGTTTTGGGGAACCCATAGAATCCCCACTCCGGCTCAGACTCATGGCCCAATGAAGGCCGTACCATGCAGTTCAACTCGGCGTCGCGGAAAAGCCTGGCTAAGCAAAGATTGCAGGCCATGCAGGGAATGATCTCGTTCTGCCGGTCTTCTGCGATTTTCACCGGCAAGTAGGGGTCGGCAATCATGGGACGGCACATCTCCCAGAAATCAAGTTCGCCGTTGGCTATGGCTTCATCAGGATACTCCGGTAAAAACAACCGGTATGCCATAGAGACTTTTGTTTCAGGCTTCAACGCTTCACGTACCCGTTTGGCCAGGTAGAGCCATTGTCCCATGGCACAGTCCCGTGAAATCACTGAGACAGCCGATTCCTGCCAGCCGGCAGTTACCGACAAGCAGTCTACACCGGCTTTCTCAGCCAGTTTAATCACTTTAAGCGATTCCTCCGTAGAATTGCCGCCGCGGTCGTGAAGCAGCTCGTCAGCGCAAAGCCTGATGATAATGGGATAGTCCGGGCCGATTTCCTTGCGGATGCCGCTGATGATATCCGTCATGAATTTGGCCCTTCCTTCTACAGACCCCCCGTATTCGTCGGTACGCAGGTTGGTATAGCTGGACACGAAATTGGAGATCAGGTAGCCGACGATACCGGAGATTTCAACTGCATCAAACCCGGCTTCAACACAGCGCCTGGCCCCATCGACATGCTCTTTAACGGCAATTTGGATTTCTTCTTTGGTCATCTCTACAGGCTCCCGGAACCGCGGTATCTTCTGCTTTACCTCCGAAGGTCCAACCGTGTACTCGAGATTGATGCCCCCCACCCTGCCGCAGTGCATCAATTGCAATACTCCTTTGGAGTCATGTTTATGGATGACATCGGCAATCTTTTTTAAACCGGGGATAAATCTATCATCCCATATGCCCATCATACCAACGTAACCCTGGCCCTCACCCCGCGGGTCTGTGTAAGCACCCTGGGTAGTAACGATACCCGCACCACCCCGGGCCTGGGCCTCCATATAAGCCACTTCTTTGTCTGCAACAAAACCGTCGCCATAATTAAAATTGGTTTCAGTAGAAGCGTACTTGATTCGATTCTTGACCTCCATTTTTCCAATACTTCCCGGCTGGAAAATGTGAGGGTACTTCTTTTCTCCAGGTTTCATTTATTATTTCCTCCTTATTTAGGTGCCTCCGGCGGGCAGGGGGCTCTTTTGAAAAACCGCCCCCTGCACCCCCACAAAACTTCTATCTTGCAGGGCTGTTCTATTGTAATCTGCTTTAAATATTTGTTCCCACTGGAGCTATTTTTTTCATCATTCATCATTCATCACTCATCATTATCTCTTTATATTCCTCAATTTCCTCGTGGTTTCCATATCTAAATTGAAATTCTCCGGGTTTACTACGACGCCGTAACTCTCTTTTGCCTGTTCAATACTGATGATCCCATTTTTGACTTCCCGGGCAACTTTTTGGGCATCCCTTAAATGGGGATTCCCATATCCACCACCACCCCCGGCCTGTTGAAAAAGGATCGTACCTCCAGGTACATTTTCTACCAGGTCTTTGGTGGTGGTTTGGTAAACCTTGCCGTCTTGATAACGGAGTTCTATTTTGTTTAGTGTTGAGTCTTTACCGCCAAAAAGCCCAAAGGCGGGTTCAACATCTCCATCTCCAAAAGTGACCACTTTTGTCTGCTCACCGCCGATTTTAAATTTGGTTTTTACTCCAAGACCACCCCTCCACTGACCGGCCCCGGCAGAGTCTGTCCAATATTCATGTTTTAACAATAGATGCGGGGTTTGCTGCTCGAACATTTCATAATCCTGGTCCAACACTCCACCGCTGGCATCGATCATGCCAATGTGATCGTAGCCATCCACGCCTTTTGTCCCGCCTGAACCGCCTTTTAATCCTATAAATCCAATATCCACATAATTATTTTCTTTTCTTTTGTCATAGCCTGTTGTTAAATAGCACAACAATTGATTCCAGCCGGCGGTTATTCTTTCGGGTATCGCCTGTGACAATGCCCGCATGATTGCATCGGCATTGGGGGGACATAAATGATTGCCAAAAGTCGTTGCGGCCGGATATTTTGCATTCAGGATAGTGCCTTCCGGTATGATAATCTTCACAGGTCGTACCATCCCGTCGTTGTGAGGCATATCCGGATTCACCATCTGCAAGAAAGTCAACAGGGTGGCACTGGCACTGGAGGTATAGGTGCCGTTGACAAAACCCGGGGTCTGGGGGTCTGTTTCCGAATAATCAAAGGTTATTTGCTCATCCTCGACAGTTATTTTAACCCTTATTTTATATGTTGAACCCGGGGTTCTGCCATCGTAGTATACCGTTGCTTCCCCTTTATATACGCCATTGGGGATGGTCTTTATCTCTGCTTTCATCATATTCTCTGTGGAATTGAAGAGATACTGCTTATGGGATTCGAAGACGTCGATGCTATATTTTTCAACCAGCTTTAAAATACCTCTTTCGCCCACCACACATGAGCCGATCTGGGCCCTCATATCAGCGGCCACAATGTCAAAGCGGATATTGGCAAAAATAAGGTCCCAAACATCTTTTCTTAATTTGCCTTTTTCATAAACTTTGACCGGGGGGATTCGCAGGGCTTCCTGCCACACTTCGGTGGCCCGGGGATTATACCCACCGGCAACCGAGCCGCCGATGTCGGCCTGATGCCCCTTTGCCGCTGCCCAGGCCACTAATTTATCGTTGTAAAATATCGGTTTATACACTGCCACATCATTGTTCTGGTTCCCCATAGAGAATACATCGTTGTGAAAGATAACATCTCCCGGATAAATTTCATCCCCGAAATAGTCCACAATATACTCACACACCGGTCCCAGGGAAAAGGAGAGAATCGGGAGGTTCTCCGTTTGTTCCAACATCTTTCCCTTTCCGTCATAAAGCCCGGTAACAAAATCTTTGGCTTCACATAAAATAGGTGAACGCGTCGTCCGGGTTAACGCGATACTCATCTCCTCGGTAATAGACTTAAACCGGCGCTGAAACACTGAAACCAATATCTTATCTATCTTCATAATAACACCTTTTAGCCACAGACTTTCACAGACTGAACACAGACAAAAAAAATTTTATTAATAGTCTGTGTCCGTCTGTGTAAGTCTGTGGCAAATTCTTTCTTTAATTTCTTCTTCTTTTGTTTTCAGGTACATGGTATAGCTGCCGTGTTTATCGCATAATACGTTATATTCAGGTGTAATAAAGGTCGTTGTATTCACTTGCTCGATTACAGCCGGTCCTGCTAATTTATTACCGTACCGTAATTTAGCGCCATCATACACCGGGACCTTTTCGAAAACATGCTTGAGGGGCAGCCAAACGTTTCTTTCTTTTTTAAACGCCTTTGCCGGGTCTTCTCCGGCATATTCCTCTTGCCTGAATTTCGGCTTTACGGTTTTCCCAACGCTTAAGAGCCGTAAATTGATCAACTCAATGCCTGTCCCTTCTTCTTCCAGGGAATAGCCGTAAAGCCGGGAATGTTCCGGGTGAAATTTACTCGCTGTACTATTGACATCTCCTTTTTCTATTTCTTCTTTAGTAACAATCACATTTAATTCATGATATTGCTTAAGATACCTCATATCCAGGGAATAAACAAACGTGATCGAGCTTTCCGGGATATGCTCCTCTTTCAGCAGTTTCAAAGCCTCTCTCTCCATTTCCGCGAATATAGACCTGAATTTGTTTTTGTCCATTTTATTTAAAAGGGTGGGAAACGTCCTGACAAAGTTATGTTTCAGGTCGGACATCAGCATACCGGCCGCGCAAAAGATGGATGATTCTTTAGGGATTATCAGTACCGGGATTTCCAGTTCCAGGGCAATCATGCAGGCATGAACCGGACCGGCTCCCCCGGCAACCACCAGGGGGAATTCCCGTGGGTCTTCCCCTCGTTTAACACTCACTTCCCTGACACCGGAAGCCATATTCACATTAATTACCCGGTACATCCCCGCAGCCGCTTCAACGATATCCATATTCATCTTATCGGCAACATTTTCTTTTAAGGCCTTTTCTGCTTTATCGTAATTCAAAGGTATCTTGCCACCCGCAAAGAAATCTTTGTCCAGGTACCCCAATATCAAGTCCGCATCCGTACAGGTGGGCAGTTCACCTCCCAAATCGTAACACGCCGGTCCCGGTTTTGAGCCGGCGCTCTGCGGTCCCATATGCAAAAGCCCGCCTTCATCCACCCAGCCGATACTGCCGCCCCCGGCTCCGATGGTAACGATCCCCAACATCGGCAAAGCCAGACGGAGGCGTTCGATTTCGCCTTCGGTTGTTACCAGGGGCGTTTTATCTTTAATCAACGCCGCGTCAAAACTTGTCCCCCCCATATCCACGGTTATACAATCATTGTAACCCTGGATAGCAGTATACTCGATCCCGGCCACTGGACCGGCCGCGGGACCGGATAAAAGAGTCACCGCTGCATTATCCATGGCAAACTGGGGAGATATCACGCCGCCGTTCGACTGCATAATAAGTAAAATACCTTGAAACCCGGTATCCCCTAATTTATTGACCAGGCTGGTTAAATAACTCTTTAATATAGGCCCCACATAAGAATTTAACACTGTGGTACTAATGCGATCGTAAAAGCGGATACTGGGCAAAAATGTAGATGAAACCGTCAGGTAGGCATTGGGAAGTTGCTCTTTTACGATCTTTGCCGCCCGTGCTTCATGGTCCGGGTTGGCAAAGGAATTCATAAAACAAATGGCTGCTGCACTGACATCTTCTTTCTTAAATAATTCAACAGCAGCGAAAACATCCGGCTCCTCGAGGTCGACAACCGGGTCACCTTTATAATCAAGCCGCTCTTCCACCGGGTATCTTAAATACCGCGGCACCAAGGGTTCTACATTGGTGTACCGGTTATCATACTGCTCTTCCCTGATTCCCCGTCTCATTTCCAGGGCATCGCGCACCCCTTTGGTGGTTAAAAGTCCTGTTTTAGCACCCCTGCGGGTTAACACTGCATTGGTTGTTACCGTAGTGCCGTGAACAATGGTTGTGACTTGCTTGATAAAATCATTAAGGGATAATCCTTTGACCTCTGCCATTTCCGACAGCCCGTTTAACAACCCGATCGATGGGTCATCCGGGGTAGACAAAACTTTATAAACTTCCGAATGCCCGTCTCCCGATGTCAATAAAAAATCCGTAAACGTCCCCCCCACATCGATGCCTATCTTGTAGTTCATTTTATTATATTCCTTTGTGGAACGCTGCCGGTTCTTTGAATTCTCCGAACATTTCTTTGAAAATACCGGTTATCTCACCAAGGGTTGCATAACACCTGACAGCCTTCAAAATATAAGGCATCAGGTTCTCATCGGTTTGAGCGGCCTGTTTTAGTTCCGCCAAGGCCTGCTTCACTTCAGTTCCATCCCTGGAAGACTTTACCTCTTGAAGTCTTTTCTTTTGTACTTCCGCAGTATCAGGATTAAAGGGATGGAATTCGATTTCCCTGTCCTCTTCGTCTCCGGTGACATATTTATTGACAGCGATTTTTGTGATCTCACCCGATTGGACCCGTTTTTCATAAAGATAGGCCTGGTAAGAAACCTCATCCTGGATATAACCGGACTCCACCGCTTTGATCATTCCGCCTTTCTCTTCGACTTTTTCCATACACTCAACGATTTTCTTTTCCATTTCATTGGTCAGCCATTCGATATAATAGGAACCGGCTAAAGGATCAACCGTATCTGTCAACCCCATCTCGTCGGCAAGAATTTGCATAGTTCTTAGGGAAATCTTGGCCGCTTTCTTAGAAGGAATCGTATAGGCTTCATCATAAGAGCACAGCGCCATGGTTTGGGTGCCGCTTAAAGCGGAAATTAACGCATAATAAGCGCCCCTGACAATGTTGTTTTCAGGTTCTTCTATGGTAAGCCCACCGCCCCCGCCGCCGGCAATCATTCGCAGCGTCATGGAACGTGGATTCTTCGCCCCGAAACGGTCTTTTATGATCTTTGCCCAGAGTTTTCGTCCTGCCCTGAATTTTGCCACCTGTTCCCACAAATTGCCGTGGATATCAAAATTAAAGGCAATCCTGCCGGCAAAATCATCGATCTCCGGTCCCCGTTTGAGTATGTGCTCGATGTAAGCAATAGCAATCCCGAAAGCATAAGCCATTTCCTGGGGTGGAGTGGCGCCCGATTCCCTGATATGGTAGCCGCAAACGCTAAATGGATTGAATTTGGGGACATTCTTGGAACAAAATTCCACCATATCACCGATCAGACGGATGGAAGGCCCCACCGGGAAAATCCAGGTCCCCCTGCCGATGTATTCCTTCAAAATGTCGTTTTGGGTCGTGCCTCTAACCTGCTCCCAGGGAATGCCGTGTTTTTCTGCCACCACGAGATACATGGCCAGCATTACCGACGCCACCGGGTTAATGGTCAGGCTGGTGCTGATTTTTTCGATAGGGATTTCATCGAACGCTTCTTCTAAATCTTTCAGCGTATCGATTGCCATTCCCACTCGCCCCACTTCTCCTTCGGCCCGCGGGTCATCGGAATCCAATCCCAATTGGGTGGGCAGATCAAAGGCAACATTCAATGCCGTTTGGCCTTGTTCCAGCAGCCATTTAAACCTCTGGTTGGTTTCTTTGGCGCTTGCGAAACCGGAATACTGGCGCATCGTCCATGGACGTTTACGGTACATCAGGGGATGGATACCCCTGGTAAAGGGATATTCCCCCGGTTGACCGATCTCTTTCTCAAAATCCAAATCTTTAATATCTTCCGGGCCATAGACCGGCTTTACCTTGATCCCGGATTCAAGGATAACCTCTTTAATCTCTTCTGGTTTGGAATTGCTCATTTTATTTTTTTACCTTCTCGTTTATGAACGTTACGATTTCATTCAAATCGGCCCCGGTGGGAAAGACACCGTTGATTCCGTACTCTTTAAGGGAATTTATATCCTTTTGCGGGATATTTCCCCCAACCAGGACCACTTTACCGGCGAGCCCTTTTTCTTTTAATTGATTCATAAGTTTTTGGCACAAGGGTAGGTGGGCGCCGGAATAGATTGACATACCGATTACATCCACATCTTCTGTGGAAGCGGTATTTACGATCTCATCGACGGTATTGTGCAGGCCGGAGTAGATAACCTCCATTCCAGCCTCTTTAAGTGTGTGAACCACCACTTTCGCCCCCCTGTCATGCCCATCCAGCCCTGGTTTCGCAATTAACACCCTGATTTTTTTACTTGACGGTTCATTTGTATTCATGGCTTAGGTTCCTTTAAAGCTAATCTTATAAAAAAAACCAACATATGTCAACCCCTCTGCGAGGGGAACCGAAGAAGGCCCTGCGGGCCATCCGGGGCTTCTTATAGTGATTAAATCTACCGGTATAACTCCACGATGATGTTCTTAACCATAAAATATTGTGTCTTTTAATGGCTGGTTAGGGAGTCTTCGAGCCTAATTCTAGCAAAAGGAGGTGGACGGTGAAAATTGGCCTGGTACCTGAAACTATTTATTTTTTTCCAAAAATTCATCAACCTCAATCTCTGCATATTTGATAAGTTTTCTGAGCAATCCGATGGATACTTCTCTTTATGTTGAGGTACCGACAGATTGGCTTTCATACCGGGCTTTGTCATCACCACATGGCTTCCCACCTGTCCGACGACATTCCATCCCAACTTTTTAAATGTTTTAACCGCTTGTTTACCGGAAATATTTGCAAGTCTTGCCATTTTTTTATATGGAGACGACGATAGTCCCTTGTTTTGAATATGCAGGTATTTTCTCAAGGGCTTTTTGGTCTTCAGCCCACAACCAGGCGGTAATTGCTTCTTTTATATTGTCAAGGGCCTCTTTTTCATCCTTGCCCTGGGAGACACACCCCGGAAGGGAGGGACATTCTGCAACGATCCAACCGTCTTCCGCTTCTTCTAATACAACGTGGAATAACATACTGTACCTCCAGGTAATTTTAATATTTCTTTCATTTGGTATTAATTTAATACTTCTTAACTGATTTGTCAACTAAAATGTTACGAAAAAGAAAAAGAGGGAAAATTTGCCTCTCACCTTTTTTAGAAAAAGGAGAAAACTACATACCGTAAACGGAAATCCTGGTTCTTTTAAAGGTTTTTTCCAATTTGAATATCTTCTCTTTCCAGAAGGTCTTCTCCGACCTGTCAAATACCAATAAATACCCTTCACCAGTGCCGCATTTATCCATATTCAATGTGCCATCATCGTTCATATACCAGGAGGCTTCCTGGGTCATGGTTAACTCCGTACAATACGTTAATTGGCGGGTTAAAGTCTCCAGGCAAAAAATCAACTTCCCACGCAATTTTAACCTATCCCTACGCGGTTCTTACCTATCCTGGCACTATCCCTATCAAGGTTTAACCCATTCCTATCAAATCTGACGCCATTCCCACGCACTATTTTTCTTTCATAAAGGATTTTACTTGCCGATAAGAGGATAGGAAATACAAAAAGACCTAATGATGAATGAGAAATGATGAATGATGATAAAAAAACCTTATAAAACTTACAAGTTTCTCATTTATTTACCTTCACTATTCATAACTTTCGGTGTATCCCCTTCTGCGCTCATCATTACGCCAGAATACATGTTGACCGCGGCGGTAGATTTCGTCAACGGCCTCTTTAAGATAGGTGTCGGTCTGGTTACGAATCTTTAGGGCCTGGGTAAAATTGGCCTAGCATGAAAATAGCCCACGAATTACACGAAGATAAAATACATTAATTCGCTCGTAGAAAACGGCGGTTTGATTCATCAAACCCTAAGGATGAATTGCCCAGGGATAGGGCTTGATAAATCAAGCCCCTACAATCGACCATGTACCATTTTCATCGTCTCCAGGCGAGGCCCTCGGCATCATGATTGACTGGCACCTAAAAACCAATCTCGCCCGGCGCTCTTTAACACCTGGGTGGGAAAAATGGGAAAAAAAGGGTATTCAAGAAGTGCGTCTTTCATCATTTTTTCACATCTGTGCAAGTAAATGGTAAAGAAATGTTTCTCCTTCGTTACAACGGTGACGCGTGCGATACGCTTTGATCTTTGTAAAACCGGTGGGGATGTCTTCGATTTGATCGATTAAAGGATATTTATATTGGATTTGCGATAGGTTCTTGAGGTATTGTAGACATAACGGGGGGAAATCGTCAACTGTCGCATATACGAGGATGAAATTCTGTTCCAACCCATTGCAGTCATAACACTCGTGTATCTTTTTTATATGATCATCGACATAGGTTTGCTTCCACCCATCTAGTACCTCTGGGCATAAGTTCGACCTCAGTGTTTTAAGAAATTGAATATTTGCAGACATAAAAATGCCTTATCCGATCAGTGGTACATCGGATTCATTTTAATCTGAGTGCGTTTCTGGGATGGGAAGCACCGTTAAATTTCAAGAAGAGCGTTGTACCCACAAGCACAGGCACGTTCCTTACGATTCTCCTTTGAATTTATCTCGCTGTCGGCTACAAAAAGAGCACGACCAAGCGCCCAACCTCGAATATCTGTTCGACCCCGCTTCACCGTATCTACATCAGATGTGTTACCGTGAAATACCCAACAGCGAACCGGAAGACCTTCACGGGTGACCGCGAGGACAGCCACTTTTGCCTACTATCCGCAAACGTCGGTTAAGCACGTAGTGGCTTCCCACGATATGTCCATTTAAAAGGTTTTCCCATGGTCTTGTTATAGTAAGATATAAACTCGATGATTTTTTTTTCAAGATTTTCCAATGAGTTGAAGCTTGATCTTTTTAACAGTTTTCTTTCCAGAATCCCAAACCATATTTCCACTTGATTAAGCCATGAACAATGCTTTGGGGTATATACAAATCGTATTTTGTGGGATTGATCAGTCAGAAAATCTTTTCTGGTCTTAATATTCTTTAGAATTCCATATTTTCTTTTTTTTCCCAGATCATCTTTAATACCACAGAGCTGTGCAACAAGTTTTACAAGGCTTTCAGACATATGAGTGTTTAATTGATCTGCAATAAAAATCCAATTAGCCCCAGAATCCAATCGGATGGTTTTCTTTATATGTTCAACAAAATCAGATTCATTTCTTGTCTCTCCTATACTATATTGAATAATCTCACCTTTTGCCACATCAAAACTGGGAATAAGGCAAAGCGTACCATTTCGTTTATATTCAAATTCTATTTTTTCCGGACTACGTGGTTTCATCGATTTTGATGGATTTGTGCGCTCCAATGCCTGAATACCGGTTTTTTCGTCTGTTGAAGCCACATTAGTCCCTTGTTTTTTGAGAGAAATTGCATTTATATATATATCGCAGACTTCTTTCACATTTGCCTTAAATTCCTCCAGATCTTCAATATTTGGATTCAACCAGTATAAACTCTTGTGAGGTTTAATGTCAGCTTGAGTAAAAATTCGCCCAACAGTTCTACTTGATATGTTATTGGTAATTTTACGTTTATTCACCTCGTCTGCAAGCTCTCTTGCTGACCAATGGGAAATAGGGCGATTTGACTCCCCTGGTTTTTCCAGGGCTACTTTTACGATTAGACATATTTGTTCAGATGTATACACAGAGGGTCTTCCAGATCGTTCTTTATCTTGAAATAACTTTAATAATTCTGATACATTCTGGTTTATTCCACAGTCACTGTCCCAAACAAATTTCTCAAAGAATGATAATGCTCTATTCCGCCATTTTTCTACAACCTTACGATCAGTCTTTTCTATTCTTGCTATTGCTGAAATATTACTGTTTTGATTAGCTTCTAATATAATCCTTGCTCGTTTTATTATGCGATGAGGAAGACTATGACTACTGATTATTTTCTTAAAAACAGTTTGAAATATTTCAGTAAATTCGACAGGGGAAAATATTGTCCATATTTTGCTTTTTTCCTTTTATTAAATTATGAATTTGCTATAATTATTTTTTCTCTTTCATAGACTGTATGGCAAATAATAAAGCCTGACGTTCTAAAACAGGCATTGACTTAAGCCTTGATACCCAATTCTCCTTTTTTTTCTTTAACCGTTCACGCTGGCGGAAGTTATCTCCCAAAAAACGATAATCATGCAATTGTGATGGCGGTGGATAGTTCATCCATAACCATTCTGTGGCTACACCGATGCTAATTTTCGCCTGAAACGTATGAATATGCCACCCTTTTAACATTTCTTTATACAAATCTGATTCATAGCCCGATATCATTACCATACAGGGCAAGGTTTTTATTAATTCCAGTAGCTCCACGTGCTGCTCAAACGAATATTCAAATTTATAAAATTTTCGTTTACGCCTTCTGGTTTCAAGAAGGTAGGGAGGATCACAATATATCATCTCATTATCTGTGAATTCATAACCCTTAAGATAATTAACCGCATCGGCTTGAATTATTTCAAGGCCCCGTTTCTCTTCTTCCGACCACATTTCAATTACTTTCGAATCAATCTCTAACCCGATATTACGTTTGGCCGGTTCTTTGTTGCGAATAACAGCACCACCTCCCAAATGGGTCTCTATATATACATCATGAGGAGGCATTAGATTAATCAACTTTTGAAAGGTTTGTCCTTTACCACCAAGATATTTCATGTAAGTATTATCTCAGAAAAAAAAGAGGATGTCAAGGATATTTTTTTAAAAAAAATTCCTATACTCTATGATAAAAAAGAAAAAATGTGAATATCAGAAAACTGGGGTCGAACTTATGCCTAGAGGTACTAGCGTTCTGACACTGTGGAAAAAAGAGGACTGGCGAATTTCTATCCTTGGTGTACCTTTGTGTCTTTGTGGCAAATTTCCTTTTTTTGCTTTGAATTTATTTTCTTTTATGATATGATTGACTTTAATAATAATGGAGAGAAAGCCGATGAAGGTTTTTATTTCATCTACTTATGAAGATTTGAAAGAGTACAGGCAGGCAGCGATTGAGATAGTAAACCGGTATAAAGATATACCGATAGCAATGGAGTTTTTCGGGGCTCAACCTGCAGAACCTACAAAAGTCTGTGAAGAAGAAATCAAGGAATGCGATGTGTTTATCGGTATCTATGCCCACCGTTACGGTTATGTGCCGGAGGGACAGCGCAAATCAATTACACGGCAGGAATATGAACTGGCAAAAGAGGAAGGCAAAGATTGCCTCTGTTTTATCGTTGACGGCAAGTATGCCTGGCCGCCTGATTATATTGAAATGGGTAAATACCCGAAGCTTAAGGCATTCTTAAAAATAGTAAAAAAGGATAATGTGGTTGAATTTTTTAAAAGCCCGGAGGATTTTTCCGGTAAATTCTCCGTTTCCCTGGGAATTTAATAACGAAACAGAAGAGGGCAGCGGTTCCGGGGAAAGCCCCATGTATTATCCCCATTGCACCTATTCCTTATATTGCGCATCCCTACCCTTTGCCGGAGCATTTCACCGGCAGGGATGCGGAACGGGCAACGCTTTCCAATTGGTTTTTTAATGAAGATAAGCCAGTGCTAATGCTGGAAGCCATCGGCGGTATGG
>Ga0114923_10001986_pt1 | contig 14030 bp, 13 predicted proteins | sample SumtaG_FD_89578 | JGI IMG/M metagenome (GOLD analysis project Ga0114923, IMG submission 89578) | Deep subsurface microbial communities from Indian Ocean to uncover new lineages of life (NeLLi) - Sumatra_00157 metaG | ecosystem: Environmental > Aquatic > Marine > Oceanic > Sediment | place: near... | reverse complement strand
TTCTTGCAAAACCCTAACATCATCAACCTTTCTCTGCGATGCAGCATCAATCTCAATCACATCAGGGTCGTTGCCTTCGGAAATGCTTTTACAAAATTCGCATTTATTGCACGGCTGCGCATCCAGACCTTTTTTACAATTCAAAGCTTTAGCTAAAATACGCGCCATAGAAGTTTTTCCAACACCTCTCTCTCCGGCAAAAATATAAGCATGTGAAACCTTATCTTCCTTTATGGCATTTTGCAAAGTAGTAGCAATCGCTGATTGCCCAACTACTTCATCAAAATTTTGAGGCCGATAACGTCTTGCAATTACTGTGTAACTCATATTTATTTTTTTATTATAAGTCGCGCAACCCTTCTTGGATTAGGTCTCGAAAGACAGTCATCCGCAGTTAACTCCAGCCAGGAAAACCTACAGCACATAAAATAAAGTAGTTACCGTTGCTTCCTTCCGGATCTGGCGGAATTAGTACTCATTCCATTGCATAGGGCCCAACCTTCAACGCCACTTACGAATAATGCCTTGCCGATTCCAAAACCGCAGAAGGGTATTCAGTCCTGCTAGAGCGGATTGCAGGTACAGGGCACCGCTACCTCCCCACCTAGCGCGACATAAATTTATCCGCGTAATAACCTTAAAGAATTACCTATTACAATCAAAGAACTAAGCTGATGAAAAATTGCACCCCAAGTAATACCTGAATGTTCATGGACAAACAATCCCACCAAACTTATCATCACAATATTATACAGTATAGAAAAACCAAAGTTCTGCATAATAGTATTCCAAACTCGACGGCTTAATTTCATTGCAACCGGAACCATCGAAAGATCATCTTTCATTAAACTCACATCAGCCGCTTCAATCGCTACATCTGACCCAATCGTCCCCATAGCAATTCCTATATCTGCTGTTGCCAATGCCGGTGCATCATTAATACCATCACCAATCATACCAGTTTTAGACCCGGTCTCTTTTATCTCCTTTAATTTATTTATTTTATCTTCCGGTAGCAACTCACTATACCATTCATCTATACCAGCTTGCTCGGCAATATATTTTGCCGTTCGTGAATTATCTCCAGTCAATAAAGCAATACGTTTAACTCCGAATTTACGTATATTATTTATAACATTTACCACATCAAAACGCAAGATATCTGCTAATCCTATTAACCCAACTAATTCAGTATCTACCGCTATCAGTAAAACCGTTTCACCTCTCTCTTCCCATTTTTCTATTATATTTTCTGAATCAGAACTGATAACGACATTCTTTTTACTCATTAATAACCTGTTACCAACTGTAATCTCTTTTTGATTGCCATCATCTGATACCTTAATAGACACCCCCATTCCTTTAAATGATTCAAATACATCGGGATTGAGTGCCGGTATTTGTTCCTTTTTAGCATAATCTAATATTGATTTTGCTATTGGATGTTCAGAACGTTTTTCCGCTATTGCCGCAAATTTAACAACCTCTCTATTAGAACAGCTACCTAAAGACTTAATGCCTGTTACAGATATTTTTCCTTGTGTCAGTGTGCCTGTTTTATCCATAAGTAAAGTATCAAGATGACCGAAAGTCTCCATATACTGACCGCCTTTAATTAAAATTCCTTTTCTTGCCGCATTCCCTAAACCGGCAACTACTGCCGTAGGCGCAGCCAACACCATCGCACATGGACAAGCCGCAACTAAAATAGTGATAACCTTGGGAATATTTAAAGTAGTTATATACACAATTATAACAATCAAAACAACCACAGGAATAAAATAACGGACAAACTTATCCGCCAATCTCTGAATAGGCGCTTTTTCCGTTTCCGCTTCAAGCACTAATTTTTTAATATGTGCCAGTTGTGTGTTTTCTCCGACCTTTGTTGCCTTAACCTCAAATGAACCGCTTTCATTAAGTGTTCCTGTATAAACCCGATCATTAATATTTTTAGACACAGGCATTGATTCACCTGTTAACATGGATTCATTAACAGTACCTTCTCCTTTAATAACCACACCATCAACCGGAATTCTTTCGCCCGGTTTAATAATAACAATATTATCTATATGTAGATTTTCTACCGCCACCTCTACTTCAAGCACTCCCTTTTTTAAAAGTGCTTTGTCCGGAACCACTTCCATGAGTTTTGTAATAGCTTTGCGAGTTTTACGCACAGCCGCTTTTTCCAATGTCTCACCTGCAAGCATAATAAATATAACCATTGCAGCTTCTCGATAAGCTCCAACCCAAACAGATGCAACCGCAGCTACGGTAATCAAAACTTCCACATTAAGATCAAATACCAATAAAATCCTGACCGCCCCGCTGAATACCGAATAACCCCCAAAGATTACTGCACAAATTGCCAGAATATTCGCAATATCAGAATTAATATTCATCAATAACCAAGAACCAATTACTAAAAGACCGGTAATAATCATAATAATAAAAAATCCATGCTCCACCCAAAAAGTTTTTGCCTTACTCCAATTATTTTCTTTTATTTTATATCCCAGTTTTAACAAAGACTTTTTTATTTCATCTACTGTAACTTTAGAAGAATCATATTCAACATTTACTTGAGAATCACCAAAATTAACCGAAACTTTAACCACCCCCGTCAAATGACCTAAAAAACGCTCAATATTTGAAGCGCACGAAAGGCAATGCATGCCTTTTATAGGAAAAATTACTTTATTTAATGATTCAGAAGATAACATTCAAATTCCTTGTTAATATACAAACTTTAAATTATACAGATATGCAACCCTAAATCAAGTTTATTTTGACACAAAGCCTTTTTCCTGATTATAATAGGCAAATTATGTTAACTAATGACCACGAATATTACATAAAAGAATGTCTAAAAGAAGCCAAAAAAGCTCTTGAAAAAGACGAAGTTCCGATAGGCGCGGTTATCGTTTATAATAACCGTATAATTGCCCGTGCCCATAACCAAAAGGAAACACTAAAAGACCCAACCGCACATGCGGAAATGATAGCTATTACACAAGCAGCCAGCTATCTTGATAACTGGCGCTTGGAAGGTGCTGACTTGTATGTTACAGTTGAACCATGCTTAATGTGTGCTTTTGCATTAGTTCAAGCACGTGTTAAGCGTATTATTTACGGAACTAAAGACGTGAAAGCCGGCGGTTGCGGTTCAATATTTGATATTACTAATGATTCTCGTTTGAATCATCAGATAGAAGTGATCTCTGACATATTAAAACAAGATTGCCAGTCAATCTTGCAAGAATTCTTTCGTAAGAAAAGAATAAGCGAATCAGTTAATTAGTTTACTGGTGACTCCTATTTAACTAATCTACTAATTAACTCGCAAAATGCGCCCGTAGCTCAACTGGATAGAGTGACTGACTACGAATCAGTAGGCTGTGTGTTCGAATCACACCGGGCGCAATATGTATAATTCGGAGGCGTGGCAGAGTGGTCGATCGCGGCGGTTTCGAAAACCGTTTCCTGGCGTAAGTCGGGACAGGGGTTCGAATCCTCTCGCCTCCGTTTAAAAAATTAGATTAAAATAAAATATAAATGCTTTTAAAAATATGGAGAGGTGCCGGAGCGGTTTAACGGGCGCGCCTGGAAAGCGTGTGTGGAGGAAACTCTACCGTGGGTTCGAATCCCTCCCTCTCCGATTTATTAAGGAGATAAATTATGAGAAAACCTATTATCGTCGGTAACTGGAAAATGTTTACCAATCTGGAACAAGCTACCCAAATAATTTCAACACTCAAAGAAGAAACTAAAGATGTCACTGATATAGAAATAGGTGTCTGCCCTCCGTATGTTTATCTGGCACCGGTAAAAGATCTCGTTAAAAATTCTCATATTAACTTCGGCGCACAAAATATGCACTGGGAAAAAGAAGGTGCCTTTACCGGCGAAATCTCTCCTGTTATGCTAAAAAACCTCAAATGTAATTATGTAATCATAGGACACTCCGAAAGACGCCATGTTTTCGGAGAAACCGATAATATGCTAAACAAAAAAGCCAAATCGGCATTAGAAGAAAACCTAACTGTCATTTTCTGTATCGGTGAACTACTTGAAGAAAGACAGGAAGAAAAAACCGAAACAGTTTTAAGACGTTAGATAGAATTAGGTCTTGACAGCCTAACCGAAAAACAAATGAAAAACATAATTATTGCTTACGAACCTGTCTGGGCTATCGGCACAGGCAAAACCGCCACGCCTCAACAAGCACAAGAGACACATTCGTTTATACGTAAATTTATTTCATCTGAATTTTCAGAACAAGTCGCTCAAGACATAAGAATCATTTACGGCGGAAGCGTAAAACCGGGTAATATCGAAGAATTATCCGCTCAACCAGACCTTGACGGCACACTTGTCGGCGGTGCCAGCTTAAAAGCAGACTCATTTAAAGAAATTATCACTAATTATAAAACATAATTTATAAAGGAGGACAAAATGGATTATTTAAGCAAAAAAGACATGAAAGCAATGGATGATTTAAAAGCATCATACGGAGGTGCAGAAAAAATATCTAAAACGATTGATGAGAGAAAAAAACTAGAATACAGAAAAACCGAAGCGGAGAAAAAAGGTTTCGGCGATACGCTAAAACAAGCCGAAGAATTCGCCAAGAAATTCCCCAAAGCAGACGCCTTTATAAAAGAAAACAATGTCGAGTTTACCAAACCGGCTATCGCCACATCGCAAGTCTCTGCTTGGCAGGGTTATAAAGTCACCTTAGAATGCATGAAACATATTGCCCAAGACGGTAAAGTATTACTTCCTTTAGAGATGATTTCTGTCATGCCATTAACAGAAGAATATATCTATAAAGGAGATTTACTATCAACGCTTGCCATGTGTGAAAATGTTATGGGCGGAGATTTCTGCATAACCAGTTTTGTCTCTACCCCACTGCCTAAAGAAAGATTCGATAATATCGAAAAAGCAACCGGTATAAAAATAGAAAATGTTGATGCAGGTGACGGTCTAAGAGTTATCCCGATTAAAAATATGGGTACTGTCTTCGGAAATATCTGCGGAGTTGAGGTTAGTAACAATAACCACCTGGTCTATCTTGACAGTGTTACACGCACTGCATTAGAAACAGGTGCCAATTTCTTCCTTAACCCCAGCTGGTCAACCATTGTCACAGCATGTTACTATGCCAAAGATATCAAAAATCTATCATTTAAAATATCCATGTTCCTATCAATCCAGAACACAACCATGTTCAGGATGCTTTTAAAAATCATGGGAGAATTCTTACGTGAAGACGGTACCAGCCCGATCCGCGAAATAAATATCGGCAACGCTGTCGATGCGGAAAACTTCCTGGAATGCAACAAAATCCTAAAAGAATCAGGAATAAAAGGTGTTTCCTTAACCGCCCATATCAGGATTAACCAAGACCTGGGTAATGCTGATTTCAAATGGTTTGATAATGCCATTAAAGTGCTTGACTGCGGCTGCGATATGACTATGAAATACGAAAGCGACGGGGAATGCTCTACCGAAGATACAATTGCCTCTTATTTCTTATCCAAAGAAGATAGAGAAGCAAAGGCAGATGTATTAGGACAAGTCCTCTATCGTAAAGCATGGCGCTGCAGCGAAGACGCAAAAGCAGTCATGAAACTGGGACATAAAGTAAAATTTGCTAAAATATCAGAATAGTTTAAACTAATGTATTTTATAGGGAAAAGTGCTTGACATAAACTCTTAATATTTATAAAGTACTATACAATAATACAAATTAAGCATGTGAAATATTTAAAAGGGAGGTTCCATGGTTAAAACTGCTCGACCGCAAAACACTGAAGAAAGACTGAAATTAGTTGAAAGCATTCTTGATGATTCGCACGATATGATTGTTGCCGGTGATAATCACGGCATGCTTATTGAATATAATAAAGGTGCGGAAAAACTTCTCGGATACAAAAAAAAAGAATTACTCGGAAAACCGATAAGCGTATTATACTATAATCCCCATGACCGTAAAAAATTAGTTAAGGACTTAGAAGAAAAAGGCTCATTAATAGATTACACTATAAAACTAATGGGCAAAGACGGTAAAATGGTTCCTGCCAGCACCACGATAAGTTACTTAAAAGACGATGATGATAATATTATGGGCACGGTCGGCATCGCAAAAAATATATTTGAGCGTAGGCAAGGCGAAAGAAGAAAAATGGTCCGCATGTTTCACCAGATATCTATCATAGTAATGGCCGTCAGTATCAGCATATTTGCCACTTATTACGGAGCACGCTTTTTTTCAGACGACCCACTGAAAGGACATCTTGAAAATCAAAACCAAGAACTAAATAACCACCTAACAGAAATGCGAAACGATAACACTGTCTTTAAAAAACAAATAGAAAAATTGGGTACCGAAATAAAATCTCTGCAGACAAAAGTATCTGAACAGGAAGAATCTCTCAGCGCAATAAATAACTGCAGGGTTTTCGTGCCGAAATCAGCTATAGGTGAAAACGTATTAATACTAAAAAAAGAACTGCCCTATAGCGGTTTGGTTACCACCTTCTATTGGGAAGGCATACTTAAAGAAGTAAAAAAAGACAGTCTGGTATTGATATCAGCAGACACAAAAGAGGATACAGAAATACCCATGAAAGATATCTGGGGTTATAAGATAGAAAAAAAATAATCCATGAAACAATACCTAAAGACAGTTGCCGAAATGATGGCAATTGCCGCCCGCACCGCCCCCAAGTCAGCCGGACAGGATTTCGTTATCATAGAAATAATCGACGGAGACACTTTATCTAAAATAGCAAATGAGATGATTGCCTTCGGAGAAAAATCAGGTAAAGGAAACTTTGACCGCGACGCAAAAAGTGTTAAAGACTCCGGCGCAGTTTTACTGGTCGGCATAAAAGATGCTAAACCATTAGGCCTGAACTGCGGCGCCTGCGGATATGATGATTGCAAAGAAATAAAACCACATGATGGAAAAGAATTCAAAGGCCCCCACTGCGCATATCGCCTGCTTGATATGGGCATTGCTTTAGGGAGTGCCGCAAAAACAGCTAACATCTTAAATGCGGACAGCCGTATGATGTATCGTGTCGGCGTGGTCGCTAGACAAATGAAACTTATCGATGCCGACCTTGTTATCGGCATACCGATTTCAGCAACAGGAAAAAGTATATATTTCGATAGATGAGTAAATTCACCGCAGAGACGCTGAGAACGCAAAGGAAATAAATTATAATTTTCTGCGCCCTTTACGCCTTGGCGGTTAAAAAAATAAAAGGAGATGAAGATGACAGAAGAAAAAAGACAAAAAGTAACCATTCCCGACCTTTACGCCATGCGCGAAAAGGGCGAGATAGTTTCATGGCTGACATGTTATGATTTCCCGACCGCACAATTAATGGAAGAGGCCGGCATAGAAATGATTCTTGTCGGTGACTCTGCCAGCATGGTCGTTTACGGAAATGACTCAACCCTACCGGCAACTATGGATATGCAAATTGCCCATACCGAAGCCGTACGCCGCGGCGCGCCAACCGTTTTCCTTATCGGTGATATGCCGTTTTTATCATACCATATCAGCACCCAAGACGCCGTTGCCAACGCAGGCAGATTCATGAAAGAAGCAGGTTGTGATGCGATAAAACTGGAAGGCGGAGTTCGTGTGGCAGACAAAGTAAAGGCAATCGTTGATGCCGGTATCCCTGTTATGGGACATATCGGTCTTACACCTCAGTCAAGCGCTATGCTTGGCGGATTCAAAGTACAGGGTAAAGATGCCGAAACCGCCAAGAACATGATAGCCGATGCTAAAGCATTGGAAGAAGCAGGAGTATTCGGTATACTCATGGAATGCGTACCGACAAAAGTCTCCCAAATTATAAAGAAAAAAGTATCTGTTATGACCTACGGTATCGGCGCAGGTTCAGGCTGCGACGGACAGCTCTTGATTGTCCATGATATCATCGGGCTCTATCAATGCTTTACTCCCAAGTTTGTAAAACAATATGCCAATATCGCCCCGATTATGCTTGATGCATTCAAAAGCTATAAACAGGAAGTTCGTGATAAAACCTTCCCGCAAAAAGAACACGAATTTATGATAAAGAAATCGGAATTAGCAAAGCTGGAAGAATTAGACAAATAATTAGGGACTGCAAAAATTCCGTCTTGTGTTGTGGGAAAATAAAGCCTGTCTGACAATAGACAGTGGACTATAAAATTGGGTAAGCGTTAATTTTTATACTATATTAACAGTAACTAAAGAAGTAAAACGCAATGCAAATCGAAACTGTTTCAATATTGATGCTTTCTTTTTTGCTTATTGGCTTTTTGATTTTATTGCCTCGAAAACAGAAAGCGGATGCTACTTTGAAGAAATTCAATTGGATCGGTGGATTGTTTTTAGGAGCCTTCACTTTTGTATGGGGCGTTTTTCTATTATATGCACATCAAGTTGGCTGGGATACAGCTTGGCCTGAGGGGTTATTTTGGGATGCGTCACTCTGGATTTTAGGTATTGTCGCTATATTAAGTGGTTTCATAAAAATTATTAAATCAATTCTGAATAGACATTCAAGTGAGAATCATCTTAAATAGGTGACACGGTGTAAAGTTTCCTTCATGAAGCCTAATTTTAAGACACTACCACCCTAATTTTATCCCTTGATCCCGCTTAGAGATAAATACATATATCTCTAACGGGACTTGACAGCATCTCCTTTATATTATATACTACCATTACATAGCTTAGATTTAACCGCTACGCTTGGAAATACTTTATTATATTGCTTTTTGATAACTAAATGGCGTGGCTCAACGACTGAGAGACGTGACTCAACGACTGAGAGACGTCATCCAACGACTGAGAGACGTCATCCAACGACTAAGTGACATGACTCAACGACTGAGAGACGTCACCCAACGACTGAGGGACATGACTCAACGACTAAGCGACGTGACCCAATGACTGAGGGACGTCACTCAATGACTAAGTGACGTGACTCAATGACTGAGCGACACTGATATGTTAATAAAAAAATAGAAAGGAATACTTATTATGACGAGAAAAGCATATTATATCCCCAAAAGCGACTCGGGTAAGCTGATTCTACTGACTAATTTAGTTAATAAAATAGACATACATGCGGCAAGGTTAGACATAAGCCCTGCCAAGGTAACTTCTCTCAAGAATGATTTGGCTATGTTCAAGTATGCCCTGCAAATGCAGGAGGCATATAAAACATTCAAGCAGAGTATCTCCGCATACAAGAACCTAATGCGTGACGGTGACCCTGACGAACTCTTAGGCGCTTTAGGTACTGTTCCAATTATACCTGCGCCTCCGTTCAACATTTATCAGGGCATCTTTAAGCGTGTCCGCAGATTAGTCGCCCAGATAAAAGCGCACCAAAATTATACTATTGCCATCGGCGAAGACCTCGGCATTGTCGGCGATGAACACGTTGTTGACATCCACCAACTCAAACCAGTATTAAAAAGCCGTCTGGATGCCGGGCATCCTGTAATAATCTGGAAAAAGGGTATTGCAGAAGCGTTAGATATCTATGTTGATAGACGTGACGGCAAGGGATTTGTCTTTCTTGCGACGGACAACCATCCGGATTATACGGATAAACATCCTATGCCCAAGGATGTTGAATCTATTGTCTGGGAATACAAAGCGATTTATAAGATTGCTGATAAACAAGTCGGCAAATATTCTAACTCAATTTCAGTTACTGTGACGAGGAAGGTATAGCCACAGAGGCGCGGAGAGATTATTTTTTCTTTACCCTGACGCTTTAGTCGGGACTCCCTTTGGTCGCCCTTTTGCTTAGTGCCTTGGTCGTTACTGGCACCTTATACTAAAGTAGGCTTCGCACTCTAACGCTCAGCGTCAGGCTTAGTATCATCCTTGCCTATATCAATCCCTGTCCAGCCGATAATAAAGTCTAAGAATTGACCGGGGCTGAACCCGACCCGTGCGCCAACTACTACAGTTGTGCCGCCAACTTCAATATCGAATTTATTTATTAGTGGTGTATTAATTATCGGTGGATCATAATATGTAAAAAATGCTGGATTAATAAACAAAAAAGAAACTATCTCCGTGTTAGGAATTCCCTTATCATCATTAACAGTACCTCCTTTGCCAGAGCCTATACTCACAAAATCTGTTGCTGGACCAAAGATAAGAAAAGAAAAAAAAGGCATAATAGGAACTCCCATGTGAAGATCCCACCAAGTACCTATATACCTGCCTTTAAACCCTATTTTTTTAATCTCGCTGGCACCAACACCACCGGAAATTAGCTCAGTTACCATAACTTGTGCATCTAACCCAAAACCATAACCAACATCGCCCTTAAAACAATCCACGAAATCATTGGCGCGGTCTTTGGCGTAAGTGCAACCCGAACCAACCAAAACGCATAACACAAAACACATAACACATAACTTTTTCATTTATATCTCCTTTAATACCTTCTTCAATATCTTACCTGTCGGGCCTTTGGGGAGTTCAGGTCTAATCTCAATATGAGCCGGAATCTTAAAGTTAGCAAGTTTACCACGACAAAAGTCTTTTATATCATGATCTTTTACTTCTTTATCTTTATTACAAACAATAAACGCCTTAGGCACTTCACCCCTTCTTTTATCAGTCACACCGATAACCGCGCACTCAACAATCTCAGGATGTTCTGACAAAACATGCTCTATCTCTGCCGGAAAGATATTCTCACCACTCGAAATAATCATATCTTTTTTCCTGCCGGTTATAAAAAGGAAACCATCGTTATCAAGCTTGCCAATATCGCCCGTCTTGAACCAGCCGTCTTTGGTAATCACCTCATCTGTAAGTTCGGGCTGTTTGTAATAACCTTTCATGACATTAGGTCCTTTCACCCAGATTTCATCATCATCAGCAAACTTCACATCCACACTTGCTAAAGGTTTTCCGACACTGCCGATTTTATGTGCATGCGGCATATTTAAGGATATTACAGGAGAAGTTTCGGTCAAACCATAACCTTCATAAATGGATTGATTGAAGTGTTTATTAAAACCATTTTGAATATCTTTTGCCAATGCCTCACCGCCTGAAACACATAAGTCAAGATTACCCAGACTCTTATTAGATTCAGGCGAACGCAAAAACGCGCCGTAAACAGACGGCACACTAAGAAGCATATTGATATTATATTTTTCTATAAGTTCGGAAACCTGTTTTGGGTTAAAGCGTTTTGCTAAAACAACCGTACCGCCTGAAATAATCGGTTTTAATAATCCGCAAGTTAATCCAAACCCGTGGAAAAATGGTAAGATACTCAAGATAGTATAGCATTCCATTCGCATGGATTTTTTCATATCGGTCACATTGGAAAGCAGGTTATCATCGGAAAGCATCACGCCTTTGGGATGTCCGCTAGTGCCTGAAGTATAAAGTATCGTTGAGAGCCTTGTCGAGTCTATTGCATGTAGTTCGACAGCCGTATCATTAAAATCCTTAATCTCTTTGTAATAATCCGAGGTAATGACTGTAGTAATTTCTGCCTGCTTGATAATATATTCCAGTTCCGATTTTTCCAGAAGATAGTTTAAAGGGATAGCCGTCTTTCCGCTTAGCAACACGGCAAAGAAAGTTATCACAAACTCAGGTGAGTTGGGCAGCAGAATCCCGATATTCGCTGAAGTCTGGTTAGAAGCAAAGTACTTGCTTAAAGACTCTACTTTAGCAAACAAATCCCGGTAAGTTAAGCTGGTTCCGTTATCACCATCGATAAGCACGGTTTTATCCGCATATTTTTGGCATGAATTTATAAACTGTTTTATTAATAACATATAAGCACCTCTCTTTTTTGTTAATTAAATTGTAGCTAAAAGACAAGACTAAGGCAAGTTTATTTTGACCCGATTGGTAATTATTGGTATTGTTGGGAACTATGAGCCCAAAGATATGGACAATACCAATTTTAAACCTGCCGATTTATTCATACGGCTTTATGATTATGATGGGTTTTCTTGTAGGTATATTTTTGGCAAACCGCAGGGCTAAGAAAAACGGTATAGACCCGGAAATCATATTCGATGTAGGTATTATTGTAATGATTGCCGGAATCGTCGGCGCACGCATTGCTTATATCATAATATTCTATGACCAGTTTGGCTCTTCATGGCAGGTTTTTAATGTGTTCGATACAAATTTAAACTTTATCGGAATTGTTATCGGATTCCTTTCACCCTATGGTTTCATGATGTGGAAAAAGAAAAAGTTAACAATCAAAGCGTTCGCCTGGCTGGTTCCAATATGCCTTGTCTCAGCATTATTGTTAGGAAGAATATTATATATTGCATTTAATTTTAGCGAGTATGATATTTCGATATTTGAAATATGGAAAGGCGGTCTGGTATTTTACGGAGGTCTAATTCTGGCTATCCCCGCCGGTATATTTTACCTAAAGAAGAAAAATATAGAGATATGGAAGCTCGGCGATATCGTCGCTCCATCAGTTGCATTAGGCTTGGTATTCGGAAGAATCGGATGTCTGCTAAACGGATGCTGCTGGGGAACAATAGCCAAAAGCTATCCTTTATCAATATGTTTTCCTAACTTAAATAAAACATCAGAAATGTTAGTCCACAACAGTCCTGTTTTTCAAGACCATTTAAATCAAGGATTAATCGCCAGAGACGCGCTGTGTAGTCTGCCGGTTCATCCGACACAGATATACGAAGCTGTTTTTGCCTTATGCCTTTTTATCTTCCTTTCTCTCTTAGCCAATAAAAAAACAGGTAAAGGTTTAGTATTATGGACAATGGTCTTACTATATAGTCTCGGCAGATTTATAATTGAATTCTGGCGCGGAGATAAGACTGCCGTCTTTATCGGGTTGACTGATTCTCAAACAATCAGTGTTGGACTATTTATAATCGCAGCTGTGTTTTTATTACATCTGACATTCAAGAAACCAAAAGATGAATTAATTGAAACGGCTAAAGAAGAAGCAAATTAGCTACTGGCCTACCTGGGTCGGTATGTTTTTATCAACAAAATGACCCAATCCTAACTGCCCATAATTGTTATGTCCCCAAGCCCAGATAGTATTTGTGTTTTTAAGTCCGACACTGTGCTCGCCGCCGGCACTTATCGCTATCCAAGTATTGTCCGCACCGATTTGAACAGGGCTATTCTGGTTTGTAGTATTTCCGATACCTAACTGACCATAATTATTTCTACCCCAAACCCAGATAGTCCCATTGGTTTTTCGGGCAATCACATGAAACTCACCTGCGCTTACCTCTGCCCAATCATTATCTGCCCCTATATTAACAGGTGAATTCCTTTGGATTATATCGCCAACCCCTAACTGCCCATAATCATTGGACCCCCAAGCCCAAAGCGTTCCGTTAGTTTTAATCGCCACTGTATAATAAAACCCGGAACTAACTTTCGACCAATCGCTTGATATGCCTATTTGAGTTGGACTGGTTTGTTCTGTTCCGCTTCCGCTTGTTCCTAATCCTAACTGACCGTATAGATTGTGGCCTGTTGCCCAGATTGTTCCATTAGTTTTAATAAACACACTATGCAAACGGCCGGCTGATATCTTTGACCAAGTATTTCCACTGCCTATCTGCGCCATAATCGTGCGCATGGTTTTATTACCAACCCCTAATTGGCCGTAATCATTTCGTCCTGTTGCCCAAAGTGTTCCGTTAGTCTTTAAAGCAACGGTATGATAAACCCCTGCATTAAATATCGACCAATCTGAATCAAATCCTATTTTATTCGGTTCTGTTTTTTCTGCACCGTCACCCCAAACAATCAAACCTAATTCACCAAACTCATTTGTTCCCCATGACCAAAGAGTATTATCAGTCTTAATAGCAACACTATGATCCCAAACAGCTAATTTTGGCTGCCAGTCTGAATCAACACCAATTTTTGTAGGGATGGCTTTGTTTGTTCCCGTACCTTTTGTCCCAATTCCCAATTGACCGTAACCATTCCACCCCCATGACCA
>Ga0114923_10001984_pt1 | contig 14031 bp, 13 predicted proteins | sample SumtaG_FD_89578 | JGI IMG/M metagenome (GOLD analysis project Ga0114923, IMG submission 89578) | Deep subsurface microbial communities from Indian Ocean to uncover new lineages of life (NeLLi) - Sumatra_00157 metaG | ecosystem: Environmental > Aquatic > Marine > Oceanic > Sediment | place: near... | reverse complement strand
TTGGGTAGCTAAAAAAGTTGAATCCGGGACTAAAGACTTTGGTTTTAATGCTTTAACCATGAAATTTGGTTCTATGCTTCAGCAAGGCATTCTTGATCCAGCTAAAGTAGCCAGAATCGCTTTGCAAAACGCAGCTTCTGTTGCCAGTATGATTCTTACTACAGAATGTCTAGTAACAGATATGCCTGAAGAAGAAAAACCAGCTCCAGCAGCTGGTGGCGGTATGCCTCCAATGGGCGGCATGGGCATGGGAATGTAAAGAATAATGAAAATATAAATAAAACCCCCGCTTTCCGCGGGGGTTTTTGGTAGAATAAACAATGCCTAAAATCTTTAAACTTAAAACAATTTTTCTCTCTCTTCTTGGCTCTATGATTTTACTCTTTGTTGGTTTAGCTGTTTTAACAATTTCTCTTTTTGCTGCTAATCGTCGTCAAACCGCCAATATAAAAGAAATATCCACAGAAATCATCAAGGTTTTTACTCAGCCTTAGCCAGTTTATATCCAAACTCCGGTAAAACAGATTCTGGATTAATCATTTTCCCATATTGATAGATCTCTAAGTGCAAGTGAGCCCCGGTTGTCCATCCGGTCATACCCACAGTCCCGATTTCTGTATTTTTATCCACAGAGTTATCCACATATACATAGATGTTTTTTAAGTGGGCATAAAGAGATATTAATCCATTACTATGTTCAATAATTACAGAATGGCCATAGCCAAACCAATCAAAAGTTACCTCTTTTACTACACCATCAGCAATTGGTTTTATTAAAGTTCCTACAGGAGAAGTAAGGTCAATACCTTTATGGAACCTATGAAATCGTTGGGATATTTGCCCATCAAAAGGCTTTTCTAAAGTTTTTTCTGTTACCACTTCAACTGCTGGAGCCTCTATTAACATTCCATCAGCTGTCACTGGCTCATAAACAGCCAGAACATTAGTCATTGTGCCCATTACTAACATTAAGATTGTTAATCCTGCTCCTAAAACCCTTTTAGTTTTTTTACTTTCAAAGGTCTTTCTAAAGAATTTGGAAATAGGATGACTTCTTTTAGTATTTTTAGGAATAAATACCCTATATACCTGATAAGGCAACATCAATAACTCTAAAGCTATAGTCCAGCCAACATAAATCAATAAATTGGCCAATAATTTAGAGCAGGTTTTGATTAAACCTAAATAGGAAAAAGAAACAAGTTTAAGTTTTTGTCTCATCGTATGGCTATACAGCCACAATTTTGTTCAACTTGTTATTCTCGGTTTTAACCGGAACAATTCTTGATTAAACACCCTAAGGAATTAATCTTGAACTGTGCTATCTAAAAGATAGTCTTTAAGTTAAACACCCCTGTTAGACAGGGGAGTAAAAATCCTCCATTTCTGGAGGAACAACGTATATTATCACAGAATACTATAATGTCAAGTTTTCCAAAATATGTTTTAAAAGTGGGCCTGCCCACCGCAGTTTCCGACAGCGATACCGGCTAATGACCGTGTGAGCGCGTCAAGAAATGAAGGTTGGGAGGCCTGGACGGGATTCGCACCCGTGTAAACGGTTTTGCAGACCGTTTCCTAACTCCTCGGACACCAGGCCTTAGACATATATTGTACCAAACAATTCCTATTTTTCTTCTTATCTTGTATAAATTGACTCTTTTTGTTAAAATTGCCTCAGATGAAACGAATCTTTTCACTTATTATTGTCCTTATCTTTATCTCTGTTATTGTCTCTGGTTGTTCTTTTAGTTTAATTCGTAAAAAATCTGCTCTATCAGTTTCTGCCACTCCTAAAGCCACTCTTTTTCTAGATGGAGAGCATATTGGCCAAACTCCATATTTCAATGAAAAACTAAAACCAGGAGAATATGTTTTAAAAGTAGTTCCTGAAGCCACTGGTGGCCAAGCTCTTACTGTTTGGGAAGGTAGAATTAATTTAAGTCCTGGTATTTTAACTTTTGTTAATCGGGAACTTGGTTTAACTCCTGAAATTTCCTCAGGAGAAGTGCTCTCTTTTGAGCCTTTAGCTGACAAAGATGCTACCTCAATTGCCATTGTTACTACCCCTGATGGAGCAGTTATTACTCTTGATGGCGAACCTAAAGGTTTTGCTCCTATATCTATTGATACTGTTTCTGAAGGAGATCATTCTTTAGTTATTTCCTCCCCTGGATATCAAGAAAAAACCATTAGCGCTAAAACAGTTAAGGGCAATAAATTGATTGTTTCTGTTCAACTTGCTCGAGAACCTATAGACACATCTGCTGAGCCACCTCAAGAAGACCCTCAAGAAGACCCTCAAGAAGACTCTCAAGAAGACTCTGATTCGTCTCCTTCTCCTTCTCCCAAATCCAGTCCTCAAGCCAGTCCCAAATCTTCACCTCAAGCCGACTCTGGGGATATAGATAGACCTTATGTTCAAATTGATTCTCCTGATGTTGGCTGGGTTAATGTCCGCAGTGAGCCTAGTACTGATGGCAAAGACGACACTATTCTTACCAAAGTAGATCATGGTGAAACCTTTCCCTTAAAAGATACAGACAATGGATGGTATCAGATAGAATATGAAAAAGGGAAGTTGGGTTGGATTTCTGGCAAATACGCTGAAAAATACGAGTAAACCCCCAAAAACTACCCTAATCCGTATAAAATCCCTATTACCATAAACATCCACAGACTTACTGTTATTAGCATTGGCTTATCTCCTGTTAACACTCTTTCTGGTGATTCTCCTTGATTTTTCTCATAAATCAAATGTAAATATCTCATTACTCCGTAAATTACTACCGGGATAGTTATCATCAGCCATTTTTCTGAATGCAGTGTTTTAGGCAAAATTGACAGCATGGTTAATGCCCGTCCCTTAAAAGTAAATGGCGGAAATAAAAAAGCAAATAAAGCATAAGTTACCCAAGTAGTATTGGCAAACATGCTGGTATATATATCTAACAATTTTTCCGGGTATCTTCCTAAAACCTTTCGACTTTCTGATTGTCCCTGCAATAATGTTAATTCACTTCGCCTTTTACCAATTGCCAGAAAAAGAGCAAAAGAAACAATACATAATAACAGCCAAGCATTAATATGAGCTCCAATTATTAAAGCTACTCCATATACTCTTAAAATAAATCCTGAGGCAATTGCTAAAATATCTATAATTGGTTTATGTTTCAACCAGCTAGTGTATAAGATTTGTAGGGTTAAATAAGCCAGCAAAGTTAAAAATAGAAAAAATGACAACCACCACCCAAGATACAAACTTACAAAAAACCCTGTTAAAGCTGTAAATAATGCTAGTTCTATTGATAATTGTCCTGAAGCTAAAGGCCTCTTTTTTTTAAATGGATGTTTTCTATCTGATTCTAAATCAACAATATCATTAAGAATATAAGCAGAGCTGGTCATTAAAGAAAAAATAAACCATGCTGCTGTTACTGTCCAAAATTTTTCCGGAATAAATAACCAGCCTGAAAAAATTAATCCTGTAAATAATGGTAAATTTTTTAGCCACTGTCTTGGTCTTGCTTCTTTAAGAAGTAAGTAGCCAGATTTAACCATAATAATATTCCCCCTAAGATTATTCCTATCAACAGGATTGTATATGCTTTTCCTCGACTATTCAATTGTAACGCCAGACAGCCTAATACCCCTGTTATCAGCCAGTAAAATACTGCAATTCTTCTTTTTCCCCAGCCCAAATCCATTAATTTATGATGTAAATGACCTCTGTCTCCCCATACCGGTGATTTTCCTGTCAAAATTCTCCTGATAATACTATAAACTGCATCTATCATTGGTACTCCTAAAACTACCATTGCTCCTCCTACCTTAGCTCCTGCTAAAATTGCCAGCACTGCTAGAAAATAACCAGCCAAAGCCCCCCCTCCATAACCAGGCATAATCTTTTGCGGATAAAAATTCCAAGGCAAAAATCCTAAATATGCCCCTCCTAAAATAAAAGCCAGCATAATTACCGGCCATTGAGTTAAATCATCAACAAAATTTAAACTTAATAATCCAATTACAATTGCCGCTACCACTACAATTCCTGGTAATTGTCCATCTAAACCTTTAGACCAATTAACAAAATTCATTGTCCACACAATCCAGATAAAGGCAAATAAATCCGCCCAGATCCAAATAGTTCTCCATTTGCCTAAAATATATATAGGAATCTGTGGCTGGGATAAATGTATTACAGTCCCTGTTTGTAAAGGATTGCTTATATAGGGAATCCCAATTCCTGCTCCTATCACTAAACTTGCTGCTAAAAATCCTAAGCCTAATCTCCAGTAAGGATTTAAATCATAAATATCATCTAATATTCCTACAATCATTAATACTAAACCACCCAATAAAATTCCTATTAAATGTTTATCTAAAGGCAAAAATAACAAACTAGCAATTGCTATGGCTGAAAAAATTACTATTCCACCGCCTCTTGGAACAGGGTATTTATGAACAATTTTAGGATGTTTTTGTTTTTTAGGATCATCTAGCCAATTCATCTTTTTATACAGTTTTATTATTGCCGGGGTTAATCCCAATGCTAATAAAAACGACAGAATTGCTGGTTTAATTAATTGAAGTAAATTCATTAACTCACTAATAATACAGTTTTAATTAAAGATATGCAGCCCATAATAGTTATTAAACACCCTGTCCATACTAAAATTTGTGCTAATAATTTTTCTTTCTCTAATAAATTACTTGCTATTCTAAAAGAAACTAAATCAATTACAGTCATTAATCCTAATAACAACCACAAACTCCAAACTGGAATTAACTGATTTTGACCATAAGGCCGGCTGTATAATAATGGCACTTCAGGAGGCAATTTATACCCCATTATAGCCAATAACAAAGTATTAAACCCTAAAACAATAAAACTGATTTGCATTCCCAGCTTGGCTGTTGTATCAGTTGATAAACTATCGAATTGACTTTTAGTTAATTTAAAGGTGGGTCTTTTCATTTTTTTCCATTAATTCTTTTATAAACCAAAGCCTGATCAATTTTTTTAATCAAAAGATAATCATTTTTTAAACGTGCCTCCATTTCTGGAAATTGCCGTTTTTCATATTCCATCACTATTACCATTCTCGGTTTATATTTATCCCAAGTCTCCATAGTTTCTTTATAGCCATTAAAATCAACCACATGATAAGCCACAGTGTATTTTCCTATGGGCAATTTTTTAGCTAAAGCATAAATATAGGGCTCATCTCCCCAAATAAATATTTTTTCATCAGGAAAAGTCTTTTTTCTTAAATATTCAGCTACTTTGTATGTTTGATTAACCCGCCAATCAAAAAAGCTATTATATTCTTCTTTATTTTTTCTTCCCAAAACATATTTGCCAAAATTTTGATAATAAGCAAATACTGGATAGTGCCAAAATTTAATTTGATAATAATTTATTCCTGCTAACAAAACTAATATCAAAATTATTGATTTTAATATTTTTCTTTTGCCAAACACAAAATAGCTTAATAAAATTGCTCCCGGAACCATTGGTTGGATTAAATAATGAGGATAAGGTCTTTCTGATAACAATGCCCCAAACAAAGCCATTAAAAACCAGACAATTACCAGTTTTACTTTTGTTGACAAACGGAATTTTCTGTCAATCGCATAAAACAAACTTAACATCACTATTAATATGCCTCCGCGGATTAATAATCCACTTTGACTGTTTTCCCACGAACTTAAATAACCAATATTTTGCAGCAATGCTGATCTTACGTATCTTTCTAATCCTCCTGCCAGTCTATAGTATATTAAAGTCACACCTATTGGGATTGAAAATCCTAATAATGAATATTTCAATTGTTTATTTTTCCAAATTACCCACCACAACAACAAAGCCGCAAAATCAAACACTGCCGGCACTTTAAATAAAAACGCCATTGAAAACAACAGCCCGATTATTAACTGTTTTTTCCTATTTTGAGTTTTCTGCAGTGCCATCAGCATTCCGGCTATTATCGGCCCGATCATAAATATTTCTGCATTAGCCACATTTCCTTCCAGCATAGTCGTTCCTAAAATCAATACTAATGTTGATAAATACCAGCTCTTCTTATTTTTCGGCAACAACATTTGCATCAATCTGAAAAAAATTGCTGTTGTTATTCCAAACCAAAGCATTAATATTGTTCTGAACCAAAAAACATTTCCCGCTATTGCTCCCAATAAATATAATAAAGGAGGTTTATTGTCATGAATATCTTTATAAAATACCAACCCTTTTCTTAACGCCTGTCCCATTACTAGATAAATTCCCTCATCTCCATACCAATGAGGTTCATATAAAGAAGGAATTCTTAGGATAATAGTCAATATTATTAAAAATATTAATCCTTCATTTTTCTCCAGCCATTGACAAACTCTCTTCCACATAAATCAATTGTAACACTGGTAGTCTTTCCTCTCAAATAATTTTAAGATAAGATAACTATATATGCCTTTAGATCTGCCCACAGTCCAGCGTATTGTTCAGCAAACAAATAAAGTTGATCCTCAAAAATTAACCAAAGCAGTAGAAACTGCTCAACATCTTGAAGCCTCTCTTGAAGAAGTTTTAATTGGTCGTCGCCTTATTACTCCTGATGATCTCGGAAAATTATTGGCTCAGGCACAAAAAGTTTCCTATATCAACCTTAAGTCTGTTGATATTCCTAAGGCTATTCTTCAACTAGTCCCTGAAGAATTTGCTGTTAATCAGCATGTTGTTCCTTTTCACTTGGAAAACAATGTTCTTTCTTTGGCAATGGAAGAACCAACTAATCTTGAAGCTATAGAATTTGTTAAAAAACATACAGGCTATAGCATCAAGCCCGTTTATGCCAATAAATCAAATATTCAATTTGCCTTGCGTTTATACAAAGGCACTCTCAAAGAAGAATTCGCTGAACTTGTTGAGAAAAGCGTTGCTAGCACTACTGAAGTAAAGCGCCCCATCGCTGAATTAGCCAAAGATGTGTCTATTATTAAAGCTGTTAACACACTTTTAGAATTTGCTACTGTTGAAGATGCTTCTGATATTCACATAGAACCTTTAAGTGATAACATTATTATTCGCTATAGAATTGATGGTGTTCTTCATGATGTGCTCACCCTTCCTTTAGAGATACATCCTGCTCTAGTTGCTCGTATAAAAATTCTTGCTAATCTTAAACTGGACGAAACCAGACTTCCTCAGGATGGACGCATGAAATATGTTAATGAGGCCGGAGAAAAAGTTTCTCTCAGAGTTTCCATTCTTCCCTCTGTTGAAGGAGAAAAAGTAGTTCTCCGTATTCTTGAAGAAATTTTACAGCATTTTTCCTTATCTGGATTAGGACTCTATCCTGATAAAGAAAAAAAAGTTCTTAATTCTATTAAAAAACCTAATGGCATGATTTTGGTTACCGGTCCAACTGGCTCTGGAAAAACCACTACTCTTTATACTATTCTCGGTATTCTCAATACAGTAAGTGTTAATATCAGCACAGTTGAAGATCCTGTAGAAAATCGTATTCGCAGAGTTAATCAAACTCAAGTTAATTCACAGGCAGGCTATGTTTTTGCCACTGGTTTAAGAAGTTTATTACGTCAGGATCCTGACATCATCATGGTCGGTGAAATTCGTGATCAGGAAACTGCTAAAATTGCTGTTAACGCTGCTATGACAGGCCATTTAGTTTTATCTACTCTTCATACCAATGATGCCCCTGGCGCAATTCCTCGTATGATAGACCTGGGTTTAGAACCATTTTTATTAGCCTCTACTTTAGAAATGGTTGTTGCTCAGCGTTTAGTTCGTAAAATCTGTTCAGATTGTCGTATGGAATATCAGCCTAAAAAAGATTGGCAGCAAGCACTTTCACAATTTGTTCAGGATAAAAACAGACTTGCAGCCATTCAAAAAATACTTCCTCAAAGATTTATTAAAGGCAATGGTTGTTCTCATTGTCATTATTCTGGCTATCGCGGCAGATTAGGGATATTTGAAATTATGATAGCTACCGAGGAAATTCGCAGTTTAATTGCCTCGCAAGCACCAGTTGATAAAATCAGAGTTCAAGCTTTCCAACAAGGAATGACAACCATGTTAACAGACGGTATTAAAAAAGTGGCTGATGGTCTCACTACTATGGAAGAAGTTTTTCGTGTCAGCTTAGAGTAATTATGATTCAATTTAAATATACTGTTAGTAAACAAGGCAAAGAAACTTCGGGAGTAATTGAAGCATCATCTTCTACTGAGGCTGCTGAAAAACTTCAGGAAAAAGGCGGCTATATTCTTGAACTTCAACAACGCTTTTCTTTTGGCCTATTTAACATCAATGGCTGGCTGGAAAAGTTCTTTGTTCCTTTAAGTGAACGCATGAAGTCTTCAGAAAAAATTTTCTTTACAGCTCAGTTAAGTTCTATGCTTAAAGCTGGTTTATCAATTACCAAAGCCATAGAAGTCTTTATTGACGAAAAACAGACAAAAGCATCCATTCCTTTAAGAAAAATCATTAGTAAATTAGAATCAGGCAAAAAACTATCAGAAGCTTTCTCAACTTATCCTAAAATTTTTGATCAAGTCTATATTAATGTTGTTCGTTCTGGCGAGGCCACCGGTAAACTCGATGAAAGTTTGGACTATATGGCTAAACAACTTAAACAAGAATATCAGCTAATTTCTAAAATTAAATCAGCCATGATTTATCCCGTTGTCGTTTTATCTGCCATGGTCGGAGTTATGAGCTTTATTGCTTTATCAGTTGTTCCTAAAATAGTTGATTTTGCCAAAAATGCCGGAGCTGAACTCCCTCAAATTACTAAAATTCTTGTGGCTGTTACTGAATTTTGTCGTCAATTCTGGCCCTTTTTCATTCTAGTTTTTTTAATATTAACAATTGTTTTATGGCGCTTAATTAATACCAAAAAAGGCAAGCATTTTATAGATGGATTTTTTTTAAAAATTCCTATTATTGGAACTTTAATCCGTCGCTATAACCAGGCAAGATTTACTCGCTTATTATCAGGTTTTTTTCATTATGGCATCAGCGTTGACAGAGCCTTTGAGATATTAGCAGATAGTTTAAGTAATTCTTTTTATTCTGATGCCTGTTTTCGTATGAAATCAAAATTAATGTTAGGTAGTAGCTTATCAGCAGTTTTAACCAGTGAAAAAGACCTTTTTTCTGCCATTATGAACCAGGTAGTTAAAGGCGCTGAAAAAACAGGTACTCTTGATGAAACTTTAATGAAATTAGCTGTTTTTTATGAAGAAGAACTTGAAACATCCCTTAATAATCTTACCTCTATTATTGAGCCGATTTTAATTATCTTTTTAGGCATAGGCGTTATTGGTATCGCCCTATCAGTAATTGTGCCGATTTACAGAGTTACTTCTCAGTTAAGATGAAACGATTTAAATCAATTTATCAATCAGGTTTTAGTTTTTTAGAAATAATGTTGACAATCTCTTTAATGATCATTATTGCTCTTGCTGGAATTAATACTTTTAATCAAGTTAAAAACCAAGAAGATTTAACTGCTACAGCTTTACACATTGTTCAGATTTTAAATACTGCTCGTTCTAATTCAATTGCTGGTAAACAAAATTCTGCTTGGAAAGTAGTATTAGAAGTAACTAAAGTTAGCCTTAAAAATAATCAGGATATTACTGTAGAAGAATACTATTTTCCTCCCAATCATACCCTTTTTTCTCCTTTAAGCGAAATAGTCTTTGATAAAGCTGATGGCCGGGTTCAATCTTGTCAAACGGGCTGTCTTTTTGAAGTTCAAAAAATAGACACAGATTTAAGCCATCAATTTAAAGTTTTATTTTCAGGAGCAATAGAATATTAAATGAATAATTTAAAATTTAAATCATCAGGTTTTACTCTAGTCGAAGTTTTAGTTGCCATTACTCTATTTGTCACCTTAATAGCTGGCTTAATCGGCTTGACTCAATTATCAGTTAAATCTACTGCCGCCTCCAAATTTAGAGTTCAAGCAAAAAATATTTTACAGCAAACTATAGAAACTGTTATGGCAGTTAGAGCTAGTAATTTCAGTAACTTAAACGAAGGAATTTTTCATCCAGAAATTGTTTCTGATAAATGGAGTTTAGTTTCTGGAACAGAAACAATTGATTCAATTGAACGCTGGGTTGAAATTAGCCGTGTTCAAAGAGAGATTTCCTGTGGCGGAGAAAGAGTTTGCCTTGTTGTTGACAGCGGCGGAGTAGTTGACCCTGTTACTTTTAAAGCCAAAGCTGTCGTCAGTTGGCAAGAAAATGGACAGGATCAGCAGGAAGAATTAGAAAGTTTTTTAACATTTTGGAGATAAAATGAAAAAATCTAAGACAGGATTTACTTTAATTGAAATAGTTGTTTCTTTTGCCGCTATAATTGTTTTAGCTATTGCTGCTACTAATTTTTTGTTTTCTACTTTAACTCAACGAGATCAGGCTTTAGCTGAATCTATGCTGAGTGAACAAGCAGAAACAGCCTTTTCCATTATAGCTAATACTATTCGTTCTGCTCAGCAGATTAATATTATTGATGGAGGTCAAGGCTTAGAAACTACTAATCCCGAAGAATGCTGGCTTTTTAAATGGGACAATAGTTCTCAACAGCTTAAATTTAATCAAATTACTAGTTCGAGTTGTTCTCCGCCTTCTGAAGCAAACCAATTATTAACCAGTCAATTAGTTAACATTACTCAAGTAGATTTTGATTTATTAGCTGTTGATGATTCCAGTCGTACTGTTTCTATGACTTTGGATTTGCAAGTCTATCGCCCTTTATGGAATACCACTCAACAATTTTCTCAGGTTTTTGTCAACTTAATTGATGTATCTGGAGGAGATGATGACTAAAATACTTAAATTTCACTCCGGCCAAGCAGCTTTAATTATTGTTTTTGGACTAGGCATGATGGGTGTTTTAATGGCTTTAACTTTTTCCTTTTTTGGTCCACGCACTATTATCAGGCATAAAGATTTAACAGATTCTCTTAAAGCCTATTATGCAGCTCAAAGTGGCATTGATGAATTAATGTTGAGATTAAGAAGCCATCACAATTTTGGTGATACTTGGGATATGCAATATCAATTTGAAAGCGGTGCTGTTTTTTATGCCACCATTTCTGGAGATTTAAATACGAAAATAGCCACCTCTACAGGTGTTTTCCAAGATTTCACTCGACAAATAGAAGTCAAAGTAGCTAGCAGTTCCAGTAAAGCCTCTTTTCTTTTTGCTGTTCAATCGGGCGAGGGTGGTTTTGAATTTGAACGAAATACTCAAGTTAAAGGCATGAATGACCAACCGGGCAATGTTTATTCTAATGGTGACATTTTAGGAGAAAATTGGTCTTCAGGAACAATTGGTTCTAGAATTCTTGGCGATGCTTGGGCAGTTGGTAAAATCAGCGGGCTGGCTGGTGATGATACTGGTGGTGTCTATATTGCCGGCAATGCTCAAGCCAATGAATTAATTCGTTGTAAAGTTGCCGGCAATGCTCAATCTCCTGTTTCTCCCACAGATTGTTCTTCTGAAGGAGATTTTAATATAGGAGATGCTCCTCAAGTTATGCCTACAGAATCTCTTGACATTAGTTTTTGGAAACAACAAGCAGAAGCTTCAATTTGGTCAGGAGATTGTATTATTGATTCTAAGGCTGAACCAAGTGATTGTTCTGATGAAGAAAAACAACTTGGGCCAGTAAAAATAGAAGGAAATCTCATTATTAGTTCCAATTCAGATATTACTTTAAAAGGAACTGTTTGGGTTGAAGGTGATCTTGCAATTAATTCTAATACAGATATTCATATTCATGAAAGTCTAGGCAGTGAAGGAGTCGTAGTCGTAGTTGATTATCCTTCAGATAGACTTGGTAGAGGCAAAATTGAAACAGAAAGTAATGTTGAATTTTTCCAAACTTCTTCTGGTGGCCCTGTTGTTTTTGTTTCTACTAATACTGAGGATAATTGTCTTTCCAGTCCGGCTATTTCCGTTGCCAGCAATACATCCACCGTTGTTTTTTCCGCTCCTGATGGTTGTATTTTTTTCCGCAGCAATTCTTTTGTCAGAGGAGCTTTAGCTAAAAAAATTCATTTATCCGGCAATTCTATTATTGAATATGATCCACGGTTAGCTACAGTTATTCTTAAAACAGGCTTAGGCGGTTGGGCTGTTACCAGTTTTAAAGAGACAAAAGAATAACAATTGGTATAAAATAATAAAAAATAGATAATTAATCATGTCCAAAAAATCTGCCCTAGGATTATTAATAGATGATATTCATTTAGAAGCTTTAGAGTTAAAATCCTCTGCCGGAAAATTTTCTATTTCCAGTTATGTTTGGTCAAGGCTACCTCCAGGTACAATTAAAGCCGGCAAAGTTATTAATCCCAAAATTCTCGCAGAAGAATTAAAAAAACTTTTACAAACCGGTCGCACCAAATCATTCAAGGGGTCAGTAGTCTTGGGATTACCTCAATCACAAGTTTTTCTTAAAGTTTTTACTATTCCTAAATTTGAAGAAAAAGAACTTAATGAAGCCATTGGTTGGCATATCGATTCTTTAAAACCAGTTCTTCCCCAAAACGCCCATACTTCATATGAAGTAATTGAAAAAACCCCAAATTATGATGTCAAAGTTTTACTAGCTGCTGTTCCTCAGGAAGTTATTAACGGCTATGCTCAAGCAGCAGAAATAGCTGATTTAAAAATAGATATAATAGAACCACTAGCTTTATCTAAAGCGCGGTTAATTAATCCTCAAAGGCTTTTAAATAAAAGCATAATCAGTGTTCACCTTTATCAAAATCAGCTTGCAGTTTCTGTTTTAATTAATGCCAAATTATGGTTTTCTAAAGAAATTTTTATTCCCTCAGGAGAAGAAAATAATATTCGCTCTGCTGTTATTGAATTGATTAAATTTTTCACAGAGAAAAAAAACAAAGACATAGCTAATGCTAGTGAAATTATTTATTCAGGAGACAATCATGGATTAGATAGACTTAAAACCAGTCTTATTGGCTTTAAGTTGCCTGTTATTCAAGCTCAGGCAGGTATAATATTAACTAAATCACCGGCAGTCAGTGATGTTCAAAATATAGCCTTTACACCCGTATTAGGTTTAGCTGTAAGAGGGAATCTTCACCAAAAAGGATTAATTAATCTATTGCCTGAATGGCCTCAAGCCAAAGCTAAATTATTAAAATTAATTGTTAATTTATCAAAGACTATAGTTGCTGCTGGCATAATAGTTTGGCTCAATATAATGGTTTTAGAGATTCTTTGGTGGCAATTTAATAAAAAAAGTCAGCTTTTAAATAAACAAATAACTACTCTTGAAGTTCAATTAAGTGAACCAAAAGAAAAAGAACTTTTAGAATGGGAGAAACAATTTAATCAAACAACTAAAACTGCTCAATTAATTGAAAAATCAAAAATTAACTATACTCAAGTTTTTGCTCGTTTATCTGCCTCTCTCCCTCCCACAGTTAAATTAACTTCTTTTAAATATCAGCCGTTTGTTAAAAAATGGTCAATCATCGGCATTGCCGATAAAAGAGAAGATGTGCTGGTTTTAGATAAAGCTCTTAAAGAATCTGAGTTGTTTTCTGATGCCCGTTTGTATTTCTCCAGTTTAGAAAGCAATCAAGGTGTTGTTTTCAGATTCAGTGGAGGAAAATTATGAACAATCAACCTCAATTAGCCTCTGGTTATAAAATTTGGATTGGCTTAACAATCTTGGGTATTATTATCAATATTGGCTTATTAATCATGTTTGGCAAAGATTGGAAAACTGTCAGTCAACAACAAGATCAGCTCCAAAAATTAACTGCCAGAATTAACACTCAGCAACAATTAGATAATCATTATCAAATTTTAAACAACAAATTCCTTATTCTTGACAATTTTTTTGTTAAAGGAGAATCAGGCATAGCTGCTGTTGCTCAAAAACTTGAACAAACAGCCAATGATTTAAACCTTCCTCTTATTCTGACTTTTGAAGATTTCCCGGAAAAAGTCGA
>Ga0114923_10001982_pt1 | contig 14032 bp, 13 predicted proteins | sample SumtaG_FD_89578 | JGI IMG/M metagenome (GOLD analysis project Ga0114923, IMG submission 89578) | Deep subsurface microbial communities from Indian Ocean to uncover new lineages of life (NeLLi) - Sumatra_00157 metaG | ecosystem: Environmental > Aquatic > Marine > Oceanic > Sediment | place: near... | reverse complement strand
TATCTAGAATACGGAGAATCGTTGTCCTATGATATCAATGCATCCGATCCTTCGGGTCTAGATGACTGGTCGCTGATGGGTGATGCAGGCTTTGCAATCAACAGCGAAGGAGTTGTCACAAATACTACTCCATTAGATGTCGGAGTTTACGAACTTACCGTGGTTGTAAATGATACACTTGGTAATCAAGCTGCTGAGGACTTCTCAATATACGTTGATGATACAATCCTTCCTGAATGGGTTACCACACCATCGGATCAAGTCATCAATGAAGGAGAGGTGTTTAGTTATCAATTGAGTGCGACCGATTTGGCTGGTATATCGTTGTGGTATATCAATGACACTACGAATTTTGCTATTACTCAGGATGGTTTGATCACGAATGCTGTTACTTTGGAAGCAGGAACATATGGTCTGAACATCTCGATTGCAGATGGCAATCTCAATGTTGTTTCAATTACAATCCGGATTACTGTAAATGCAGTGACAACAACAACTACAACAACTACTACAACGACAACTGACACGACAACACCTCCACCAGGAGATATAGAACCGATGGTCATATTGGCTATTGGCGGAGTGGGTGCTATCGTTCTAATTGGTGGAGTTCTTTATGTGATTAAGAGTCGCGCTGGTTAGTTGAGTGAAAAATCATGAGGGGTGAAATGCCCCTCCCTTTTTCTTTATGGTACAAATGAAAAATAGACCTACTCGAAGGTGAGTCAGCACTCTTATATTATGCATAATTACCTAAGTAATTGAGCACTTTCACATCCCCCAGGTGAATTGATTCATGCTTCCGTTCCATAAGAAACTCGCCTACTCGGTTGGTAGATTCGGTCCTACATTTCTCATGTCATTCACGTTATTTACAGTCTTCTACATGTACGGTGCAGAATTTGAGTTAAATTGGTTCTTGAATGGAATTTCTCTTGCCTTCTCTTGGTTAGTAATCGGTGTAACGCACTGGCTTACGGGATATTATAGTGATAGAATAAATACAAGATGGGGCAGACGGGTTCCGTTTATTGCAGTAGGAACTCCAGCCGTGGCCATCACAGGTTTTCTTCTTTTTGTTCCTAACTGGTTTATCAACACCGCCAATCCAAATATGCAACTCGCTCTTTTCGGTTACTATATTGTATGTCTTAGTCTATTCAAATTCTCTTATGCAATTTTAATGACGGCTCATCAAGCATGGTTACCTGAGATTACAGATGAAGTGGAACGTCCAGCTGTATCTGGAATGATGAACACATTCAGCTTTCTAGCAAATAGCGCGGGTGCGGTGTTGGGATTTGTGCTACCTCTTCTCTTTGTGGATGGGCCTCAGCGGCATCTTAGTGGGTTGGGATTGAACTTTCTCTTTGCTTTCTGTCTAATGACAGTTGCATTCAATCTTCCTGCGATTGCTTTAATTCGAGAATCAACTGATATTGTTAAACCCAAACGTAGCTTGAGAGCAGAAACAGCTATTGCCCTTAAGAATCGGAATTTTATGGGTTGGGCCTTAGTTGTAGGATTATTGACGACATCATTTGTTACAATTACTTCTCAACTGATAGGATTCATTCAATCGGTCTTACTTCTTACCACAATTAATGAAATTCTAACTGTCGCTCTTACAAATGTTGGAGCGATCATGATTTTTCTGATTGTATGGGTGTATGTGTTGCGTAGAATTGGGAAACGGAATTCTTTGACCATAGGGGTAGTAGCAGTTGTTGGTGTGATTCTGTTAACTCCAATCATTCAGGATATTGGTTATATTTTCGGATTTCAACTCATAGGAATTCTATTCTTTATCCCCATGGGAGCTGGCATGGCAATATACTATCTCATGAATTACATAGTCCCAGCTGATATAGCCCAAGTAGATACAATTCAATCAGGTGAGAATAGATCTGGTATTTTCACTGGATTCATTGGAGTTCCACTGAATATTTTTCAGGCAGCTGCTTCACTATTTCTTGGATGGTTGATGGATTATTCAGTCACCACAACCGGAGATACACTTATGGGGTTGATGTGGTGGGGCCCAATGTTTGCACCTTTCCTACTGATTGGTATCGTCATCCTTAGATTCATCGATATTGATCCTGATTTCGAATCTTTGCCTGCAGCAGAATGACATCTAATCAAGTGATTCCATGGATTCTGACGGTTGTAAGGTAGTCACATATTGTGACCTCTCAATGTGTGTTTCCCTTAATAATGACGTTTGCAAGAATATTATTAGGAATAGTACTATGATTGATACTAACTCAAGCACGCTTACGGGTGTCTTTGTGGTCACTTTGTTTCAATCATCTTAAATCAAGTGGCCAGTCAAATAGTACTTGGAACTATCATGTATAATGATAATAAAAATAAATTAAAAGTCAGGAGGATATTACACTGAACCCTTTCGAAACTGAAGACACTCAAACATCTGATGATGCCCTTGAGAAAGAAATTGATGAACTAATTGAATCCAAGGAACGCGAGATTGCAAAGCGGCCTAAGAAACGAAGGATATCAAGGAAGAACAAGAACTACGTGTCATTGAGTTCTTTTATTGCATGGTTAGTTTTTGTTACAATGTGGTTGTTCTTCTATGCACCTATATATGGCATTTTTGAGAATATCGCTGTAACGATTGCTTCATTCTTGGTAATAGCTGCATTTAATGCTGTATTTTGGATTCCTGCTAGTGCTGGGCCCCATGCATCTGGAGCCCGTACAAAAATGGCCGCACTCCTAGCAATCGGTTGGATGATCTTTGTCGTTATGTGGTGGCCATTTCCAGCAGAGTTCTACACGCTCTATCAGAACTATTCAATCACGATTCTATCAGGTGTGATATTACTTACACTTCTTGGCATAATTTTCGGTACAATACCTGGAATCGATATGGGTGGAAGCGATGCTAAGAAGGTCATAGTCATTCTATTCGGATGGTCAGGCTTTCTAATCATGTGGTTATGGTTCTATGCTGGTGACTATACTGGGAATTATAACATTGCAATTGGGATTCTTTCTTTCACTGTTGCTTCATTAATCCTTATGGCTGTTGGTAGACCGATGATACACGTAGATGACGAAGACGTAAGTCCTTGGCGTCCCATCGCTGTATTGTACGGTTGGTTGGGATTCATGATACTTTGGTTCTGGCAATTTGCAGATGTTTTCGTGATATATCAGAATCTAGCAATTTCCATAATTTCTTTCATGGCTGCTATTGCAGTTGGATATGTCACAAGTCGGAAAACCTGGGATGACCTTAACAGCTTAGATTATGAAGAAATCGAGGAATAATTCCAAGTGAATTAGATTACTCGTATCTACCTGTGCTATTTTATTGGCACAGGTTCCAACTTTTTTTCTTACAATTCTTCAGCTATCGGTAACCAGAGCTTGAATGCAGCGCCTGATTTTGGTTCACTTTCTATACGGTCGGTGACAATTATACAACCACCATACTTGTCCATAATCTCTTTTGATTGATGTAATCCGACTCCAGCAAATCGCTGTGAGATATCAAATAGGACTTCCTTTACTGAATCTGGGATTCCTTCGCCGTTATCTGATATTATTATTTCATAACCTGAATTATTTTCTTCCAATTGTATCCATACTTGTTTGTCTTTATTTGGGTTATGTGATATTGCGTTATCTATAAGATTAGAAAGTGCAACGTTTAGGAATTGGTCTGCTCTTACTATTATTTCTGCAGATGGAATGACTACATTGAATTTGACTTCAGGGAAATGCTCCTGAATGATATCGACTGTTTGGGTTATCACATCTGCAAGTATTACTTTCTGCAAGTCTACTGATCTGAGCTCTTCAGTAGCTTTTACTGTCCTAATGATACGTTCACAACGTTGAATACTTTGGGCTACTACATCCAATATTTTCTTTACATCGTCTTGATGAGCTAGTTCCTGCGCTATTTCTGTTCCTGCACTTATAGCCTGGAGTTGGTTAGTGATATCATGGCCTAGTAGATCCAAATACAGCATGGCTCTATCTTTAGTGTATCGAACTTCCTTCTCTTGTTCCCTCAAAGCAGCTTCTGCGATTTTTCTCTCAGTAATATCGAGTAAAGTTCCAGCAGCTCTCTTTGTTAACCCCTCATCTGTCCATTCGACAACTCTTCCTCGTTCATTTACCCATTTCCATTCACCGGACTTTGCCCTCATCCTATGCTCTGATGAATATGCCTGGGTTTTGCCCATTACATGATTATTCCATCGTTCCTCAACAATTGCAAGTTCATCTGGATGTACAAGTGATATCCATTGTTCTTGTGTTTGGGTCAATTCGTATAATTCGTAACCTAGGATCTCAGCCCATCGTACATCAAAGAACATTTCGTTAGTCTGTTTAATCCAGTCCCACACACCCAAATTTCCACCTTCTAATGCAAGGTCCTTTCTTTTTTCAATTTCTCTTAATTGCATTTCAGCTTCTTTTCTTTCTGAAATATCCCTTGCAATGCTTTGGATGTATGAAGGATTACCATGTTCATCACGTACAAGTGAAACGTTCACTTCAACAATAACTGTGGTTCCATCGCCACGTAATATTGTCCTTTCGTATAATTTCGGTGTTTCTCCATTCAAGAGTTGTTCGTGTATTGATCCTCTATGTTCATGTTCTGAATCTACGACCCTCTTCTGCCAAGGCTGAGATATGAGTTCCTCCCGACTAATTCCAAGCATCTCCAAGCAACGCTGATTTGCATCAATATACTCCCCATCTAGAGAAAAAATGGATATTGGATCATTACTCTGTTCGAACAATTCTCTGAATTTTTGCTCGCTTTCTTTGACCTCGTCTTCAAGACGTTTTCGTTCAGTAATATCTTGAATTTGTGTAACATAGTATTTGGGTTCAGAATTTTCGTCGAGTGCGATTGCAGAATTTATGAAGACGAGAATTTCGTGACCGTTTTTATGGATATATCTTTTATCGAATTGAAATGTATTGACTCCTCGATCCACGAAGCTTTGTGGATCATCCAAAACCGGTACATACTCATCGGGGTGTGAAACTCCTTTGAGACCAATCCGCAATAGTTCTGATTCAGAATATCCTAACATTTTGCATAGAGCTGTGTTAACACGCAGTAGTTCTCCTTGCAGTGAGATTAGGGCCATTCCAGTAGCAGCATCTTCGAATGCTCCTCGAAATTTAATTTCAGTTTCGCTAATCGCTTCTCTAGCTCTGACCAACTCAGTAATATCTGTTGAAAGGGTTCCAATGAAAATTGAGTCATCTTCTCCTTTAATCGGGAATTTGAACGTTCTAAAGTTTCGTAAAACTCCTTTATTATCTGGTGTGGATTGTTCAACTTCAATAGCACCCTCAATCAGAACTCTTCTGTCTGATTCAATAATACTATCTGCAAAATCAGAATTGTAAAGTTCAGGGGGTGACTTATTCTTCCAATCATCCGTCTTCAAGAATCCTTTCAAGAAACTATTTACGAATAATAACCTGGAATCATGGGTCTTAATTGAAACTGGTCCTGGAAAATTAGTTAGGATTTTGAACTGATTTAGAATCTCCAATGGAATCTGGTCTACTGAATCATTCATTTCTCTGAACTCATCCCTAGCTTATTTCACAGTGGGTAATTTAACTAATCAAAGGATTAGATATACTATCTAGTAATTACTATCGCACTAAACAGAACCCTTTTTGAAGATTGCATCAAGGTAAAATTTGAAGCAATTAGAAATGAATAATCCATACCGTCAGACATTCATTCGTCAAGATAGAATGTACCTTCAGCAGTTAATCTAGTTTTACCAGAAACATAGACACCGATAAAATCATTCTCTCCAATTACTGTTGCTATTAGTTTACTGGGTCTCTTGATTTCATATCCTTGTTCAATGATGATATCCTCACACCGTTTTTCCCGATTAAGGATATTATATTGCTCAACGTAAGCAGCGAGAGGCCCAACAGCACTACCTGTTGCAGGATCTTCCACGACTCCCACCTCTGGAGCAAACATCCTGATATGTAGGTGCGAGTCATCGTTTACGGTTTCAGTACTAAAGAGAACAATCTGTTGGCTTATCTCTCCATCAAGTGCAGACATTATTTCTGAGGGGTTTGGCGTGGCATTCTGAACAGCTTTTAGATTCTTTAACGGAACCATAAGAAATGGAAATCCTGTAGTGACCCATTGGATCGGCGCTTGCTTGGAAAAATCATCAATTGAAATGTTCAATGCCGATGCGATGGAACTTTTATCTCCCCAGATATCTAAGAATTCAGGTTCGTTTTGTCGCATCCTAATTATTTGGTCTGAAATATAATCTACTGGAATCGGGCCAACTCCTAACTCTAATACTGCCCTGGTTGCACCCTGATCGACGATACCCTTGTGCTTCATTACGTATGCTGTACCTATTGTTGGATGCCCAGCAAAACGTAGTTCTCGAGCGGGTGTAAAAATTCTAATCTTTGCATCAAATTCATTTGACGTAGGTGTTTCAATGAATGTACTCTCTGAGAAGTTCATCTCCAGGGTAATTCCCTGCATCAATTCAGTAGAAAGGGCTTCATTTTCCAAAGCATCCCAGAATGTTGCTAATTGATTTCCGCCAAAGGAGTACCTGTCATCAACAAACACACTAGTCTGTACATAGGATAAAGAATGCATGACCCAAGAATGGTTGTTCATGTATTTCAATTATTGTGAAGGTGCGTCATAATTCTTGAATCTAGCAAGGTATTTTATCAATCTCGCCTTGACATACTTTCTTGTCTTCTTCGGTTGAGAGCTTGTCTGTTAGGTCTTGAGCTATGTCACGGAATTTCTTACATTCATCTTTGTTTCCATTAGATGCGTGCGCTCTTGCTAGCGCTTCGTAAACAAATGGCATATCCCAATCTTTGAAACCCGGATCATCTTTTTCTGCTTCTTTTGCCAGTTCAAGACAACGCTGGGCATAATGTAGTGCAGGTTCAGGTCTGCTGGCTTGAGCATACACCCGGGCGATCATATAGTCACCCCTCACTAAATTGATTATTGTACCTACCTTGCTCCATAGATATCTAGCAGTATGAGCTATATGAATTGCATCTTCGATTTCTTCTTTGGTGGATTGTTCATTATCAAGAATCGACCACAATCCATTATTTGATTGAATTGCCAACTTCTTTGTGGCTTCTTTTAGTGTCATTTTTTCATCATCTGACATTATTAGCAACGCCTTGCCAACAATTAACTATTGTAAAGATATAGGTGTTTTGGTGGAATCACTTTCGCCGAATGATCATCCTGTAGTAATTCTCTACCTTTTCGAAACCTAACGATTCATAGATGCCTATTCCCATCGGTGCAGAATGTAAAGCGACTCTTCCTATTCCTTCAGATTTACAGATATCTAAGATGTGTTTCAGTAATCGTGTAGCAATGCCTTTCTTTCTAAACTGAGGTTCAACAAACATATTGAGAACGTATGCATCCTGACCCGTAGGATTATGCCTTGAAGGGAATGTCTTGTAAAAGGTTACTGAACATCCTCCTTGAACTACATCGTCTTCGATTGCTAGGAATGCAGTTGGTGCTTGATCCCAGGACTCATCTAGAAACTCTCTAGTGGCCTGTTCAGTAAACTGGAGGTCATCATCATTCCATCCCATCTCTCTGAACATTTCAATGCGATGACGGATAATCCACTCTATGTGTTCTTCAGCTGCTTCAGTTATCATTTTGCTTCGCCTACGAAACGCAAAGATTCATTCTGGTGTAGGTATGTCACATGGCTCAGCAGGCTCTTTGAGTTCCTGTCGCATCTGTCTTAGCCTTATGAGGCCTATAGGTACGATAATTCCAAGCCAGATGAAAATATCTCCTATAGTTGCTATCAAGAAACTCTGGTCAAGTGGATCTAGCCAGTACTGACCAAGCTTCATCATTTTAACAAGTGGGAACACCAAGATTAATCCGAATACTTGTTTGAGCTGAACTGCATTAACTCTACATGCTAGCTTAGGACCGAACTGCGCACCAATAACCATCCCAACTCCTAAGCAAATGGCGTAAAATGGATCAATATGCCCTCCGATGAGATTTCTTGCAGTACCTGCAGAAGCAGTGAAAATCATAGTGAATAGTGAAGTTGCAACCGCAGCATGTATTGGGAGCCCCATCAATATAGTAAGAACTGGAACCACAACTGCTCCTCCACCAATTCCAAGAAGCCCCGCTGAAACACCTGCGAGAAAACCTCCAATCATTACTAATACTAATCGATTCTTGGAGAGTTGTGAGAAGTCAAAGGATGATACATCGTCCGCTTTTCCTCTTTTCTTAGCAAATAACATTTTCAGCGCAACAGGGAATAGCGCAATTCCAAAGATCATTCGCAAAATCATATCTTCAGTTATTAGCTCACGAAGAGCAACGCCTACAAGAGACCCTGGTATCGTAGTGATTGCCAGGAAGAGTCCTGCTTTGACAATAATAGGTTTTGTTTCTTGGCGGGAATAGGCCACTGTACCAGCGATTGCTATAAACAGAGCTGCAACCAACGCAGTTGCTGGGGCTGCTTGAGCATCAAGTAAGAATATGATAATCAGGAGGGGTGTATTAATAATCCCACCTCCAATTCCAGCCATTGAAGATATGGTTCCGACCCCAATGGCGAATACAACGAGCAATAGTACTTCAGTGAACATTTCCTGCATGATTCTTGGCCGTCCCTATTCACGAAAACCCCGATAACCTCTACTTAAGGAAATCTCTTTGACAATCTGTTATCATATTGTTTTTCGACGACCGATAATATAACATCCACACATAGCAAAAACTCCACCAACTAGCAACAATGCAGTTGCGAAATTCTCTATAGATATGTCCCCTTGACTTGTAAGTAACATTATGACTCCGATTATTATCATAAACATCCCGAAAATAGCTACAGACTTCTGCGCTTTTTCATCCTTCTCAACCATGCGTGACGGTGGGGCCTCGTGATGGATTATTGGCTTATCTGAAACTTCTACATCTTTTCTGAAGAATCTTTTTCCATCTTCAGTAAGATATCCATTCAATGCTCCTTCTTGCACTAGCTGTTCAAGTAGATTTCGAACGACATCATCTTCTAGTTCAAGTTTTTCGCTCAAAAGTAAAATCGAGCTGATATCCTCATCCAAAACAAGACGAACTAATTTTTCTTTATCATCGACCAAAGTAATTGCACCTTAATTGAACTGGTTGAATCAGGACTACAGTTCTCTTGTAACCTTTTTGTTTGAAGCGCTTTTTTCATCTCGATGGTTTTTGAGATTGATTCACATTCTATTACGTGTAAACGTAAGGTTATATACTAATGATTGACAAACGTCAAAATAGAGCAAAAGGTGATATTCACGCATTGAAAATTATATCTCTATATCATTCATCGGCCAAGTCCCAGCATCATCCTATTTTGAATTTCAGGGATTTTGATGTACACTCCTCAAGTTCAATTCGTGAATCTAACCGTCGGCATGTTTCATCAGTACTCATGCCGATAACCACCTTGAAACAATCATTGATGAAGGTGACTCACTAGATGGCGATAATTATTCCAGAGCTATGGGCCTATGTCCTGCTCATTCTAATTCCGATCCTTGCGATTTCAATTACAATAATGACAACCTATTATATTCGTAAGAAACCTTCTTCAAAAGTAACTGGATATCTATCTCTATTCGTTAGAAAATTAGAAATAGTATCAATACCTGAAATTGATGGCGATACGAATCAATCGAACGCTAAGAGGCAAATTGTATCTCGACTTGCTATTGTTTACCTGTTACTCATTCTCTTTTATCTCAGCAACACAATCGGTGTCTTCTATTATGTTATGAGCGACGTGGTTCAGGCGATGACGCAAGGATCAACTGGTCTCTCAAGGATTATATCCATCATCCTAATAGAATCTCCATTTGACGGAGGTTGGGTAGGGTCTCTTCCATGGTATGGCCATGTTCCACTTCCCCCTGCTGGGGTGGATTTGTTCCATGAACCTTGGAACTGGATTTTCTTTACTGCTGCAAGAACTGATAATCCCAACTTTTTCATGAACACAATTTCTGATATGATGCTAAATTCATTCTTCTTTGCATCATTCTTCTTAGTGCCGTTATTGGTCCCCCCGATTAGGAAATCCTTCGTATCATCTCTATTTCTATTCACATCTGGAATGGCAGTTGCTACTAGATCTATTTTCGGATTATTTGCTCAAGCTTGGAATTTATTATTTGATTCTGCCATAATCCAATTCGGTTTAGAACAAGTCACAGCAGGTGAGCTACAAGTGATTACGGAATGGGAGATTATCTCCATGACACTACCAATCATAATTGTGATGTGTGTGATCCTTTCGATAATTGGTTGGAAATTATGGCGAAGCCATTATCCTGACCATAATCGTTCGCAGTTATGGTTCATGTTGTATGTCATTGGTAGCTTTTGGTGTAGTTTGTTTGCGATACTTATACTCTGAGGTGAATTTAGAAATGAAATCATATAGAAAGATTATCCATCTTATTGTAGTAATCTCCTTCATAACATTGCTAATTGCTCCGACCTTCTCAGGAGCAGCAGATGTTAATCTTAGTCCAGCTCTATCAACTACTATAGAACGCGACTACTGGCCAACTGATGGATGGTTAAATTCCACCCCCGAAGAGCAAGGGATGGATTCCACAAAATTAATTGAAATGATGGAAAATGTTGATGATCAATATTATGATTTACACAGCGTAGTAATTGCTAGACATGGGCGCATTGTATTCGAAGAGTACCCTGACCATAGATATGACGCGGACCAAATTCATCGACTTTATTCTGCCACAAAGAGTGTTCTTTCAGCACTGATTGGGATTGCCATTCAAGAAGGATTCATTGAGAGCACAGATGTGCGAGTAATTGACTTCTTTCCAGATTACACCTTTGCGAATATGACCCCTCAAAAAGAACGGATGACCCTTTGGCATTTACTAACAATGACATCAGGCGTGGAATGGGATGAATGGTCCGTGCCCTATGAGCATCCAGAAAACTCTATTGGTCTGATGTGGCAAAGTGGTGATCCAATACAATATTTCTTAGATCTACCAATGGCAAATGAACCTGGTGAAAATTGGATTTATAATTCAGGAGGTTCACTTTTGATGTCCTATATCATTAATGAAACAACAGGACTTCTACCCCTTGATTTCGCGATAGAGTATCTTTTTGAGCCCCTTGGGATAACCAGCCACCATTGGATTACCGACCTTAACGGTATTCACAGTGGGAGTGGAGAACTGTTTCTTACTCCACGAGATATGACGAAGTTCGGATACTTGTTCCTGAATAATGGAACATGGGCCGATGAGCAAATTGTACCTGCGGGATGGGTTACAGGATCAACTAATACTACACTCATCCAAGATGAAGCGGATGAACACCGAGGATATGGCTTACATTGGTGGACTCGTCCAACTGTTGGAGCATATTATGCGAGTGGACGATTTGGACAGCATATCTTTGTGGTTCCAGAATATGATCTCGTTGTAACATTCACAGGTGGTATACCAGATGGCGATGTATATCCCGGGTTCTTGCTTCTCTATCAATACATCCTTCCTTCAATAATGAGTGAAATGTCAACATCCCCTTTGGGAATTGCACCCCTGATAATCACACTAATCGCGTTGGTTGTACCCATTACATGCGCTGGACTTTACTGGAAACGTCTAACTTCAACAGCGTGTGGTTTCGCTTGATTTGAATACAATGACCGGAGAAGAAAATATCCACGTTGCTGCTCCTGAAAAATGGATGAATGGTTGGGATTCTCTTTACAAGAGGATGCTTGATGCGTCTGATGAGGAACTCTTAGAAATTGAAGTAGGACGTCCTGTACAACAGCTAATGCATGCATTTCAGATTACTGAAACCAATCTAGATGGATTAAAAGTGCTTGAACTAGCCTCTGGTGATGGGAGCGTTGGCTGCTATCTAGGGAAGCTGGGATGCATCGTAGACTGTGTTGGAGCGCTCACCAGTGCAGTGGCCGTTGCAAATCACAAAATCAAATTGCTTGGATTGGAAAATACCGTACATGTTAAACTTGAAGACATAGATGGCTGGACAATAGAATCTGCAGAGTATGACGTGATTATAGTTTTACAATCGCTGCAATATCTATTCGAACGAACTATTCCTCGTTTGCAAGAAATCCTTTCAGCAATCAAACCCGGTGGTTTCATTGTCTATTCAGGAAACATTCTACCACATTTTGAAACCGACCCCCCGATCCGTTTCATTACAAAGGATGAACTGAGAAAAGAGCTAACTGGGTGGACACTACACTGTTTTGGTGGCGATGAAGCAATTATCAAACCAAACGATCTACGGGGTTATGTTTGGACTGTTGCAAGAAAACCTTTGAAATAACGAAAGCAATCAATCTGGTTTTGATTGCGTGTGAACACCATCTCTAGAGATAATATAATCTCCATCACCGAATTCGAGATTCTCAAATCGAGACATTACAAAGAGAAGGTCTGATAATCGATTTAGATAGCGTATCAGTTCTGGATTCACGTCAATTATCTTTGACAAGGATATTACTCTACGTTCAGCTCTTCTACAGACCGTTCTAGCTTGGTGGAGAAATGCTGCTCCTTTCGTTCCCCCAGGAATTACGAAGTTGGAGAGTGGTGGTAACTCTTCAGTTAGATCATCTGCAATCTTTTCCAAGTCAGTAACATCGTGTGCGTTTGCTCTTCTCAGATCTTTTAGTCCGTCTTCTGATTCCATAGCATTCTGATTCATAGCTAGTTCTGCTGCAATGTAAAAGAGCAACTGCTGTATCGAATGAATATATCCTGCTATTCTCGAACCTGAATGGACTTTCGCGAGACCTAACACCGTTATCAATTCATCAACAGTTCCATACGCTTCAACTCGTGGATCATCTTTGATAATCCTCTCTCCCGTTAGTAACCCGGTTTCTCCCTTGTCTCCCTTTCTAGTATAGATACTGTCAGGCATTGGTAATTCTCCTGTGGATACTAGTGGTATGTGTTGGAAAAATAGTTATTGGAGAGAACTGTAATTCAGTGGTATTACGTTCTTAAGAAAATACGTTCTACAATCTTTTCTACATCCGCCATAGCTGGTCTATTAATTTGTCCTGTTTTAACAGTCTGTTCCATTCGAGTCCACAATGATTTTTCATCCTTGAATGCTTCAATGAATTGTGACATTTTCTGCATAGCTTTGTACGATGGTCCTTTGAAAATATAGCAGAAGAGGAATGGTTTTTTAATTTTCATGAACATAATATATTCCCCGATTTTTACTCTTTCTAAAGTCTGAGAAAAAACCTCCTCACCGAATGTTGACAATGCTGTCAAAAAACCGCTAACTAGTGATTCGTTCACACTCGCTTCACCTTCAAATGTTTTAGTGAAAAGATTGAATCCTGCATTTGCAGCTACAAGCAGAAACTGAATAGGTTCTTCTTCTTCCAGTTCGATTGTTTCTATCTCTCTCTTGGATACGATATTGCTTATCAAATTATCAAATTGAGCCGCCTCTATACGTTTGTCAATCGGAGCATTCTCGGAAGCAAGCTTTTTCCAATCATCCAGATGTCCAAGTAGATTGTCATACTCTGTAGATATTTTGATTGCCAATCGTTCGAGTCCTTGTTTTTCAGCTATGTCTTGTGCTTGGTCTAGTAAACGTAAAGCTTCATTGGAATCTAATTCTATTAGAGCTAATTGTGATTGAAGCCAATAAGCTTCAGCCAATAGTAACGGTGATTTTTGATTTTTTGATATTGATACTAATCGTTCAACATAATCTTTTAGCTCAGTAAAAACTTCTTCTTCTCCTGAAATTCTGAGCTCATCTGCAAGGAGATCACATAAATTGAGAAGTGCAAAAGTTGTTACTTCATCTAGAAGGACATCCTCATCAGCGACTTGCTTCAATAGTTCTTCTGCAATAGTTCGTTTTCGGGCACGTTTGCTT
>Ga0114923_10001981_pt1 | contig 14034 bp, 19 predicted proteins | sample SumtaG_FD_89578 | JGI IMG/M metagenome (GOLD analysis project Ga0114923, IMG submission 89578) | Deep subsurface microbial communities from Indian Ocean to uncover new lineages of life (NeLLi) - Sumatra_00157 metaG | ecosystem: Environmental > Aquatic > Marine > Oceanic > Sediment | place: near... | reverse complement strand
TATGGAAAAACTACAAAAAGTAGGCTTGGATTTCAATTACTTTGACAGTGTACCACCGTGTATGTGTGCGTTGAAAAATCTTGAGTGGGCGTCTTTCAGTGGCCAGAAAACCGGGAAGCATATACCAAAGCCAGAAACCATGCGCAAGGAGGTGCGGGGATATTGGTAAAGCTAGAACTTAATTTTAGCAATGTCCCACATCTCTGCAAGCTACTCAATTGTTATCTGAGTTCATTGCACTCTTTCAAAAAAACCTACGCTAGCGTAGGTTTTTTTTACAATTAACCATCACGTTCTAGACTCTCGGCGATGATAAGATTGTCTTTAGTGTAATTATGGATTTTGACGCCATAACCTTTAGGTATAGTTAATGGTTGTCTCAGTTTTAACTCCCTACCCTTAAAAGCATTACGTTCGGAACCTCTAAAATAATTATATTTTCCAGATCCTTCTTCAGAAGTTACTACTAATCGATCGTAATATTGAACTTTTCTGATTAAAATTTCACCGGGTGGAATCACAGTTGACAGTGAGGTCCAGTCCATTATATATGTATTTTATCTGATAGTTGTATCTTTTTACCCGAAGACAAGTTCGGTATTTGTATATAATTTTTAGATTTCAGAAATTTGCGCATATTATATATCAATTCTCCGTAATTTTTAGATTTGGGTAAGCACTTGATAAAAGCATAACTCATAGCACCTTGGGATTTACCTTCCAAATAGGTATCGGCAGATGATTGATTATCTTGACACCCTGAAATCATAACACAGCTACCACTAGTAGCTGGAATTTTTCTTGTCTGAACCATGGCCAGACCGCCACCTGATATCTTTGAGTACAAGTTATAACGAAGATCTAATACCGTTCCAGAATGACAACAATCCATTATTGCCGTTAAATGTTGATCCCGACGTAATAACATTATGATATCTTTGAGTTCATCGTCGATAACACCACCAGCTAGCTTGTAATCACATGGCATGATACATTCGTCAAAACCGTCTTCTTCGTCACCATTAAGATCTCTGATTTGACAACCATGACCTGCATAGTGCAAAAATAATCGATTAGCCTTTGAATTTACCAATTCTAATAATGCGTTTGTGATATTTTCACGAGTTGGCATGATAGTAGAACAACTATCATCAGTTAGTATTGTAATCTCAGTTTCTACATATCCTTTTGAGAGTAGCATAGCTTTAGTGTTCATAACATCATTAATACAACCCTTAAGTTGGTGACGACTACCAATATAGTTTATTCCAATTAGCAATGCCTTTGCCATGCGTTTTTTAACACCAGTCTGATTTTTAAAATGGAAATCATAACTGATTTTCTTTAGTTATGATATCATAACTAAAGAAAATCAGACTTGTCTTAAAATAAGATGAGCGAGGCCATATTTGTAATATTGTCAGCTAAATGTCAACATGCTGATACTGGGGAAACTGAATACAAGGAAGTTCCTTTTTGGTTTGTCGATTTCGATGTATTTGACAAGTACGCAGGCATGTCTCATGAACTAATTCCAAAATTTGAAGAATACATAGCTGATGTTAACCGCGAATTTGGATGGATTGTTTGTGAAGGTATTGAATGTCTTGGTGGCAACGATCAGAATGAAACCGTAAATGCAGTTATGATATATAACTAAATATACAAACTTAGGTTCAGTCGGCAATTGATATCTATATTTGCGATAATTTTAGGTAAATTACCATGTCATCAGTTTGTGTAAGATTTTTAGGAACATATGAGAAGGCGGATGGTATTTACACCATTGAACCTATAGATGTCATTTTCGCCGATAGTACAGTTTATGAACAATATCAACAAAAATCGTTCTCAGGTCTTATTGGTAAAGTCAATCGCCATCTACAACGAACTGGTAGTTCCGAATGCATTGCTATGGACCCAATTTTGTCAGATCAAGTAATACCAGAATCTGATGCCAATGATCCGGTTCGTGTTGATACATAAACCATCGCCAGTCGACCAAAACCATCGCCAGTCGACCAAAACCATCGCCAGTCGACCAAAACCATCGCCAGTCGACCAAAACCATCGCCAGCGATGGTTTTGTGATTTTGTGATTTTGTGATTTTGTGATCTTGTGATTTATACAGGTTGAGGATAGATGACACCTTGGGGTGCATATTGAGCTGCTCCAACAACTGCACCGCCAGCTGCAGCTACTGGAACGCCAACAGCAGTACCGACAGCCGCCACCGGTGCGGCCGCAATTGCACCGGGTACGGTAGCTGAATATACCGGTGCCGGAGTAGTGTATACTGGTGCCGGTGTTGGTACTGTCATTTGACTAGGTCCCGGCATCAATCCACAGCTGGAAGTAGCACAACTAGGAACCACAGGCGCACATGTAGTTACGGGTGCACATGTTTGAACTGGTTGAGTGATTACACCGTTATTAACGATAAACCGATTAGTGGGTAACCCAATTGTTCTTAGTCTTTCCATCAATGCGTTATAACTACATATATCGATGGTCGGACATGAATAGAATACATGGATATCAAGATTTTGATTCTCGACTACTAACCAATTTGGATGATAATCAAGTACTCGCCATGTTAATAGACATGTGTGATCAGTTATATTATAAAATACCAGATATCCAGGGTTTTTCATGTCAGGCACTTCTACAAGACCTGAGCGACGTCGTTTTGATTTACCTTCAACGATACAATCTTGCTGAAATTCGATAAGACCTCTGGATTGATTCCATCTAAATGTATATGCCATCTGACCACAATCTAATTCTCTCATAGTTCTAGCACCAAAAGCACTGTACTGTTCTTGCCCTCCATGTACAATCTCAAACCAAGAATGACACAATAACCACCTTGGATCAAATATAGCAATATCGCTGGAGGGAGCTGATCCCATTTTAAAGTAAATATAAATTTAATCTAATTTTTTGGGGCTAGACAGATCTGAGCTTTGACGAGTTTTGATTGTACCACTTACTGATAAATCCAACACTCTTATTTCAGGATTTTCTTGATACAATTCAACGTTACCCCCAGATTGTTTAATGTCAGATACTACGACTGGTTCTTCCTGTTCTGACGAAGCTTTTGGAATTGATCGTTCTTTTTTCTTTTTTGATTTACCAATACCCATATTTCAATATGGGTATATTTGAATGTTATTGTGAAATACAGTTAACTTTAATAATACAACAAAGTCCATAATATTAACAGTATGATCAGGATAACTATAACTGACACTAGTATCACAACCGCTGTTCGACTGTCATCATCGTCATCGTTGACAGCTGATACTGATGATTGTCCTTCAGACATTGGTAATTGTGATAATTGACATTCTTGATATATCATATGATGTCCGTCTTCAGTAGTGTCCATAATCCGAGCTTTTCTTATTCCATGATTTGCAAACGTTTGTACTTGATAACTACTGAAGCCGTCAAATTGACTATCAACATAAATGATAGCGCTTTTGGAGGTTGAAGCGTTGACCTTAACATATTCAATATGTTTGCGATATCGTTGAACCACCCACACTTGATGATTGCAACCATCGTCACAAAATTTAGTTCCCTTGGCAGATGGCGGATATGGAACGCTACCTATACATAACGGGGAACATTCCCTTTCGCCGTCGCCGTATGTCGGCAATAGACATCCAAATAGATACGCGCCTAATGTACCTGGAATTAAAATGCTCGGCTTATCATGCTGTTCAATCGCATCTATAATTAGCGAGTATTGTTCTTGATGATAAAGTTCACTAACAGTATAACTTATCAAACGATGATCGCGATTTAATTTAGCGTTTCGATGCAAATCTCTAAGTGGATACTGGGCGTGTTTGGCTAAATTGGCAATAGCCTGTTTAATATCGTTTAATTTAATCTTGATGACTTGAGACGTCATTTTAGTAGTAGTTCATTGTTTATACTTGTTTGAAACTCTATAACTGATTAACGTTTAATGTTGCTTAAACATATCAAAAGAAATACTAAATCATGGATTCAGCTGATATTCCGCCTAAGATTGAGGAAGTATCTGATTCCGAAGATGAACAGATATTAGATTTTGTGAAAGCAATGTCCTCAGGTCAAGGCACTGACTCAGTGCTTTCAGATATAGCTATCAAAATTGCTCTTAGTTCTGGCGATATTCATATTTTCCCATATGATCCGGAACAGTTGAATAACTGTTCATATGATGTCCGATTAGGTAAATGGTACTACCGTCAGAAGACGGATCCGATGTTAGTAACCCCAGATACTATACATGATATGTGGGAGGGACCTTTTGAAATGGAAGTTGACACCGACACTGATTTGAAAATACCTCATAATTGTCGGTATATGATTCTTAAACCGGGTGAGACCATTCTCGTTAATACATTTGATTTCATCGGGGCTCAGAATAATATTACTACTTGTATGAAGGCAAAATCAACTACCGCCAGAATGTGTATTTCAGTTTGTGGAGATGCTGGTTGGGGTGATATTGGTTATATCAATCGATGGTGTATGCAAGTTAGGAATAACGGAATCCATGACGTTGTCCTTGTATGGGGTATGAAGATTGCTCAGATTGTATTTCATAAATCTTCAGAACCCAGCAGGACTTACTCAGACGGCGGACATTACCAATCTACTGACGATATATCTAAATTAATCGATGAATGGGAGCCAGAATCCATGGTACCCACAAAGAAATTAAAGTTGCCCGATGAATTCACCATTGGTGAATAAATTAAAAACCTTAGAGTTGTCTAAGGTTTTAAAAATTGGATTCCATGAACTCATTTTAAAATGAGTTCAGTGGAGAGTAGAACTCAAAAATTTACTCAGGGTCTGATCAAGAAACAGTCTGGCAAATGGTACGAACAATGGAGTGAAAATTGGATGCTATGGATAGTTATTGTGATATTGGTGTTATTCATTGTATTTTGGATATTTACAGGTCAAGAATTACCTGATATATGTATAATTAAATCGGATTCAGAGTCAGAGCTTGAAGAACTCGAAGAACTTGAATTCTGTGAATCTGACAGCATAACTATTAATCCATTTACAGGATTGGTGGCGGATGAACCCGACAATTGCGAACCATCACCTCGTAATAGGAAATTTGGCTCTAAGGGCGAACGAATAACTTGTGAAACTTTAGAATCAATATATGGTATGCCGTTCCCAACTGTTAGACCTAATTTCTTGAAAAATCCGGATACCAAACGGAACCTAGAACTTGATTGTTATAACGAAGATTTAAAGTTGGCGGCTGAATATAACGGTGAACAGCACTATAAATTCCCAAATCGGTTTCATAAAACTCAGCGGGAATTTATGTCACAAGTTAGACGAGATCGGCTTAAAATTGAAATGTGCGAATTACAGGGTATTCATCTGATATCTATACCTTGGAGCATTGGTCATTCGTTGATTCCTGATTTTATCAAATATCATCTACCTGAAAATATTAGAGCCAGAGAACAGGGTAAACCAGAACCCATTAAACATAACTGGACCGAACAGATTTGTCAAATTTAGCACTGGTAGTGTTATTTCTGATCCATCTTACTACTCTAATATTAGTAGGGGCTGAAAAAATTCTGGCATCCATCATAAAACCGTGATCCATAGCCCATTTTAGCAGTATCTGGTTATCAAGTCTTGCTAATTCCAGGCAAACGTCAGATACCCCATATTCACCAGAATCTCGTAAGTATAGTATAAATTCAGGTTGAATATAGCCTCGACAGATATAATTACCGATAGTCTTTGGAATTTGAACACAGAACGGTTTGTTATGGTTTAGTATGCACCACCAACGTTTACAGACATATCTATATACACTAATCAAACCTCGGTGATACCGAGAAGCTAGTATTAATATACGTATTATTAATTCCGGCGGTAGTGTGTCCATTTACGTTAAAATATTACTGTTTAGTAATATTTTTGGTTTTTTAGATACTAGGTTTAGTATCTAAGTTCTCGATAAACGTAGCTTCAAACTCGTTATTTAGATTACCCGGTAGTGGGTACTTAGTCTCATCTACATCCTTAACTTTAATCAGAATACTAGTCTTTTCGGCTAGTTTATTCATAATGGCAAGCTCCCTCTGAATAGTACTATCAGTCTCTTCGTTGTCAATGTATAAGTAACGGGTGATAGGTTTAGACTTCTGACCTTTACGGTTCCATCTACCGGCGGTCTGGTTTAGCGGTACTATCGAATAGCTAGCATTAATGAATCCATATATCTTCTCGTCTGGACTCAACGAGTGTAGATCGATACCAATACCACCGACTGTAGGATGTAGTAACAGCAACCGATACTCATTGTGAGGCGTTTGGAATAACCGTATAATCTCCTTACGTTGATCCATGGTACACGCGCCACTTAGTGTTAAAACCTTCACTCCAAATTCCTCGAAATATTCTCTGATAATACGCATGCTATCTAGGTACCACAATGCCATACACACTTTATTTCCAGGTCGATATAGTACATGATGAATGATACGAGTAAATTCGTACGCCTTAGCATGCTCAATCTCTTTGAGGATGGTGGTGATCTTGCCTCGGTATTGAAACCCACTGCCGCTACCGGTACGATTGCCGTCGGTTTTCTTTGAGAATGCGATTTGGCGTTCAATGTGTTCAAGTTCTGATACTAATCGAAACAACTCGGCTCTGCGATCTGCATTCATTCTTACAAATAAGTTCTTGATATCATGCTTTAACGCAAGATCGCTGGTAAGTCCACATCTGATTGTTGGTAATATAATCTTTTGTAGTAAATCGAAGGCGTACTTATTGATTTTGGACCGGTTCATGGTTTCGGCGGGAATGTATATCGATCTGAACATCTTCGTATCCATCTTTAATGCCACAGCCTCAACTTCACTAATACCCGAAGCTTCATACCTTCTAGTCCTGCGATTATATGTATACATCGATCTATACGGCATAATACCAAACGCCCTAAACATAGGTGCAGCATGTTGAGGCTTATCGATAGGAGTCGCTGATAAGTATATACATTTAGCTCCTTTCATTTGGGCTACTCGTACTAGTTCTGAGCATGCTTCTAGTCGAAGTGTACCTGGATTCTTCATATAGTGAGCTTCGTCAAATACTAGTAGAGTGTTGGCATCAAACATATCAATTAGTCTAGTAGTGGCACTGAAGACGGTACCTTCATCGGGTAGTACTTGTTTCACCATTAGACCACGTAAGCCATTACTAACTAGAGCATACGAATAACACGATGTAGGGATGCCATATTGCAGTGGTACTTTGTCCCATTTTTCCTGGCATACGGTCTTCGGAGCCACAGCTACTATTTTCATTCCGCGCGACTTAGCGATATACGCAACGTGATATGTCTTACCCTCACCGGTATCACTAGAGTCATAGGCTTTTCCCCATTTATCTAATGATGCCATTAGACATTCAACGTGCGGTCGTTGTTCATCGTATAACTCCAACGTTTTAGACGCTGGTAATGAAAGCATTAGCCTAATGCAAACACTGAGATATATTTTATACTCACTCAGAATATGAATAAATCATTTTCGAAAGCTGACTGGGGAAATCTTGTGTTGGGTGTAAGTCCCAGTTTTTAAGTATATATCTTTATCGGTTTGGTTTCCCAAAAATATGTGATTCCGCCGGAGGAACTTAACCAGATTCTTAAGTCTATCTCTAAAGGGTTCAGGTATACATACATTTGGATCTCTAGTTAAATGATACAGATATCTGCAAATATTTTGAAGCTCGATGTATCGATAACCATGTGATAATAATTGTAAAACTGTTAAAGTAGAATGTTCAAACAATCGATCCAAAATTATCATTTGAATTCGAAACTCGGCTGGTATAGTATGTAACCAGGTAGTACCAATATTAGGTATGGCACCGATGTGTGTGAGCACGGTAACTACGGTTTTTCTGGGATCAGATTCAGGTAGTAAATATCCCATCTTTGGTAAATTATCCAAAAACGCTGGTACCAGCTCGGGGTTCATATTTTCAATATCCTCACGTCTATACACGTCCATAATTAAATTCCGTCGACCTAATTCAATCATTATTCTTAAATGTTGATTTGGTAAGTCTGAACCAATTGGTAAATCCAAAAGTTCTAAGAATCTATTGGCAATGAGATCGTTCATATTTAAGATTTGCATAGGAGTGTACATACATCCGTATATACACTTTTATTATAAAACCATCGTCCACGATGGTTTTTTATTATTGAAACTTCCGATTTTGACTCTTCTCCTTACACAATTCAAAAAGAAAAATCAAGTTTTCTCATTCTCATTTGAACCAGAAAACTTGGGACGAATAATACAATTTGTTCCTGATGCCTATACAAGAATGGGATTCTCAAAAATTCCAAATAATCAAAATATGTAGTTTAATGAAGGAGGCTTTTATTAATAAACCTGAAATGCGTCGTCCTATTGGTGAATTTCCCCCTCTTTCAGATGTTCGAACGAAAGCATCATTGTTAAAACCGTTCAATTTTCAATCCCCGAAATTCAAGCACTACAAAAATCAGAACAAGATTCTTAACATAACATAATTCTATTAATTATGTTTTCAAAGACTTTTGAAGTATTGTGTTAACACCTCTTCATCCACAGAATCGCAACCCAAACTTTCGAAATGTTTTAAAATAAAAATGAAAATTTTAAGTAGATAATTGTAATCAAAAATGACGACGTGTGAAGATCGCTCAATGATAGAGAAATTACATTTAGAATTCTTCCAGTACATAACTGATGGAAACTCTGAAATGGTGAAGGAATATTTGGACAATCCATCCATCGATCCTACTTGGGGTAAAAACAGAGCCATAACCCTTTCTACTTGTTTAGACGATGGCGAAATTATGAAAATGTTGCTTAATGATGGTCGAGCAGATCCAGCGGTATCGAATTCCTATCACTTGCGATTAACTATTATGAATAATAAAATTCAAATGGTAAAAATGTTATTGGAGGATGGTCGCGCTGATCCCACGCACGATGAAGATTGTTGTATAAAACGAGCTGCACTTCTCGGACATGTTGAAATCGTTGATTTGTTGCTTAAAGATGGTCGCGCTGATCCAAATGCTATTCTATCCATTTGGTACGGGTTTGGTTACCAGGGACCAAAGAAAAAAGTTGAAATAATGGCTTTATTAATAAAAGATTCTCGTATTGACAAAATTAGTCCTGCGATTATAGAATACGCTCACGTTTATAAGGATATTCCTATGATAAAATTATTACTCGAAAATGATTGTATAACCCCTGAACTTATAGGGTGTATACTGTACTTTTATATATTGAAAGAAGATAATCACCAAATCAAGGAATTATTTGAGGAAAAATTTGATCTCCGAGAACTGCTCGCTTTGAATTCAATCTGAAATCCTGAAAATCTTTAACTCAAAAGGGGTAAATAGTTAATATCAAAACCATCGTCCACGATGGTTTTATTGTCATCCTTGGAATATTCTAATTATCGCGGATGGTGATAGCATGCCTAAGTTATAATTGCAGCACGTCATCTCTAATACTCGGTAAAATAATACAGTGCTTATTAATGAGATCTTTAGGGATACTAATTACAACTGCTGAACTAAATTTAAGTTTATCATCGGGGATGGTAGGAAAATTTACAGAACCGATAACATTTGTTAGAGTGTTGTACCCGTTATATAAAGCGCTAACCGCTACTTCTATTAACTCAAATTTATATCTATCTTTGGCTAGGGATATCAAGGTTGAGTCTTCAAGTCTAGTAAGTGCAATAAATTTATCGGAGGTAGTACTCGTACCATAAATTAAAAAGATATTGTTACCCTTCCATCCATAACTGGCAGACTTAAAGCGTCTCCAAAGACCGGGTACCGGTGAAAAATACTCTGAGCCTTTGAAATATTGATTACGATTTAGTTGACCGATAGTTGGATCTATTAACTTATTAGCACGAACATTATTCATAAGAGCTTTGTAATCAATAACAGCGTCGGTTGTTATTTCGGTAGGTGTCGGTAAATATGTATCAGAAATCATACCTTTACGTTCCAACGCATCCAAAATTAGACGTCTAACTGGTTGTTCGAGCGATAAAGATTGTATAAATCTTGTAAACCAGTTAGGATCTAACTTTAGAATCTCGTCACGGGTATACGTTGGCATTTTAAAGGTCTGATTTTTTACCATATTTGCAAGAGTCCAGATTTACCGATATCATAATCGGTAAACATACAACCTGAATGTAAGTTTTGAGTACCTGGTACCGGGTTTTCGCCTACAAAAATATCACCAGTCATTAACTCACCGTCTACATAAATACTAGAAGCGCCACCTTTATCAAAACCACCCCTACCTACTACCCATGTTAATATACTCCCAGCTTTTAATTTATACCTGTTATTAGGTTTGGTGGAGAACATATTCGGTGTATCTGAGGTCTTATTGTATCTTGACGATGAAAGTAGCGATATAAAATTATTGATTACACAATATGGGGGTTTAAGTTGACCACTACTACCTGCCAATAATTGAATGTTGACCTCAACGTCTCGAGTGACCATAGCCGAGACTAAAGTTTCGGTGGTACTGATAGGTAAATCGTCTGGAATATAAAAACTAGGCTCCATTTTATAGTGGTGTCATTTTTAGGCAGGATCAATTTCAGGAATAACGAACTCCGGCCGGGTTCTGAAAATGATTTTTAAGATGAATCCTCAGGGCTATCAAAAATGCCAAAGATACTTACCCTCCGAATATTGACATTGAGAAAGTTAGCTCGTTCCAGTGTATCCGATTTCAAAAAGTGTCTTCTTCGAGCTATACTGGAACGACTGTCGGATGAACCCGCATTCGTGCCCACGCTGCGAAAAGCTATTGAGACTCGTCTCAAGATTATTTGGAAGGATCGAATCGAAGTAGTGGCGCACGATCAAGCTTTCCGACACTACAGGGATGAATATATGTGGGTTAGAGAAGGATACGAAAATACTAAAGATTTTGAAAAATACAAACAGGAGGCCCTTGAATGGGTTCGCGAGACGATACGTGATAACTACCGTTACTTGATAAGGACGTTCGTGGATCAAGTACCCAGACATGTCTGGCCTCATTATTTTTCGGATTTCGGCCCGGCCATCAAATTTGACAAAGATGGCAAATGGATGGATACTGAGGTCGGAAGCATCTTCGCCGATTGCGTTCGTAATCCATTAGAAGCTCGAACCTATGCTAGGGATTACGAGCGCAAGCGAAAAGAAGAGATCGAGCGCATTGCCTCGTTGTTTCGGGTACCCCAGAGACATTGGAAAAAGTTTACGGAACAACCCATTGAATACATTTCAGAGTGGAAACATTCAGATCCCGATTATTGACACCTGTATTTTAAAAAACCATCACCGGTGATGGTTTTATAGTATCATTGGTAATTATACCATCTCAATTTTGAGACTACCACAGCCACCAATACCACCACGTCCTCCAGCTGTAGTTTCTGAAGGTAATGGGGTAGCACCACCGCCACCACCGCCACCACCGTTCGCTAAGAACGCGTTTTGCCCAGGTTCACCAGAAGCTTCCTCCACAGCTCCGCCATTACCACCTTCACCACCTCCTCCTAATATAAACCCACCACCACCGCCACCGCCAGATCCCTTGAATCCATCAGCCGCACCACCTTCACCACCAGGGTTTCCATTACCACCATCGCCACCATTTGTAGGATCAAGACCTCCGTCCATACCGCCATCAACACCGTTACCAGGTGAAGTTGGTACTCCGTTGACGACGGCAGCACCACCACCGCCACCACCTTCACCGTCTGGTGAAGCACCACCGTCACCTCCGCCGGTGGTCGAACCAGGTTTACCACCTTCACCTCCAAGTAATGGATTTGAACCGGTACCTGCTACTAGGGTACCGTTTAGTTTAATTTCGGAACTACCACCATTTTTACCAGAAGCTCCTTCAGTATCACCACCAGCACCTCCAACTCCGATCTGCCATTCTAAAACATCTCCAGCAGCCAGCGACAGGGTGGCGGTGAACAGACCACCACTACCTCCACCTCCACCGCCACCAGCAATAACCGTAGATGTACCATCAGATTCCGAAGTACCACCGGCACCGCCGCCACCTCCAGCTGACATCAATTGCAAACTGACATCTACGGGATTTGTGACTATAGCTTTAAAAGGGCCAGCCAATAGTCCGGCCGATGGATCTGGCAAACTGATTGGTAAATCTGATGGAAACGTAAAAGTAGGTACACATCTCACACTACTGATATTATAATTGAAACTACCAACACTAGCAGTACTTGGTGTAATTGCAAAATAAAGTTCATCACCTATCAATACATCAGCTAGATTTTGAGTAACCAACGCATCAATGCTATCTTCAGTAATTAGTGAAGACGCCCAATGAATATCAATCAATATACCGTTTCGATAATGAGCAATGGCAGCCTGTTGTTGTACCATAACATCAGTATGACTAGCTGTACCACCAACGTTGAACAATTCTGAAAGATTAAATTGAGGTTCATCTAGAACTGTAGCTCGATAAAATGTAAAACTACCAGTCAATGGCCAGCCTGGAGGCTGTGTGACTTCAGATTCGTACAAGAAACCTTCATTGATAATCACCGTGAGTTCACCTTCAACTAATTGAACTTTAAGAGCTCTGGTTACTGGAATTATTGAATCTTGACCTCTAGGTCCAGTCGGTCCAGTGGGACCTGGTAAAAGTTGAATTATCTTTTTCTTAGGTCTGCAAGATCTCATCTGTTTTACAGATGAGAAATAATGTTTAGAAATCATGTGAGCTATAGTTCTAAATGAACCTCAATTTAATCTTTCAGCGCTGTTCAAGAACAGCGCACGCAAAGAATCCTTTACCTCCATCGCCACCAAGTACAGGGTCTCCTCCAGGAGGTGGTAGACCGCCACTGCCACCACCTCCTCCGGCTCCACCTCCAGTGCCACCTGCAAATTCCATTGCAGCTGACGGTGGTTTGCCAGGGTCTCCTGGATTACCTGGTTCACCCGGAGCTCCGCCGTCGCCACCATTGCCACCCAAACCTCCTCCTCCACCTCCTCCTCCACCTGATCCCATCTCGCTGGTTGACGTTCCACCTTTACCACCATTTTCCATTTGAGTGGGGAATATTATATTGTATGATTTTCCACCATTTCTAGGGTCAGTACCACCATCATCTCCGTCCCGAGAAGTCGATGATCCTGTGGCGAATCCTCCTTTACCTGGTGTCCCAGGCGATCCGTCTATCAAAGGAGCGCCTCCCCCACCGCCTGGACTACCAAAAGCGTCTCCGCCATTACCACCATTTATTCCTCCTTTGCCCCCAAATGTACCAGGAACTTCAACAATCATCATATCATTGAGTTTAACAATACTGGTTTGTCCAGGTTCTCCGTCAGCGTCAGTACCCGTAGCACCGGCCTTGCCGCCTCGACCACCATCACCCAAAAAGATGCTCAAGGTATCCCCGGTTGACATTGTCACGTTAGTATTTGTAAAAAACACTTGACCACCGCCACCTCCACCTCTGCCAATTTTAGCACCGCCACCATCATTGGTGCTAGTTTCTCCGGCTCCGCCACCACCGTTAGAACTAATAATTCCCAGATCAAAAGATAAGTCCTGGGTAGCAACATAACAGAAGGTCTGTCCCCCAACATAAGCATTTTGCGGCGGCAAAGAGATGTCCAAGAATCCAACCGAATTTGGAGGAGGCAGTTTTCCCCCAGGTTTCATCTTTACGCTTCCCAGATTGTAGTTAAAACTGGTTAGGCTACTAGTATTCGGGGAAATTGCAAAGTACAGTTGGTCGTTAATAACCACGTCGTGTAAGGTCTGGGCTAACAGAAAGTTCTCAGTTCCAGGCACTTGAGAACTGACCGAATGGAGGTCTAGTAATACTCCATTCCGATAGTGGGCCAATACCGAGGTGTGGACTTCATCTAC
>Ga0114923_10001980_pt1 | contig 14040 bp, 8 predicted proteins | sample SumtaG_FD_89578 | JGI IMG/M metagenome (GOLD analysis project Ga0114923, IMG submission 89578) | Deep subsurface microbial communities from Indian Ocean to uncover new lineages of life (NeLLi) - Sumatra_00157 metaG | ecosystem: Environmental > Aquatic > Marine > Oceanic > Sediment | place: near... | reverse complement strand
TTTTTTGAGTCGGGTCAAATTTTCCGCCTTAGGCGGACTTGTAAGGGGCAAAAAGCTCGGGTCTCACAGATCAGGCACACGTATACGCTATCTACAAGCAAACAAGCCCCTATTGTAAGTGGGTCAGGACCGTATGTCGAATATGGTGCCGTCTTTGAGGCTGCCAGGTCACATCAGTGACCCGATCTCAAAAAAAGATGCCCCCTGACGGCCTGCAAACACAACAAGACCGCTCATGTTTGCATTCAAGGGATTTGGGCAACAGCCCGTTAAGATGCGACCCTCAGGTTCCCCGATATCAAGTCAGGTCATTGTATGCTGATATGATCATCCTGGCTGCCTGGTCAATCTCCGCCTCGGTGGTTCCTCGACCGAGTGTGAGCCGGATAGCGCCGCGACCGGTTTCTTTGGGGACCTTCATGGCGGCAAGCACATGAGAAAGTTTTACTGAACGGTCATGACATGCCGCGCCCGTGGACGCGCAGATCTCGGGTACTGCATCAAGCAGGGCCACACCGTCAACACCGGGCAATGAGACATTCAGGGTATTGGGGAGCCGGGCTTTTGGGTGCCCGTTCAGCACAAGGCCGGGTATCCCTTGATCAAGGAGGTTATGAAGCCGGTCTCGCAGGCCGCGTATGCGCCCGGCGTCCGTTGGCATGCGCTCTTTAGCCAGGAGAGATGCCCTCCCCAGGGCAACCGCGAACATCACGTTTTCCGTGCCCGCCCTTCGGCCGGACTCCTGACCTGCTCCGTGCATAAACGGTTCTATCTTTAAACCATTCCTTGAAAAAAGCGCTCCAATCCCCTTGGGTGCATACATTTTATGTCCGGCAACAGACAGGAAGTCCACTTGGAGGTCTGGCACGAGGGTAGGGATCTTTCCCACGGATTGGGCCGCGTCCGTGTGGAACAGCACATTGGCTTCTCGTGCCAGTGCGCTGATTTCCGAGATCGGCTGGATCGTTCCAATCTCGTTGTTGGCGTGCATGACGGAGATCAATATGGTCGTCGGTTGGATGGCATCTTTGACCGCTGCGGGGTCGACCATCCCTGTTGAATCGACAGGGAGGAAGGTTACGTCATATCCTTGATAGAGGAGAGAGAGACACGGATTGGTTATTGCCGGGTGTTCGATGGCTGTTGTGATGATGTGGCGACCCTTTTTTGAGAGGGTGTGGGCCGCCCCCTTGATGACCATATTGTTCGATTCAGTGCCGCCGCTTGTAAAGACGATCTCGCTCTGCCGGCAATCAAGAAGCCCGGCCATTTGGGCGCGGGCCTCTTCCAGGGCTTTCCTGGCAGAGCGTCCCAGGGCATAGCCGCTGCTGGGGTTTCCATACTGGTCCTCCCAATATGGCTTCATGGCCTTTGCCGCTTCAGGGGATAGGGGGGTGGTTGCGTTATAGTCGAGATAGATCATTCGGGACCCTTCCAAAGCGTCCTCTTTTGCCCAATCTCTTCGCCTTCCTTGACCTTGAACAAAACCGAACGTTTTGTAAAGGTCCCGGTTAATTAGAGATAGATCGCTATTTTTTCTTGTCAGCCAGGGCCGCGTGGGCCGCAGCCAGCCTTGCAATCGGGACCCGGAAGGGGGAACAGCTTACATAATCGAGGCCTATCTGGTGGCAGAAGGCTACCGAACTCGCTTCCCCGCCGTGCTCCCCGCATATTCCTATTTTCAGATTCTTGCGCGTGGAACGGCCCAGCTTAACGCTGAATTCCATGAGTTGTCCCACCCCCTCCTTGTCGATTGCCTGGAACGGGTCATCCTTTAGGATCTTTTTCCCCACATAATCCGGCAGAAAGGTACCGGCATCATCGCGGGAATATCCGAACGTCATCTGGGTCAGATCATTGGTGCCGAATGAGAAGAATTCAGCCTCTTGAGCGATCTGATCGGAGACCAGGACGGCACGTGGAATTTCGATCATTGTTCCTACCATGTATTTGAATTTCACCCTGGCTTTTTTCATGACCTCTTTAGCCATCCTGTCGATTATCTCCTTCTGATCTTTGAATTCTTCCGATGTTCCCACTAAGGGGACCATGACTTCCGGTAAGACCTTAATCTTTTCCTTGCGACACTTGACCACGGCCTCAAAGATGGCCCGGGCTTGCATGGCTGTAATCTCCGGATAGGTGATACCGAGCCGGCATCCCCTGTGGCCTAACATGGGATTAAACTCTGACAGAAAGTCGACCTTTGCAGCCACGGCCTTGATTGAAACGCCTAAGCGGGCGGCCATCTCCTTTTGCATGGGCTTTTCATGCGGTACAAACTCGTGCAAAGGCGGATCGAGGAGCCTGATGGTTACTGGACGCCCGTTCATAGCCTTGAAAATCCCGTAGAAGTCCTTGCGCTGCATGGGCAATAGCTTGGCCACGGCCTTTTCACGGCCCTTGATATCGTCGGCCATAATCATTTCGCGCATGGCCCAGATTCGATCGCCGAAAAACATGTGTTCTGTTCTGGCCAAACCGATTCCCTCGGCACCCAATGCAATGGCAGTCCTGGCGTCTTCAGGGGTGTCCGCATTGGTGCGAACCTTGAGGCGCCGTATTTGATCCGCCCAGGCCATCAGTTTCTTGTAGCTGGGGTTCTTCTCAGGACCGGTGGCCACCATGGGCATCTTGCCCTCATAAACAACCCCCTTGGTCCCGTTCATACTGATCCAGTCTCCTTCCTTCAGGACCTTGCCGCGGAAGGTTACGGTCTTTTTCTTAAGGTCAACATGGGTGATGTCGCTGCAGCCCACAATGCAGCACTTGCCCCAACCCCTTGCAACCAGAGCAGCGTGGCTCGTCATGCCGCCCTTTGATGTCAGAATGGCCTGCGAGGGCTTCATGCCGTGGACATCTTCGGGTGATGTCTCTTCCCGGACCAGGATCACCTTCTCGCCCTTGGTGCCGAGTTCTTCTGCCTTGTCTGCCGTGAGGACGATCTTGCCCACGCCCCCGCCGGGCCCGGCCGGAAGCCCGGCACCGAGCTTGGTTGCTGTTTTTTCCGCTTTTATGTCTATCATGGGATGGAGAAGCTCATCCAATTGTTCGGGCTTTACGCGGGAGACCGCCGTCTTCTTTGAAATTAGACCTTCCTTGACCATGTCAACGGCCATCTTGATAGCGGCAGGACCGTTTCGTTTACCGACACGGGTTTGCAGCATGTAAAGAATGTCATCCTGGATGGTAAACTCTATGTCTTGCATGTCCGTGTAATGGGTGTCGAGCTTGCGCCTGAACTTATCCAGCTGCTTGTAAAGCCGGGGCATGCTCTTTTGAAGTATTGGCAGGTGTTGGTTTGTCGCCACTTTGGATACATTGTTGATCGCGAAAGGGGTGCGTATGCCGGCAACCACGTCTTCTCCCTGGGCGTTGATCAGCCATTCTCCGTAGAAGTTGTTATCACCTGTGGCCGGGTTACGGGTGAAGGCGACGCCTGTTGCGCAATCCTCTCCCATATTTCCAAAGACCATGGTTTGCACGTTCACGGCCGTTCCCCAATCATCAGGGAGTTTTTCGATCCTGCGGTAGGACACGGCACGCTTGCCGAACCAGGAGAGAAAAACAGCATCGATCGATCCCCAGAGCTGTTTCATGGGGTCGTCCGGAAAGGGCTTGCCGAGCACCTTTTTTACGGTCTTTTTGAATTGAACGGTAAGGGATTTCCAGTCTTCCGCCGTGAGGTCCAGGTCTGTTTCATATCCATTTTTTTTCTTAACCTTGTCTATCAAGGCTTCCAGTCGAGCTCTGATCCCGCTGCCTTCTTCCGGTTCAATGCCCGCTGCCTTTTCCATGACCACGTCCGAGTACATGGCGATGAGACGGCGGTAGGCGTCGTAAACAAAACGCGGGTTGTTGGTTTTCTTTATTAGGCCGGGTATTGTTTTAGTAGTCAGCCCTATATTCAACACTGTTTCCATCATGCCGGGCATGGAGGCGCGGGCACCGGAACGGACACTAAAAAGGAGCGGGTCTTGCGGGTCTCCAAGCTTTTGTTTCATTATTTTCTCGACCCTGGCCATGTGGGTCTCGACTTCCTTTTTAACGCCGGGAGGATATTTCTTTTTCCTCTTGTAAAACTCAATACACGCTTCCGTGGTAAGGGTAAATCCGGGTGGCACGGGCATGCCGAGCTTAACCATCTCGGCCATGTTGGCGCCCTTTCCACCAAGGAGGTTCTTCATTTTCGCGTTCCCATCAGCCTTGCCGCTGCCAAAGAAATAGACATACTTGTGACTGGTTTTCATTAAAAACGCTCCTTTCTACCAAGATTTGGACTGCAGTACTCCGCCAGAGGCGCTCGTTAAGTCCCCATATCCCATGAAGCCAGATACTTTTTCTGCTCACTTGTCAGCGTATCAATGAGAATGTTCATTGCTGCCAGTTTTTCCTTGGCGATCATCTTGTCGATTGCCGTCGGCACCGGATAAACCTCAACTGAAAGGGTTCTTTTTCTCTTTACCATGTATTCGATACAAAGGGCCTGATTGGCAAAACTCATATCCATGACGCTGGAAGGATGCCCCTCTGCGGCCGCAAGGTTTATCAGGCGACCGTCTCCCAGCACGTTGACCCTCTTGCCGTTTTTCAGGGTGTATTCCATTGTGAAGGCCCGGATTTGTCGTTTGCTTTTGGCCATTCCTTCAAGTGCCGGCAGGTCAAGTTCTACATTGAAGTGGCCCGAATTACAAACGATCGCTCCATCCTTCATGGCCTTGAAATGTGGTTTGCTGATCACATTAATATCGCCGGTCAAGGTGCAGAATATATCACCGATCTCGGCGGCCTCCTTGATAGGCATTACTAAAAAACCATCCATGACCGCCTCAAGCGCCCTTAATGGATCCACCTCTGTCACAATAACATTGGCGCCCATACCTCTCGCCCGCATGGACACTCCTCTGCCGCACCAGCCATAGCCGCAAACCACAAATCTGGAGCCTGCAAGGAGGCGATTGGTTGCCCGGATAATGCCGTCTATGGTGCTCTGACCGGTGCCGTACCGGTTGTCAAAGAGGTGTTTGGTGTTGGCGTCGTTTACCGCGATGATGGGGTATTTGAGCACGCCCGCATCAGCCATGCTCCTGAGACGGATGATCCCCGTGGTGGTCTCTTCAGTGCCGCCGCGCACAAACTCCAAAAATTTTTTACGCTTCGAGTGAAGTATCGAAACCAGGTCGGCCCCGTCATCCATGGTGTACATGGGCTTTAAATCAATCACAGCATTAATATGGTCGTAGTAGCTCCTGTTGTTTTCTCCTTTGACGGCAAAGACGGGGATTTTGTCGTGCTTTACGAGAGAGGCCGCCACATCATCCTGTGTGCTTAAAGGATTAGATGCACACAGTCTGAGCTTTGCGCCACCAGCCTTGAGCGTCTGCATGAGGGCGGCCGTTTCCGTGGTCACGTGAAGGCAGGCCCCAAGGCGTATTCCACTTAGGGGCTTTTTCTTTGAAAACCGGGCCTTGATCCGTTCCAAAACCGGCATGCTCTGCTTGGCCCACTCAATACGCAGCTTTCCCTCTTTTGCCAGTTTTATATCCTTAATGTCGTAGTCCATTTGAATCTTCCTTTCCTATTAAGAAACGGCATCTTTTGCCCCGATACTGCGTTCTCCGCAGTGCGGCCTTGTCTCGGAACAAAATTTGCCATTTCTGGATGGACACTAGTTAATCATTGGTCATTGGTTACTATGTTATGAATTCCAATCAAATGTCGAGGCCTTTGCATAACCCCTTTTCACTCTTTTGTATGAACTTTTTGGCCCATCCATGGGCTTGCTCGCTAAATAGTGCATTCAGATAAAGCGGGCCGCTCTCTGCCCTGTGCCCGCTCAACTACGACGGCTGCGAGTTCTGGTTTTTTTGGCTGCTGCTGTTTTTTTTCCGGGTTTCTTTATACCAGCTTTTTCAATGAGAACATCCACCATATTTGTCTTTTCCCATGTAAAATCAGGATCGTTACGGCCAAAGTGCCCGTAGCACGCTGTTTTTTTGTAAATAGGCCGCAGGAGGTCCAAATATTTAATGATCGGCGAGGGTCTGAGGTCAAACACCTCATCGACAATCTCGCAGATCCGCTTCCGGGGAATCTTTTCGGTTCTGTATGTGTCAATCAGCACGGAAACAGGTCGCGCCACACCTATAGAATAGGCGAGCTGGACTTCGCATTTTTTGGCTAATTCGGCGGCTACGATATTCTTTGCAATATGTCTTGCCATATAAGATGCGCTTCGATCCACCTTGGAGGGATCTTTACCGGAAAAGCACCCTCCTCCGTGACTTCCCTGGCCGCCGTAAGTATCCACAATGATCTTTCGGCCGGTAAGGCCCGTATCCCCCATTGGGCCTCCGATCACAAAGCGGCCGGTTGTATTGATAAAATACTTGGTGTCTCCATCGATCATCTTCCTGGGTATTACCTTCTTGATGACTTCTTCAATGATCGCGTCTTTCAAATCTGAATAGGAAATATCAGGGCTGTGCTGGGCGGCAATCACAATGGCTTCCACCCGTTTGGGCTTGCTGTTTTCATATTGAATGGTGATCTGGGACTTGCCGTCAGGGCGAAGAAAATCGAGTGATCCGTTCTTGCGCACTTCTGCCAGGCGCATGGTCAGCTTGTGTGCGTAGCTAATAGGCATGGGCATCAGTTCAGGGGTCTCGTCGCACGCATAGCCGAACATAAGACCCTGGTCACCGGCCCCCTGCTCCTTTGAAAGCCCTTTTCCGTTTACACCTTGCGAAATATCAGTGGACTGCTGATCAATGCTGGTAATCACGGCGCATGTCTTCCAGTCAAAACCCATCCTTGAAGAATTGTAGCCGATATCTCGAAGCGTATCCCGAATGATATGAGGCATGTCCACATAACAGCTCGTGGTGATTTCTCCGGAGATAAAGGCAAGGCCTGTGGTCACAAGGGTTTCGCAAGCCACCCGGCCCTGTGGGTCACACTCCATGATGGCATCCAGGATGGAATCGGATATCTGGTCGGCCACCTTATCAGGATGCCCTTCCGTGACAGATTCAGAGGTGAATAAGTAGTCTTTCTTGCTCATCTGTCCTCCTTAATTTTATTGTTCTCATCCAAAATAATGATAGAAGGCTTAAAGTCTCCTATGTTATTGTCATCCATGGCGGTATAACAGGCAATAATAATTAAATTCCCCGACGAACCCTTTCGGGCCGCTGCTCCTTTGAGTGCTATGGTCCCCGAGCCCTGGGCCTCCTCTATTGCATAGGTCTCGAATCGCTCACCATTGGTGATGTTGTACACTTGAACCAGTTCATAGGGCAGGATATTTGCCGCTTTCATCAGGCCGGCATCGATCCCCAGGCTCCCCTCATAGTTCAGGTCAACCTCGGTAACAGTGGCCCGGTGAATCTTTGATTTTAGAAAGGTACGAATCATCAATAGTCAATCTTCAATAGGCTTCAAGATCATATTATCTATCAAACGGGTTTTACCTACCCATACGGCCAGGGCCATCAATGCCGGCCTGTCAACCAGGTCAACGTCCTCAAGCGTTTCAGGATCGCACACGGCCACATAGTCAATTTTTGTATAAGGATAGGCGCGGATAAGCTCTGATGCCTCGCGGATGAGTTGTTTGGCATCCTTTATCCCTTGAGCCGCGCTTCCCTGTCCCTTTTTAAGGGCCTGAAAGAGGGACAGGGCAGAGTGCCTTTCGTCTTCAGACAGATATGTGTTTCGGGAACTCATGGCCAGGCCGTCGGACTCACGCACGGTAGGTATTGCAATGATTTTTATATCAAGATTCAAATCGCGCACCATGCGCCGAATGACAACTAACTGCTGATAATCCTTTTCTCCAAAGACGGCCGCGTGTGGCTTGATTATGTTAAAGAGCTTGGTTACCACAGTGGCCACACCACGAAAATGGCCCGGCCTCGACGTGCCGCAAAGGTACCGGGAAAGCATCTCCAGATCAATATAGGTCTGAAAGGCATTATCATACATCGCCCCGGTGTCAGGGGCGAAGATTAGATCAACCCCCACGGATTCGGCCAGGCTCACGTCACGATCCAGGTTCCCGGGGTAGGTCTTAAAGTCTTCTGAAGGGCTGAACTGTATGGGATTAACGAAGATGCTTACAATCAGGGCATCTCCATGTTTTCGCCCCTCTCGCATGAGGGCCAGATGGCCTTCATGAAAGTAACCCATGGTAGGAACGAAAGCTATGGTCTTGCCGGTTTGCAGCAGGCGTCTTGCCTCTTGCTGCATGTGACTTATAGCCGTGATAATCTGAATGTGTTCCTCCACTCACATAAATTTTTTACGCTAATCTATCTCTTGGCGGATGTCAACACAATTGGATGCCGGTTTTAAATCCGATAATTCTGGAAAACTCTTGCATAAGATTTAGATAAAATCTATTGTAAAAAGAGAGACAGGAAGATATTCACAGATGGAGGAATTATGATTGATCTTAGATCCTGGTTAAGACCCAAGCCGGGCATTGTTTTTTTATTAACAGTAGCTTGTCTCGTTTTCCTTCCCCATGGTTATATATATGCGGAAACATATCCGGATACTCCGGCTCAAAGCAGGACCGATCTTTTTAAAAGCCCGCTGATTGATCGCATCATACCTTCAAAACCTGATGATCTGTTCGTGGTATTGAAAAACGGGCTTACAATATTTATCCGCGAGACTCACGGATCGAAAGTGGTTTCAGCCCAGGTGCTGGTCAATACCGGATCGATCTATGAAGGGGAGAGGATAAAAGGCGGGCTTTCTCACTACCTGGAGCATGTGGTATCAGGCGGCACGACCTCAAAGCTCACCGAGGCACAGATCAAGGAGCGTCTTCAGGCCATAGGCGGGGCGACTAACGCCTATACGGCCTATAACCAAACTGCATATTTTATAAATACCACGCGGGAGCATTACAAAGAAGCCCTGTCCCTGCTTTTGGCCTATGTTACCGATTGTCAATTTGACGAGACCGAATATCAGAGGGAAAAGGGTGTTATCCTCCAGGAATTTCAAATGGGCGAGAACAATCCCTCCAGGCAACTCTGGTATTTATTTATGAAGACGGCATACCGAAGGCATCCGGTCCGATACCCGGTTATCGGTGAAAAAGAGGTCTTTCTGGGAATGAATAAAGAGGGTCTCATAACCCATTATCGCCGATGGTATTCACCGGAGAACATGATCATTTCCGTGGCCGGAAGCGTTGATAAATGGGAGGTGTTCAAAACAGTGCTCGATTTGGCCGGAACCCTGAAAGGAGCTGCAAACCCTCCATATGTTCTGCCGGCGGAACCAGTCCAGCTCGCCCCGCGCAGGGTGGAAAAGAGCTTGCCCATGGCAAAGATCACGCAGGCTCAACTTGGCTTTCGAACGGTTTCCTTGACCGATCCCGACCTTTACCCACTTGATGTGCTGGCTGTTATCATGGGTGATGGCCGTACTTCAAATCTATATCGAACGGTACGCGATAAGAAGGGGCTGGCCCTTTCTATAAGCGCCGGAAGCTGGACCCCTGCTTTTGTAAAGGGTCAATTTTTGATCTCCATGGATCTCGCGTATGAGAATTTATCCAAAGCGATTGATGCGGTTTGGGAAGAGCTTTTAGAGGTTCAGATAAAGCCGGTAAGCAAAAAAGCCCTGACACGTGCCAAGAACAAGGTTGCGGCGGACTATATCTTTGGTCAGGAGGGTGCGCAAAGCCAGGCCAGGCAAATTGCCTTGGATTGGCTGGCCACTGGTGATCCTTATTTCAGCGAAAACTACGTGTCAAAACTTCAGGAAGTCACTTCTAAAGATGTGATGCGAGTGGCTGAAAAATATTTTCAGAGAGACCACATGACCCTTGCGGTGATCAGGCCGCCCGGGGCGGTATCGAAACCCCGGGAGTTAACATCGACATTTTCCGACTCGTGGACGAAAGCCAGGAAAATCATACTACCGAACCAGATGACACTTATTCTGAAAAGGAATACGGCTGCGCCTGTTGTTGCCGTCAAGTTCGTGGTAAAGGGCGGACTTCGATTTGAGCCGGTTGGCAAACCCGGGATTTCTAATTTTATGACATCCCTTCTCACCAAGGGGACCGAGAATCGATCCAAGCTTCAGATTGCAAAGACCATTGAAGACATAGGGGGATCGATCCGGTCGGGTTCCGGACACAATATGGCGAGCATCTCTGTTTCGGTTCTAAAAGAGCACCTCGATGTCGCCTTGGACTTGCTTTCCGACGTGGTTCTCCACCCCACTTTTCCAGAAGATGAAATCGAAAAGCAGCGCAGGGAGACTCTCATGTCCATACAAAGACTCGATGAGCACTGGACTTCAGAGATCACCCGGCTGTTCAAACGGCATTACTACCGCAAGCATCCATACCGAAACGATGTGATCGGCACGGACAAGGCGGTTAAAAATTTTTCCGGCAAAGATATAAGAGATTTTTACGAGTCGATCATGATGTCGAACAATGCTGTTTTGACCGTATTCGGCGACATTGACCCCGAGATAGCAACTCCCATGGTTCAAAACGCCTTTGAAGATTTTCAATCCAGTATCTTGGAACAGCCGATCATCGAAATAGAGACCCAGAATATTATCCAGGATGAAATCTTTGAGATATTCAACGAAAAGACCTCAGCGGCAATTTTGGTCGGATATAATGGACTTATGCTTTCAGATAACGATCGGCCTGTTGTGGATGTGCTCGATGCCATTCTTTCCGGTATCGGATATCCCAGCGGATGGCTCCATGACGCGCTAAGAGGAGATGATAATAATCTGGTCTATTTCGTACATGCGTATCCCGCCTTTGGTGTTGATGGCGGGTATTTCGGGATAATGGCCCAGACTACCACGGACAATTACGAAAAAGTCCTCAAGATTATTCTGGACAAGATGGCATTGATTCAACGTGTGGAGGTGGACTATACAACCCTGGAGCGAGCCAAAAACATGTGCATTACAATACATGAGATCGGTCTGGAAAGAATAAAGTCACAGGCCTCAAGCGCTGCCGTCAACGAAGCCTTGGGGTTGGGTTATGATTATGCTAATATATACAATAGCCTTATTCAGCGTGTTACCGCGGCAGATGTCTTGCGGGTGGCGAAAAAGCTTTTCTCCCGCCATTTGATTGTGACGACAAAACCGAAGTAACTATTTCTGCCCCAAGAAGCAATCCAAGTATCTTTGGATGACCTTAGCATAGAATTCAATTCCTTCCACGTCTTCGGCTCCCCTGATCCTTTTGAAATTGAAGAATGTCAACCCGTTCTCGTAATTAATTTGAGAAAGGGCCTCGCTCCTTTCGATTTCTCGTTGCTTGTATAATTGATTGCCTAATGTCCGGATCTTTTTTATACGCTCCTTTTTGACCAGGTCACGTCGATTATACTCTTTTAGTACTTTAAGGACCACCCAGTACGATTCAAAATATGTCTTGAGGAAGCTTGCAAAACACAACAGTTTCCGGAAACCCGCAGCGGTAATATTGTAAGTGTCGGGCAGGGTACGATGAGGCATGAGTATGGCATCATCAATGAAGGCCTTGAGGGTTTTTCTGACCATATATTCAGAGGACTTGTCTACGTCATAAGCGAACTCATATTTAAAGAAATCTTGCAAGAAGTTGTAATCCGATTGCAAGGCCGACGCAGAGAATTGAAACGCGTCATAAGAAAGGATCGCTAAGGCTGTGTATGCTGCCGGAATAAAAAAATGGATGCAGTTGTTCTTATAATATTCGAGGTTCAGGCGCTTGTTTTCCCAGATCAGATACCGTTGCTCGTCTATGGCTGTACCATCCTGCCCGCTTGTTCTTTGTCTCCCGATAAATCTTCGGTTGTTATACGTGGCTAACACGTTTTCAATGGCATGGTGTGGATCATCAAGATTGTCCGACAAGCGGGCCTTTTGGGAAAGCAAATAACTTAAGTAAGTCTCCGCATAGACCATAAGCTCTTTTTGGCTGAAACGCTGTTTGGGGTAATTCAGGATAGCTGAGGCTGTGAGTGCCTGGGCCGTGACCACCGAGATACGGTTGATGGCATTGATGATCCTATAGGAGAGGTTGCGGCCCAAGGCTTGGTATTCAGCTTGATCCATATCCTGCAAGGAATGGTTTGATCTTGACGCCAATGTCTTGACTGAAATCGGCCCGGCAAACTGGACATATATACGGCCGTGCCGTTTTTTCAAAACCTTTCGGGCCCGAATAAGTTGCCAAAAGCTTTCCTGTTTCTTCCTGTTTCCTTCTAATTCCTTTAAAATGGCACTTTCTTCAAGTAGGCGGTCATATCCAATATAGACAGGCACGAACATTAAATCACGGCAGACTCCGTTCTTATATGCATCAAGTAGTATAGAAATTAATCCTGTTTTTGGAAGAGTCAATTTTCCGGTTCGGCTCCGTCCACCCTCAATAAAGAACTCTATATTGAAACCCTGATTGATTAACATGTGCACGTATCCTGAAAAAATGGCCGAGTATAGTCTTGCCCCATGAAAGGTCCGCTTAATGAAAAACGCACCGCTCTTCCTAAAAAGGGTTCCCAGGGGCCAGAAGGCAAGGTTGCGCCCTGCCGCTATATGAGGACACGGCATATTATTGCTAAACAAAAGATGGTTCAGGATAAGGTAATCACAATGGCTCTTATGGCAAGGAACAAAAACAAGGGGCCCCTTTGTGGCCGCACTCTTCACCCGGTGCAAGCCTTCCATGTCAAGTGTGATACCGTCAAACATGGTCTTCCATATCCATCCGAAAATTATGGAAAGGGCCTGAACAAAGTTAACACTGTAATCGGCTGCGATTTCATTTAGGTAGTCATCTGCCTTTTTGTAGATTTCGGTAATATTCTTATTGTTGGATTGGGCAAACCGTTTCACAAGACTTTGGAACTGTTCATTTCTCAGTACGAGCTCTTTTAGTTCGTCTCGCGTCTTGAGAACCGGTCCGGTGATGCTTTGGCGATGGCGATTCATCTGCTCCAGGAGCCTGTCCCGGAGAATAAATGAGAGCTGTTCAGGGTCTTGATCCTGGTTTTCAGGTTCCTGAAGAAAATTCTTCAGGTTGACCGGATCAGAGATCTCTACAAATGCCTTTTGAGGGTTACGTGAAACAACCGTCCATCGTCGGAGTCGTCCTGGATTTTCCTTACTGCCAAAGATAATATCGATAAAACTTCGAGGGGGACGGTGGGGTTTTTTACTGAACAGTAGCCACTGAGGGACTATGCATATTGGACGATTGGTTGTGCGCTGCAGTTCAATAAGATATTTTAATGGGTTCTGCTCGGCCCTTACAAATCGATGATAGAATCCCTTCGGGTCAACCAGAGAGAGAAGGGCCGCAGATCCGGTTTCTATTTGGCGATTGAAAAAGCCTGATTTGTAAGGGTCTGGAAAGGTCTTGTGCTCGAAGAAATGATCCACATGGGCAAGCAAGATAAGAACAAGCCGGGAGATCTTCTGCCAGAGAAAAATCTTATATTCAAATCCGATTTCCGGGAAAGGCATCCCTTCTTCTTTATATCGAATGTGATAAAAGAGATATTCAAAGCGGCTTTTGTACTTAGAGACGTAAACTATGATGGCTTTTTTCGAGAGGTTGTTCAAGAATTCGGTCTGTGTGGGGTTAATATAAACATCGGAAAACAATGATCTTAGAATCAATGACGACAAAAACCCCGACTTTTTGGGCAGGTTGCATGCATAATAATCGTGATGGCCCTGGAGAGCGGCGTCTATCCATTTTCTGATTTTTTCCTTTATTTGTTGAACCAACAACCCCATGGCTTCCTGCCTTTGAAGTTAGGCTTTTTGTTTCAATTAAGACCTTTGAATAACCCCTTTTCACTCCTTTGTATGAACTTTTTGATCCGCCTGAGGCGGACTTGCCTCGCTAAATAGTGCATTCAGATAAAACGGGCCGTTCGCTTCGCCCGGATGGGTGCCCCAAAAAGTTCATAATTACCGCTCAAATGAGTTATGCAAAGGTCTCACAACATATATAACATTATACCATAGTTAACCATACAA
>Ga0114923_10001976_pt1 | contig 14051 bp, 22 predicted proteins | sample SumtaG_FD_89578 | JGI IMG/M metagenome (GOLD analysis project Ga0114923, IMG submission 89578) | Deep subsurface microbial communities from Indian Ocean to uncover new lineages of life (NeLLi) - Sumatra_00157 metaG | ecosystem: Environmental > Aquatic > Marine > Oceanic > Sediment | place: near... | reverse complement strand
TTAATTTATGAACCAGTGCCATCTTACCTAAATGTACTAACCACCAAGTTTTGCCTTTTTTTGAAGGCGCAATATATAACATTAATTCTTTTGGTGTTGGTCCAATCCTCTTATATCAAGTTCATGTATACCAAGTGGATAACTATTATCTTCAATACTAAGAAAGCCTAATGCTTCTTTTTTATTAGCTAAATTTATACCCGGATCAAATACTCTTAAGGATGCTGTTTGTGCTGTGCTTATAAGTTTTTCAGCTTCTTCAAGTGAAGCTTCAGTATCTTTTTGTAAGGCTTTTGCAAGATCAATTGCTACTAATTTCAGGCTTTGCCTTTTAATAAAGGTCTCAAGCTGACCCATTACATATTCGGCATTTATGCTTTCACTTAATTCTTTAGCATTTATAATTATGTCTTCATATAAATTAACTTCACGTTTCTTTTTACCTGTAAGTTTATCTTCAAGCAAATCAGGTAAATGATCTTTTGGTGGTTCACCTTGTTTATCAATATAATCATATATTCTAACAATAATTTCATTGTACAGACCACCAAACATGTGAGGTTCAACAGAACCTCTTATTATTTTTGCATATTTGTCGTCAAATGAAAGTAGTGTTAGAAGGTTTTCTTGTAAGGCATTATTAGCCAGATTTGACATGTGCAAGACGTTCCATTTGTTGTGGTATAAGGTGAGCTAAACCTGATTGAATATAATTTGGGAAAGATTTTTCAAAAACTTCAGGTAGCCGGTGAATGTTTTTAGAAACTGTTCCTAATGTAACTGGTATATGCATACTTCTCATATCACGTATAAGTGCAGCAATAAGTATTCTACTTATACCAATTTTTTGGATATGTTTTGTATATTTAGGGTAAACGTCTTTAAAGAATGAATCTATTACGTTAAAACCTTTTTTGAAGAACTTAAAATTTTGAGTACCTGTAAAATTTGTAAAATTTGTATATGGATTTACTCCATGTATTTTAAGTTCTTCAATCATGGCTCTAAATAACCATTCGTATTTATCAATGTTTTTAATTTGTTTTTTAGTTAAGAATGTAGCTGCTTCTTTTATTTGAGTTAATTCATCTTGTGTAAGATTTGTTAAAGCTGAAATGATATCGGTGCTAGTAAGCTTATCCATTTTATTCACCTTTGATATTGAGGTAAAATCATAAACTAATTACCAGCACCGAATCAATTATAATTTGTTATCTTGTACAATTTTCATTTAAGAATTCAACCAAATGGGCTTTACCTGATGCTAGGTCGAATTGTTTATGTGCTATTTTTTTGGTTAAATCATAACCATCTAGTTTTTCATCTGCTTTGATTTCTTTTTCAGCTTTTGCTTTATTAATTTTAGATGTGTACCAAACAACTCTAACTTTTCTTTGTTTGGTTTCTGGATTTTGAAATCTACCTAATGCTCTATATAATACTGGCATATTACTTCCTTATTTGGTTAAGTTGGCGGGGTGAGAAATAAAACAGTCTAGTTGAAATAGGAGGAGATCAACCAGATTAACATTTTACTCTCACCCCATAAAATTATCCACAATTACTATAACCACAATTATGACATTGGTCACAACCTTCTATTTTAATAAGATGTGGCATGTTGCATTGTGGGCATATTTCACCCAAAGGTAAATTAGTTTTATCATTTTTAGGTCTTTCAAGGTAATTAATATTATAAAGATGTTCTTTTATGATACCACCAATCATTGCAGGAATGCTTGGAGTGAATACTTTATTATACCAGTGTCCATCTGTACTACTATGTACCTGTTCAAGTTCCTCAATTAAAAATGATATGTCACCACCTTTACGAAATACGGCTGACATACATCTTGTTAAAGCAGTAACCCATTCTTGATGTTTGACTGATTTTGAATTTATAAAAACTTCAAATGGTCTTGTAGTACCTTCTTCATCAACGTAATCATTAATGGTAACATACAATGCTTGTTTAATGGTAGGCCATTTTGCTTTGTATGTGGTGCCATGTAGCAGTGCAGGGCGTATAGGTACACCTGTAGGCCCATCATCACTTTCAAGGCTTAGTACAGCGCCACGTGTGGCGCTAGGGCGGTATGTGGTGCAGCCTTTACAGTCACGGTCATAGGCTATGTAATAAACCTTTTTAAATTCATCAAATGACATATCTTTTGGGCAGTTAATTGTTTTTGATATTGATGCATCAATATATTCTTGACATACAGCTTGCATTGAAAGGTGTTCTTCAACATTTAATTCTAATGCTGTAACCATATAATTAGGAAGGTTTTCAGAATTTTGTACTTCAGGATGAAGCTTTTTATATAAAGCATACCCATAATCTTCAATACCAGTAAATTCTTTATAACTACCATCAGGATTAAGAACATTTCTATTATATGTCCAAGCAAAACTAGGTTCAATTCCTGATGATACATTATCATAATAAATAGAAGTTGTACCAGTAGGTGCTATGGTAAGCAACACACTATTCCTAATACCATTTTCTTGTATTAAACTTCTTATACTAGTAGGTAATGTTTGAATGAACATTGCATCTATATATTTTTCTTTATCATAACATGGGAATGAGCCACGTTCTTTAGCAAGTAATGCTGATGTTTTATAAGCAGTATCACGAAATACTACCATTACCTTACGTACAAGATTAAGGGATTCAACACTACCATATTTTAATTCCATTTGCTGTAGCATGTTTCCAAGGCCAGTAATACCAAGCCCAATACGTCTTTTTTCTTGAGCTTCATATTGTTGATCCATTGTTGGGAATATACTTACATCAATTATGTTATCAAGAAATCTTACACCAATTTTTATAGTGTGTTCTAATTTAACAAAATTAAATTCACGTTTGGCACTAAATGGGTTATCAACCATTTTAGCTAAGTTAACAGAACCAAGATTACAGTCACCATCAGGAGGTAATGGTTGTTCACCACATGGATTAGTACACTGTAAGTCTTCACAGTAATATAAATTATTCCATTCATTAACTTTGTCAATAAATATGACACCGGGTTCTGCATATTCATATGTTGAACGTATAATTTCATCCCATAATTCAACAGCTTTTATTTCTTGATATACATATTGAGTTATACCATTATCATCTTCAAAAGTAGATATGTGATTATCATCTGCTCTTGGTACATGAAAATATAATTCCCATATTATATCATTTTTAACAGCATCCATAAATTTGTCAGTAATTAGAATAGATATATTAAAATTTGTTAATCTACCTTTTTCACGTTTAGCTTTAATAAATTCACATATATCAGGATGTATAATACTCATAACACCCATCATGGCTCCACGTCTTGAACCACTGGACATTATGGTCTTACACATAGCATCCCACATATCCATAAAATGCATTGGACCTGATGAAATTGATCCTACACCTTTAACAATAGCACCATTAGGACGTAGTGGTGAAAAATCCATTCCAATACCACCACCCATTTGTTGAGTAAGGGCAGCAACTTTAAGTGCATCAAGAATACCCATACCATGTTCAGCAGAATTAGTTTCCATTGAGTCTTGAATGATAGGTGATGCAAAACAATTAATAAGGGTGACACGTCTACCAGTGCCAGCACCAGCATGATTTCTACCAGCAGGATTCCATAATAGTTCCTGCATAGCATGTTCTGCTAAATCACGATTTAGTTTTGTATCGTTTATGTATGTGCCATCACATACACGAGCATGTGTATCATTTATATTTTTTTCTGTTGACGAACCATCAGGCTTTTTAAATCTGTATTTAGCATCCCATATATATTTACTTATTTCTTGCATTATAAACCTTTATTTTCCATCTCAAGTGTAATAAAATCTGCTCTAATTTTATTGGTTACAATATGACTCCATTGATTTTCCCTATTATAACTATATAAAGGAATATATTTCATAAGACGTATATGTGATACTGGTTCATCAAATGTGTTATCCATTACAAATATATCATCTTCTATAGGTACTGTGCATATAGCATGAAGTAATCTTTTTTTCTTGTCACGTACAATAACAACACGAAGATCCTTACCTTTAAAACCTATTTGTTGTAAAATTAAGAATTTAGAAATAGCGTAATCTTCACAGTCACCTCCTTTTTCAAGTAGTTCTTTAGGTGTAGCCCAATGATCACGTTTATTAAAAGCTACCATATCATCTGTATAAGGGGCACTGTCATTTATTGCTTTGTTAAGAAAATTAATCTGTTCACGTTGATCTTTAATACTATTTAATTCTTCAATTAAAAAAGAATATTCATCAGGTAAACCTTCTTCTGAAGTTTTACTTATTACATCTTCAAAATCATCTCCAAATTGTGCCTCATTATTTTTTATTTCAAGTGATCCAAGTATACCAAAGTCAACTTTTATATTTTTGTTCATTTATTATATCCATTATTCCATCTAGATTGAAGAAGTATATCTGGTGTTCCACCATTAGCTCTGAAAAAACTATCAACTGCATATCCACTAATGCTTGCAGCCCAATGAGGATACATAGGCATATATCTATGAGTTGGTTTTAATACTTTGTGGTATTTAAGAAATTTATATCTTTCCATAATCAATAAATAAGAAGTAGTATTGGTAGCTTCATCTGTACAGTCCATTTGACCTTTAACTTTACTGGAATTATCTCCAGCTCTGTCATTACAAGTACCAGCAGTTAAACATACACGTTTTTCAATCCAAGCAATTGCTTTAGCTATACGTTGTCTTTCTTCTTTAGCAGAATCAACAGTAGCAAATGTATGACGTAAGAATTCTATATCAGTTTTATTAAATTTGAATTTTACAGTGTATTCACAACCAGAACCACTACATATGTGAACAGTATTTCTTTTAGGTGGTTTATGTTCACAATCATATTCTTTACTACCGGGGCAAATAATTTTACCACCGTAATCTTTATAAAAATATTCTATGTTTGGGCTTGAGGTAGTAAATGCTAATAAGAATGGTAGTATTAAGAGACGTTTCATGTGTATCTCCAAAAATTACTTTTTACTTTTACTATGAATTAATCCGATATAAGCTACTGTTGTAAGAAGGCCACCCCCTAATATAAGCATTGGTGAATAATCAATATCAAGCAGAATTGTTACCATAACCAATAAAATTATCACTGAACCAGCTACCAATACAATATTTTCAATTTTATTTAGTAAAGCATCTTTAATATTTTTAGTATTTGAAGCTCTAAGTATAAAACTTCCAAGTTGTTTACTATCAGTTCTATGAGATGGTATTATAGTAACAATACTATTATCTGAATCCCTTATAATATAATGATCATTCTCTAAATCACCATTCCAAGGTAATTTTAGTTTTGAATTTTTACGTGACATACTCATAATCCTTTTATCTAATAAGTATTCCATGTTCTCTGTACACATTTTTGGTTAATTGTTTATATACCTCTTCCATCTTTTTATCATAAAGTATTTCATCACTTAAAAAACATTCTACATCTCCATTATAATTATAATACAGTTTCATCATCTGTAAATCATCATTACATTGAAAAAAGATATCAATCTTGCTTTTTTCATTAAAAGTATATTTATTAGAAACAATAATAATATCGTTATTAAAAAATAACATAAGAATAAATGCCCATTTAGTTACTAACATATCTTTTCATCCTTATGATTGGTTTAATTGCTACACTTTGTGATTGTGAAATTAATTTTATATCCTTACACAATATTGAGTCTTTCATGTCTGCAAATTTTGTTCTGGTAGCTTCAGCATAACTACCAAGCACAAAAGCTTTTAAATCTGTATCTTTAATATCATCAGGGTTTTTGATTAGTTTTTGACTTGGAACTAATTTTATATAAGGCTGTTTCTTTATACTAAAAAAGTTATATCCAAGGTCAATTTTTTTAGCAATAATTTTTTGAATACAAGAATCATCTTCATGTGTCCATATAAAAGTAAAGTCACCTTGATAGTTAAGAATAGTTAGTGACCTTGGATCATCCATTAAGCATCTCAAATACATGAAATATTAAAGTATCATTATTTAAGTGTGCTGATCCAAGATAACGTCCTTCTCTACCGGGGCAAGGATGCCCTGTACCAATAATAGCTATTGTTCTATTTTTATTATTAGCACTTGATTCACAACGGAACCAAATACAAATATTATCAATTATATCAGGATCACTTGTTTTTTGTTCACGTGCATAAAGAATTTCTGCACCAGATGGTAATGCTACTGTTTGTGTATCTTGTATTAATAATTCTTTTTTCCATATGACATTCATTTAATTATCCTTTTATTAAAAACGGTCTGATAATGCTTCTAAAAGAATTGCTATAACTGGTATTAAAATCCACCACCAAGAAAGATTATGTGTGTATATTATTAATGAAAGAATTAAAATTGTAGTACTAATTTCAGCCATTACTTAATTACCCTTCCTTCTAAAATTTTTAGAACATCTTTATTACCAATAGCTGTTCTTTTTTCACCATAAATAATAAATGTTCTACCTCCTTTTGATGTAAGTTTGTCTATCATCTTTTTTACATATGGTATTTCCCATGCTTTAGGATAACCTAAGTCAACATAAATTTGTAACTGAGTTACATTATCCTGTGGTGCTTTAACGAATTTCATTACTATTTTAGATTTATCTGGTCTATCAAGTTCAAGACCTAAATTAAGTAACCAAAGACATTTAAAGGTTTTACATTTTTCAGGATGATTACCGTAAATAGTGCAACCCTTCTTAGGGTCGCACTTTTCACACCATTTACCAGCCGGTGAAGTAAATTCAGGAATATTTAATAGCTTACAACATAAGGTACAGCTACCACATACTCTTTCAGTGGTCATCTATTTGTTTCACCAGCTTGGCCAACGGTTACTGTTTTTGTATCTGTAACTGGTCGTACTTGAATAACAGTTTTAGAAGCTTCTTTAGCAATATTTCGTGCCCAAGCTAAACGTCCTTCAACAGTTAAATCAAGTTTACAATCATGCATTGTTTCATCAAAAAAACGATATATTCTAACTAAAGCAACTTGACGTTTTTTAACTTCACTTTCAAGATGAGTACATTTTGCTTTTAGATCATTAATTTCTTTTTCATTATAAACGATTGGTGTAGTATCAGCCATTTTAATTTTCCTTATTTAATACCTGCCTACTTCGATAGATTATATCATATATCTATCTATTAAAAAGTAAGCAATTGCAGTTGCTAAAATGATGGTAACTATCCAAGATTTGGTAGGCCATTCATCCATACCATTTTTATATTTAGTTTTTAAATTGTCAAGCCACATTGGTAAAGGCATTTTATATTCCTTTCATTAAGTTTATTAATTATTGATAGGAATGACTTTAGCACAAGTTTTAACATCTTCTAAAACTTTTATCATTTCACAACATAAACAATTTGGATCATATTTCAGATCAATATGTCTACATCTAATTTTATATTTATTATTTATTTCATGAAGAAGATTTTTACAATCATTAATTACCTCTTTATATCTCCACATACTACCAAATTCAGGATGCCATGTTTCAGCTAAAGTATCACTTAAACGTGAACATTTATAATTTAAACGATTAATTTCTAATGCTTGTTGTGTGATTAATTCTACAGTAGATAATTCTGTAGGTTGCATATTCATTACTAAATCCTTTTTATTAAATGGTTTGGAATCATAATACTTAATTTTAAAGGAATACTGCTAGTTTGTATAACATAAGAACATTCAACTGGTTGTGTATCTTTTATTTTAATACTTATCCAGCCATGAATTGAAACCATAGAAAATTTATAATAACGTCTTTTTATAATTTTAGTTGTTCCTAAAATGTTAGCCATATCACTTTGAAGAATTATACTAGTATTGTTTGATTTAACTCTTAAAAGCGTTCCATTTTTCCAAAGCATTTTGTTCATTATAATTTCTGGAAAAAATAGTTTTGTTGGTGTGTAATTTACATTTTTATAAAGAAGTATAGATTCATTTTTCATTTGATCCTCTAGGTTTGCTTGGAGTCATAGATTCATTTGGTTTTTCAGGATTACTTCGTTGTCTAAATTAATTATTGTTGTAAGGTTTACTTAGAATCATAGATTCATTAGAAATCCAAGGTTTACTTAAAGCGTTAGACTAATTTGTGGTCTAAGGTTTAATCGGGGATTAAGATTCATTACGTGTTCGAGGTTTAATTTGCTGCTTAGATTCATTTGCATATTGAGGTTTACTAGAGAGTGAAGATTCATTTTGTGTGTTAGGATTACTAAAACGTATAGATTCATTCGTTATCAAAGGTTTTCTTTGGTCGATAAATTCATTTATGGTTTCAGGTTTACTTTTGCAGATAGATACATTCAATGATCTAGGTTTACTATATGTGATAGATTAATTTTATGATACAGGTTTACTAAATGTATGAGATTCATTTTTTCCTGGAGGTTTACTAGCGACGTGAGATTCATTATTTGATCGAGGTTTACTAGCTACCTGAGATTAAGCAACTTTCTTTGTATGTACTAATCCAAGTTTTGCTTCTGCATAAGGTAATGTTACAGGTAAGCCTTCAAGTTTACGCCATACAGTATAAAGGTCAATTAAGAATATTTTAATCATATACCTTTTTGAAGCTTTGTCACGCCTTGCTTTTGTCCATATCTCTTCAAGATTCCAACCCGGTGTATCTTGCATTATGAAATTAGGGTTAGACTCAATCCTGTGTCTGTAATCCCTATATACTTGAGCATAAGGTGAACCTGATCTTAAAAATGAAGGAGCAAGTACACCTAGTAGTTTAGTCTTTAAAAAGGGGTTAAAAGTAATACTATCTTTTTCAGCTTCATTTCCATGTTTATCAATATATTTTACCTTTACAAGATGTTCCTTTCTACGTGAACGTCCTTTGCCATCAGGCCCAACATCTAATCCTGCATAAGCATGTAAACTTGAAGAGTATTTAGCTAGGTGAATATCAATTTCTGATATAATAACTCCTGATAAGGTATGTCCAATACCTACTACATTTTTAAGGTAATCAGTATAAATAGGAAACTCTTCTAATGGCTTTTTAAATCTCTTAAAATGTTCACTTTCAACTTTTTCAATATCAATATAATGTTTTACCAATTCGTATTCAGTGATGTCAGAAATTACTTCGTCACCTACAAATGGTCCTTTATGTTTTTTCTCAACAATAGCATCAGTAATTCTTTTATGACGCTTTGTTAGATCATCAAGCATTTTTATATCTTCACTTGATAATGTATCAATAGCTTTTTTACCGGGTTCTTGACCAAGCTTTGCTCTAAAGTTACCAGCAATACGGTTGCCAGTTTGAATACGTACTTTTTGAAGATCATATGTGCCACGTACTAATGTACGTAATTGAGTTCGTGTAGTCATTTTACTTCTCCTTGGTGGTTGATAAACATTTTGTGATTGAGGTTTACTAAATTCTTTAGATTCATTTTTTCCTCTAGGTTTACTAATTGTCTTAGATTCATTATGTCAAGTAGGGTTACTTAAATCTCAAGATTCATTAGAAGGGTCAGGTTTAATTGGTTACAGAGATTAATTTCAATTTTGAGGTTTACTTAGAATCATAGATTCATTTAGCGTTTAAGGTTTACTTAGTTAGCTAGATTCATTTCATTGCAAAGGTTTACTAAACACGAAAGATTCATTTCAGTTTTGAGGTTTACTACTGACGCTAGATTCATTAGGAGTCAAAGGTTTTCTTTGGTAATAAGATTCATTACCGGGTGAAGGTTTACTTTATACACTAGATTCATTTCAGATTTTAGGTTTACTTACGACTATAGATTCATTTGGAGATTGAGGTTTAATCGGTCCCAAAGATTCATTTTTCCATTTAGGTTTACTAGTGATGTTAGATTCATTATATAATTGAGGTTTACTTAGAATCATAGATTCATTTTGTGTAGAAGGTTTACTATATGGGATAGATTCATTTTATTGCAAAGGTTTACTTATGACTATAGATTCATTTGCAGATTGAGGGTTACTAAATACACTAGATTTCTTTAACAGTAGATTCTCCTTCATCAGTTCTTGCACAAACAATATAAAATTTACAAATCTTAAAGTGAAATCCTTTAGCACTATATAACCAATCTTTAGAAGGACTGTATAAAAGTTTTTTATACCAACAAATAAACATATTTAAATCCTTTTTTAATTAACTAAAACTAATACAAAGATTTTCAACTAGGTGAAGTCCACGGACAGGACCATCCAGCCCTAGTAGAACGGGACAGTCCTGACCTTTGGATGGTTCTTCAACTGAGGAGCCAGCCACACGGTTCTTAATCAACCATATATGATTAAGCTTCCCCTGCTTATTACCAGTGGCATTTATGGACCACTGTCGATGCCTCCATAGGGGGTTTATGGGACTGAGGCTTTGCTTATCGACCCTTGGTAGCAAAATAAAAAAGTTTAATGCCAACGTCATAGTGAGACCGCCCACTAAACTTTTGTTATGAAATCCTGTATGCGTAAATGCTAAATGGATATCATGAATAATCAATGTATGTAATTGATTTTAGCTCTGTCAACTTTTTGATAGGAGCTAAACAAAAAGGGGCGGAGACCGTCCCGAACCTCCACCCCTTTAAGGGTTAAAAAACCTCTAATGTTAATGTGAAACAAGGATTAAAAACATTAACACTTCCAAACTACGAAATCAGTCCGCGTGAAAACTGATTGAGTAAGGTAAAGCCTTAATATCAAACTATATTTGACGACGCAAATTGATTTATAGATTTTTTTAGTCACGGTCTACAAATTTAATTATTAATTTCTTTTTGTAAATTTTTGCTAACTTAACTAGTGTTTGGATACTTGGTTTACATTGTTTAGGATTTTCAAGTCTAGTAATTTGTGCCCTTGATGTTTTTAATTTGTCTGCAAGTTTTTGTTGTGTCCATCCTTTTTTATGTCTAAGATTTAAGATTTGATCTGATACGTGAGATTGTGTTTTTGTGAATAATGACATATTATTAATCTTTCATGTTAAAGGGTACATTGCAATGGCATTAAAAAAACGTAAGAAATTATTAAAGAAACGTAAAAAAGTAGCTCATCCAAATACGATGAAGGCTTTAAATGCGGGTAGAGATAAAGCTTATGCTGAAGCTCCACGTCTTGAAAATGGTAAAATTAAACCCGGTTTTAAATATAAAGCTTTGATTGATTCGTATGAAAGGCATGGTGTTAAGCCTAAAAAGGTTTTAAATGCTTATGCATCTAAACCTCTGTTTGTGCGTGAGCCTAAACTTGGTAATAAAATAATTAGGTTTTTAAGAATGGGGTATCCATACACAACAGTATGTCGTGCTGTTGGTATTGATAGTAGCACACTTAAAAGGTGGATGTCATTAGGTGCATCTAATGCAAGCCCTGAGTATGCAAAATATTTTAGACGTATTTGTAAGGCCGAAGCTACGGCTGAGATGAATGATCTTAAAAAACTTAGTGAACATCAGAAGTATGATTGGCGTGCTTCAGCTTGGAAGCTTGAAAGACGTTGGCCTGAACATTGGGCTAAAAAGGATGCTCTTAAAGCAGAACTTAAAGTTAATGGACAAATTAGTGTTACACATAAACATGAATTGAGCCAGAAAGTTGCTCAAGATCCAGCCGCCCTTGAATTAGCACGTAAAATGATTGATGGGGATGAGTATGGTTATAATGAGGTAGATAAAGATGACAATACAGACAGCATTACAAATACCTAAACGTTCAAAGCTTAAAACCCCACGTAAATACCTTTTATCAGGTCGTAAGGGGGGTGTTAGTGACCGTAAATTCAAAAATGAAGCTACCACCAGCATTGCCAGTTCAATCACGCCTGAAGCGTTAGCCTACAGCTTGCCCGGTGGTTTAGCTAAACTTGCTTTTCCTAATTGGATTTATGGTCCACATTTAAAGGCTGTTGAAGATTATATCATAAGAATACTTAATGGGGAATCAATTAAGCTTATGGTTTCAATGCCTCCAAGGCATGGTAAAACCATGTTTCTTTCAAGAGTATTACCAGCATTCTTTTTAGGTAGATTTCCTGATACTAGGGTAATGTTAATTACCCATCATACAGACTTCTCAAGAACACAATCACGTGTTGCACGTAATATTATTGATGCTTTTGGGAAAACTGTATTTGATATTGAAATATCACCTGATACTGCATCAGCAGCAGAATGGGATATAGCTGGTGGTCAAGGTGGTATGGAAGCTTTAGGTGCTGGTGGCTCAGTCATGGGTAAAGGTGCTAATCTTTTACTTATGGATGATTTAGTTAAAGGTATTGAGATGGCTTCAAATGTCAATCTCATGGAAAAGCAATGGGAGTGGTTTAAAACAGACGTTTACCCACGTATGGAACCGGGTGCTAGTGCAATCATTATTATGACGCGCTGGACTACTTACGATATTATTGGAATGATTGAAGCTGAGAAAAAAGAAGATCCTGGTGGTCCGTTTGCTGAATGGGAAACAATTAACTTTCCTGCTCTTGCAATTGAAAATGATGTACTTGGTAGGGAAGTTGGTCAACCATTATTTCCTGCACGTATTGATTTAAAAATGTTAGATAGAATTAAAGGTGTAATGGATAGTCTTTGGTGGGAAGCTTTATATCAAGGTAATCCAGTACCAGCTAAAGGTAATATTATAAATACTGATTGGCTCAAATCTTATGATAAAGTTCCAAACAGGCGTAAGTTAGAAATGCTTATTATCAGTGCTGATACTGCACAAAAAGAAACTGAAATAGCAGACTTCACTGCAATTGGAATTTGGGGTATACTTGAAGGGCAATATTATTTATTGGATTTGATTAGGGATAAAATGGGTTACCCTGAATTAATATCACAGTGTAGAACTTTAAATGAATATTGGAAAGCTGATTTCTTTTTAATTGAAGATAAAGGTAGTGGTCAAAGCCTAGTTCAAGAACTTCAAAATGAAGATGGTTTTAATGTGGTAGCTATAGACCCCGGTAATGAAAATAAGGTATTAAGGCTTATGGCTGAAACACCATCTTTACGATCTGGTAAGGTAGTATTTCCAGAACAGTCATCATGGCTTGACCATGCTTTACTTGAATTGAGGGCATTTCCTAAAGGTAGGAAAGATATTGCTGATATGCTTTCACAATTTTTAAAATTCATGAGACGTGACTCTAACCAAGTGGAAATGTGGTAATGGCAAAACGTAAAAAGAAACTTAAGCGTAGAAATAAAGCTAAAGAACCTGCTGGTCCTAATAATTTTCCGCCTGTTACTGGTGCTGGTGGTGGTGGTGGTTTTCCTAACTTTATGGATTTATCAAATCAGTTACAGTCACCACGTAGAGGTACTAGGGAACTACTTAAGTTATTTAGTGAGTCCCCTTGGTTACGTGCTGTAACAGGTAAAATTGCAAGATCAGTTGCAGATACTCATTGGTTTCTTGCATCTAAAAAAGATGTAAAAAGTGGACGTTTTATAAAAGATGCATTTGCACAATATAAGGGTGAGATTGATCTCGATGAAGTTACAATTATTAAAGATCATCCAATGCTTACCATGTTCCGTGAAGGTACAGGTAATCCCCGTTTAAATGGTTTTCAGGTTTTTCAAGTAACACAAGAACATCTTGATTTAACTGGTGAAGCTTTTTGGTTGCTTGAAAGAAATAATATTGGTGTGCCTATAGGTATTTGGCCCTTACCTCCTTCATGGATAAGAAATTTACCTACTAGGGCACATCCATTTTATGAAATATCATCTACAACAAGTGGTGTTGTTACTGATGTACCTGTTACTGAGATGATACCATTTATTGATCCTGATCCTGAAGACCCATATAGTCGTGGCAGTGGTATATCATCTTCACTTGATGATGAAATACAGGTTGATGAATATGCAGCCAAGCATCAAAAGAGTTTCTTTTTAAACCGCGCACGTCCTGACATTATTATATCAGGTCAAAATATCAGTA
>Ga0114923_10001975_pt1 | contig 14053 bp, 13 predicted proteins | sample SumtaG_FD_89578 | JGI IMG/M metagenome (GOLD analysis project Ga0114923, IMG submission 89578) | Deep subsurface microbial communities from Indian Ocean to uncover new lineages of life (NeLLi) - Sumatra_00157 metaG | ecosystem: Environmental > Aquatic > Marine > Oceanic > Sediment | place: near... | reverse complement strand
CTAATTTATCAAATAATTCGCACGGCCCGGCCAAGGCAATGGCTCAAAAACCTTAGTCTTTTCGCGGCTCCGATGTTTGCCGGACAGCTTTTTGTAGGGGATAAACTAACAAATACGTTTGAAGCTTTTATTGCCTTTTGTTTTTTGTCTTCTGGTGTATATTTTATGAACGATATTGTCGACGCTCCAGAAGATAGAAAACACCCCATTAAAAGTAATCGCCCGATAGCATCAGGAAAGCTTCCAGTTTGGATTGGTTGGATCAGTTCTTTAGTATTTGTGTTTGGAGCATTGACTTACGCCCGTTTCTTTGTGGGGACATATTTTACTTATGCTCTAATTTTTTACGTTTTGGTTCAACTTTTTTACACTTTGTATTTTAGGAACGTGATCATTTTGGATTCTTTAGTTGTTGCTTCTGGTTTTGTGATTAGGGTTTTTGCTGGCGGTCTTGCTTCAACTACGTCGATATCTTCTTGGCTGGCTCTAACCACAATTGGGATATCTCTTCTGTTGGCGTTTGGAAAGAGAAGATCTGAAAAGACAATTGTCACTAAATTTTCAGCGGAGAAGGTGGGAACAAGAAAAACTCTTCGTCACTATCCCGATAATTTGCTAGACAGCATGATTTCTATGTCTGCTACTTACGTCATAATTACTTACTCTTTATTTTCTTTCCAAGTGTCTCCTCAAGATGTTGGAACAGAATGGGGCAGTTTCCTACCTTCTATTTTAAAAAGTCCAAAGTGGATGATGTTAACGATACCCTTGGTTTTATATGGCGTAGCAAGATACTTGTACGTTATCTACGAAAAAGGTGAAGGTGAGTCTCCAGAAAGGGTTCTCCTTTCTGATCATCCGTTATTGTTTACTGTAGCTCTTTGGGTGGCTTCTGTCCTTTTTATTTTTTACCTACTCCCTGTAATCGCCTGAGTGGCCTCTTTAGTTTCGATTGTGTAAAGAAGTTTCTCCAATTCTATTAATCTTTTATCCTTTTCTTCTAGTTCTGTTCTAAGTTTATTGAGTTTGATCTCTATATACCTGTTATCTTGTGTGGATAAAACATTATTGTTGTTTTCTTTAGTTTTATTTAATCTCATTATTCCCATAGAACCAATTGGTAGTAGCAATAAACCAAAGAACAAAATTAGCAGTAATGAGTTTGCAATTATTTTATATAACTTATCCATTTTTCTGGCTCCTCATTTTTTTCAAGATAATCAAAATTTTCATCAAGTTCGTACTGAGTGTTACTTTCTTTAGCTATTTTAATTTCATGCTCGATATCAAATATTAATAAAACAGTGGAAAGTATTGATAATACAAACGAGGTGATAAAAACCCAACCGAACAGGAATTGATAAAAAGATAAAATCCCCGAAACGATTGTTAGAAGATAAGAATATGATAACCATACTGTTCCTTGCGAGTACAAGTCAAAGGAGGTTTGTATAAAGTAAGGAAGTTTAAAGGAAAATACTCTAGCCGTGGTTTCAGGCGAAATATGAGACTCGTGAAAAACATACGATTTTAGTAGGATATAAAAAAGCCCAACGGCTAAAACTGCAATCATGAAAAATGTAGAGTAGGAGTTTACAGTTACATAATCAGCCTCATTAGCGAAGGCAAATCCGGAAGCATCTAGGGAAAATCTAATATCGAGGTAATGGCTAACCAAGATCACAGAGAGGATTCTGGTTGTTAGAATCAAAATCGCTGGAAAGATGGCTTGGTCTATTAATTTTGTTAGTAGTTTCGAAAACATAGGCAGCTTGTTATAGTAATATTACCATGAAAAATCGCTTGTCAATGGGCAATACTTACGTCTTTGTAATGTATTTTTTGTATGCTACTTTGGTATTTTTTCTTCCCCTTATTTTTGTTGGAAATACGTCCGAGGCATATGAATTTCCAAAAACATTTTTGGTATATGCTTTTGGTATTTTACTGTTTGGCTCCTTTTTAATCAGGCGAATTATACGTACAAAAAAGATCGTAGTACCTTCGGCCTATGTGCTGGCTTTTGTTGGAATGTATATTTTATCCACTGTTTTTTCTATGCACCGCTACACTTCTCTTTGGGGTTATTACGGGAGGTTTAATGGGGGTTTGCTGTCGGTTACGGCTTTTTTCCTACTTTATTTTGCGGCAATAAATATTTTTTCTAAAGAAGTGTTTGGATCGTTAATTAATTTCTCGATTTTATCTTTTGTTTTTGTATCGATTTTTGGGATCTCTCAATATATAAGTGGTGTTGGGCGTGTTTATTCGACCATAGGGCAACCAAACTGGTTGGCGCAATTTTTGGTTATGATTCTCCCATTGGTTCTTTACAGGTACTTTAAATCCGCGAAGCCTATTCCATTATTTTTTATATATTCTCTTGGATTTTTTTGTCTTTGGCTTACGTTTTCCATGTCGGGAATCGCCGCCCTGTTGGCTTCTCTCGTTATATTGATGTGGATTATTAAATCTACCTTAACGAAAACCCGGGTAATGCTTATAATTGCGGTCATGGTAATCGTCATTTTTTTCTTTCCAGGTATGTTCAAGCAAAAGGCAGACGATATTTATTATGATTTAGAACGGTTCTTTGGAAGTTTGTTTGTTGTGAACGCCGAAACTTTGGGATATAAAATCTCTGATCCAGGATACATCCGAGAAGGTTTGTGGACGGGAACGATCAAATTGATATTTTCTTCACCAAAAGTGTTTTTAATTGGATCAGGTCCGGCCACCTTTCCTTATGCTTTTCAAGAATACCGTCCTAAAGTACTAAACCATTCATCTGAGTGGGATTTTGTTTTTAATAAACCTCACAATTACTATTTAGAACTTTGGTCGGAAATCGGCTTGTTAGGTTTTCTATCGTACTTATTCCTAGTTGCTTCTTTGCTTAAGCGTCTTCCAAAACAGGCGGTACCGTCTGTTGTGGCTTTTTTAGTTACAAATTTATTTGGTTGGCCCGTTACTTCTACGGTTTTACTATTTTGGGGATTTATAGCTTATGCAAGACTTTAAGAAAATAGTACTAACAGCAAGTGTCCTTATATTGGTGTTTCTTGGATTTACTCATATTGCAAAAATGTATAAAGCCGATATATTTTTGAATCAATCAGTGAGGCAGCTGAAAGATGGTAGAAAGGAGACCTCTTTAGAAAAAGTTAACAAGGCTATTTTTGCCAATGGTAAAGAACCAATTTATTATCGACAGCGGGCAAAGGTTTATTTAAGTTTACTTCCCGATTCCAACGAAGAGAGTGTGGAGGCGCTAAAAGACTTATCTTTAAGAGATATTAAATTGGCATTAAGTTTAAATAATGACAACTTAGTAACAATACGTGAGTGTATCCCGCTTTATTATTTCTTATCTATAGATGATTTTACTAAACCTGGATCGCCTCAAAATATTGACCAAAACTATATTGGGATATCAAAGGATTTTTTTAATGGAGTAAAAAACAGATTTGTAAATGATGCTGGGGTTTTAGTTTCTGTTGCCAAATACGAAAAGAAGTTAGGCTTTTATGATGAGTTCAGGTTATCACAAGAAAGAATTAGGATATTAAGGCCAGATTTATTAAATTGGTACGAGGGGATTAACTAATATCAACGTATGTGATTGAGACCCAGCCTTCGAGGCTGTCTGATACTTTTATCTTTACCCAAGTACCTGTTTTTTCTACAACTTCGTATGTCCCACCAACATCCACTTTTGCTACTTCCGTGCCGCTTGGCGCGTTTCGTACTCGAAGCCATCCAAATCCCGTTTCTTTAATAGTGGCAACTTCTCCTCCAATCGGTACTTGATCCGAAAGATTTCTGAATGCTTCTTTTGCTTCGTCAGTAAATTTTCCACCATCTGAAATTCTGTTCAGATAGGCACCTATTTTTACATCAACCAGTTCTTCAATATTTTCCACTCTATTTCCCTCTTTGTTGTATAAATTTCCCTTATAATCTATGAAGTAATCAAAAACCAAGTCGGTTGTTGTCTCTTGTTCTATAAGTTTTACTCCTCTAGTTTTGTTCCAATAAACACATGCCTTAACCCAAGAAGCCAAATCGGATATTGTATGTGAGTTGTCCGAGATAATACTGTAAATATCAGTGGATCCTGCGAGTAGTGTTACTGTTGTTGGCACGGGAATCGGAAACAACTTGATGCTTATATTCACAGTATAGTTTTTTTGGACATTTATTCTTGCAGTTTGTTTTTCGTACCCAGGATAAGAGACTTCTAAAGCGTATCCTCCTTCCGAAAGTGCAGTGGAGGAGAATGGCGTTTTACCTATTTCAGAACCATCTATAAAAACAGAAGCTCCGGCAGGATCGGATACTATCCTAAGAACGTTCCCTGATTGGTCTTTTTCAAACCAGAATTCTTGTCCGGAAGAGAAGGTATTTGAAACACCCAAATCTCTGAAAATACCAACGTTATGTGAATTTTCCTTTGAGTTTGGGATCACGTTGAGTGTAGTTTCATACTGCATATCTGGTGCTACTATACTTATTCTCTTTTCTCCGGGAGTAATCTCTAAATTATCAAGGGGTGTTTTTCCAACCAGTTTTCCGTCCACGTAAACATCGGCCTCTGTGTATAATGAGTTGGTTGTAAGAACGGCTTTTCCTTTAAGTTTATCGAAGTTTCTTATTATTTCCCCACCAAAAAAAACAAATAACCCAATTGAGACAACCCCAATTACATAAGCAATTATTGGAACAGAGGATTTTTTTTCATAGCCTAAGGTAGTTACCGGCATGTGTTCCTAAACTAACACGTGATTAAATAAATGGCAATTGGGAAAACGTTAAGTAATCTTGGGTAAGCACATGCTAAAATTGCCGTATTGAGAAGATCACTTAGGCCTGGTAGCCAAGTGGTAAGGCGGAGGTCTGCAAAACCTCTATACGCGGGTTCGATTCCCGCCCAGGCCTCCAGTTTACGTAGAAATTTTTGCCATTCTCTCGTAATCTACTAATTTCCTGTTGTATTGAACAAACAGTTCTTCTGGATAAAAATAGTTTTCGTCGAAGTGAACAATTGTACATGCTATCTCAAAATTAACCGGTGCCATTATCATTTCATCAAAATCAAATACGGTGTGTATTACATTGTTTCTAACGTTTAAGTTTCCTAGACTAAAAACACCGTGTATTAGTTGAGTGTTTTCAAGAAGTCTTTTCTGGTTTTTGTCGAAGAAAGTTTTCAGCTCCTTAGCTTTTTTCAAGTAAAAATCGTTAATGTATTTGTCCGCATGGTCTTTCCAATAAATGCTTCTGGAGAGATATCCCCTAACGTCTTTTAAGGACCTTTCTGTTACCAAGCTGTCTAAAATATCTAGGTAGTTAAGGTTTCTTTCAGATAGAGGCGTTTCTACATAATTTTTTAGTTTCGTGTGGAATTTCGATAAAACAGATGACATTTCTTTAACGAGTTCAGGAGTAATCACGGGGCTAGCTGTATTTACATTTTCTACGTATTTAGATATGGTTACTTGATAAATGTCTCCCTCAAGGTCTTTTACGTGTTGCACAAATTTTCCATTCTTACCTTTAATTAGTTTTAATACAGGAAGATTTGTTTTATTCAGATCTTGCACGATTTCGGATTGTTTTTCTATTATTTTGTCTGATAGGAAATTTTTAGCGTACACCTTAAAAACAAATCTTTTTTACCATCCGTGCATAAAAAACTAGTGTTTTTAAAACCAATAGGTATTTGGGAAAAGTTTTCTAGTTTTGTGTCAAAATACTTATCCCAGGCTGTATTTAATATGCTTCTCACGAGTACCAGTATACCAAGAAGTAAAGGCTTTAAAGCAGTTACGTACGCATTGGTTAAGCAATGCATATATCTCGATATGTGTTGATACAGCAACAAATGCTTAAATACGTTATATTTTTGGCCAAAATAAGCCCAAAAAAGAGAGGTTCTGGATTCCCCGTGCTAAAATGTTCCTGTTGTGACAACTAAAGAGCTACTCGCAAAATACATTAAGTTTTTTGAAGATAAAGGGCATAAAAAGATACCCAATGTACCTTTAGTTCCCGAAAACGATCCTACTTTACTTTTTGTTAATTCTGGCATGTTTCCACTGGTACCATACCTATCGGGCGAACCACATCCTTTGGGAAAACGCCTTGTAAATGTTCAAAGATGTCTAAGATTGGCCGATATTGAAGAAATCGGGGGCGAAGCCCACACGTTGGTTTTCCATATGTTGGGGAACTGGGGTTTTGCGGATTACTTCAAAAAAGAACAATTAAACTGGTTCTACGACTTTTTAATAAATGAACTAAAAATTGATGTAGATAAACTTTATGCCAATGTTTTCGAGGGGGATAAAGATGCTCCAAGGGATGAGGAGTCTATAAAAGTTATCCAGGAGATTTTTGCAAAACATGGAATTGACGCAAAAGTTGGGGAAAGAATTTTTCCGTGCTCAAAAAAACATAGTTGGTGGCAAAGAGGAGACGCTATAGGGGAATTAGGTGGCCCTGATAGTGAAACGTTTTACTACTTTGGAGAAGGTACTCCTCCTAAGGGAAGTGTTCCCTCCGAAAACGATGACATGTTTGTGGAGCTAGGAAACTCGGTTTTTATGCAGTATAAAAAAACAAAAAATGGATGGGAGGAGCTTCCTCAAAAAAATGTAGATTTTGGTGGAGGTTTAGAAAGAATAGCAAGAGTAGTTCAAGGTAAAAAAGATATTTTCGAAACAGATAACTTTTGGCCAATAATCGAAAAAATTCAAGAACTCTCTGCAAAAAAATATGCCGAAGATAAAAAATCAATGAGAATTCTAGCAGACCACATAAGAGCATGTACCTTTTTAGCTATGGATGGCGTGGAACCGACCAATAAGGATCAGGGGTATATTTTGAGAAGATTACTAAGAAGACTCATTCGAGCAGGAAAAACATTGGGTGTTAAGGAAGGAATTTCTGCATCGCTGGTCCCAGTTGTAGTGGAGGAGTTTAAGTGGCTATATCCAGATCTTTCACGGAAAGAAAAAAATATTACAAAACTATTTTCAAAAGAAGAAACAAAATTTGAAAAAACCTTACGTTCGGGTTCTAATCAACTGTCAAAGATTATTGAAAGAGATAAAAATAAAAGTGTTGATGAGTGGGCCCAAATCGCTTTTGATCTGTATCAATCCTTAGGATATCCTAGCGAAGTTTTATTAAGCGATTTGGAAGAGAGTGGTGTTTCCGTTGACAAAAGTAAATTTTCGAAGGAGTTTTCAAGTTTGGTAAAAGCGCATCAGAAAACATCTAGAGCGGGAGCAGAAGGAAAATTTAAAGGTGGTTTGGCAGATAATTCGGAAATCGTAATTAAGTACCACACCGCGACCCACTTACTTCAAGCAGCTTTAAAAAACGTAGTGGGAGACCATATTGAACAAATTGGGAGCAACATCACCGACAAACGCTTAAGATTTGACTTTCCAAATCCCACTAAGCTTTCGGAAGAAGAAATCAAAAAAGTTGAAGAATTTATAAAAGAAAAAATCGACCAAAAATTACCTGTTTCGTTCGAGATGATGGATAAAAATGAGGCTATCGAAAAAGGTGCTCATTACATGAGGAATATAAACTATCCCGATAAGGTAAAAGTCTATTACGTTGGGAATTCTTTGGAAGATGCTATAAGCAAAGAGCTTTGTGGGGGACCTCATGTGAAGAACACGTCTGATTTGCAACCTCTAGAGATATACAAACAAGAAAACATTGGTGAAGGAAAGCTTCGCCTCTACGCCCGTTTTGTTTAAATATGTTTCACCCATTGACACTCCTGCTATGTGAGTGCTATAAATCTATTGGTCAATTAACAATTTGGTTAATACGGAGAAAAAATAATGGTTACAAAAGCAGAAAAGATAAAACCTTTATCAGATTATTTGTTAGTGGAGCTGATCGAAGAAGATACCACGCTCCCTTCTGGAATAGTGATTCCAGATAGTGTTAAAAAAGAAAAACCCCAAGAAGGAAAAATTATTGCCGTAGGACCCGGAAAAAAAGATGATTCTGGAAAAACAATAAAAATTGACATTAAAGTAGGCGATATTGTTATGTTTAAAAAATGGGGTGGAACAGAAATTAAAATTGAAGGCAAGGAAATGCTTCTCGTTCGTGAAGAAGATATCCTTGCAATTATTAAGTAGGAGGAATTATAAATGTCTGCAAAACAAATTATCTATGGAGAAGAGGCAAGAAATAAACTTAAAAAGGGTGTCGATGCATTGGCTAACGCTGTTGCTACCACATTAGGAGCTAAAGGAGGCAATGTAGCGTTAGATAAAAGCTGGGGAGCACCTCAAGTAGCAAACGACGGTGTAACCATAGCAAAAGAAATCGAACTCGAAGACAAGTTCGAAAATATGGGGGCCCAATTAGTAAAACAGGCCGCCTCAAAAACAAATGACGTTGCAGGAGACGGAACCACTACATCAACTGTATTAGCTCAAGCACTAATAGAGTCGGGTTTAAGAAACGTTTCTGCTGGCGCGAATCCAATGATATTGAAAAGAGGACTCGAAAAGGCATCGAAAGTTGCTGTGGAAGAAATAAAGAAACTTTCAAAAAAAATATCCACTAAAGAAGAAAAAAATCAGATTGCGACAATATCTGCACAAGACGAAGCTATTGGAAACTTTATTTCGGATGCTTTGCAAAAAGTAGGGGATAAAGGTGTCATTACAGTGGATGAGTCCAAGGGTCTTGAAATGGAACTGGAATACAAAGAGGGCATGCAGTTTGATAAGGGTTATTCTTCTCCTTACTTTGTTACCGACTCCGAAAAAATGGAATCAGTAATTGAAGACCCTTTTATTTTAGTTACCGATTCGAAAGTTTCTAATCTTCAGGAAATGCTTCCAATGCTAGAAAATTTGGTTAAAGTTTCGAAAAATTTCGTAATTATTGCCGAAGACGTAGACGGTGAAGCCTTGGCCACACTTGTTGTTAACAAACTACGAGGTACGTTCAATGCCCTTGCTGTAAAAGCTCCAGGATTTGGCGATAGAAGAAAAGAGATGTTGGCCGACATAGCAGCTTTAACTGGTGCAACATTAGTGAGTGAAGATACCGGTCGAAAGCTCGATTCTGTAACAGTGGACGATTTGGGTAGAGCAGATAGGGTAATTTCAGACAAAGATAACACCACAGTAGTTGGCGGAAAAGGAAAAAAAAGTGACCTAAAAGCTAGGATAAATCAAATTGAGAACGAAATTGAAGCAACCACTTCTGATTACGACAGAGATACGTTGCAAGAACGGCTTGCTAAACTTACCGGTGGAGTAGCCGTAGTTAAAGTGGGCGCGGCAACAGAAGCTGAATTAAAAGAAAAGAAACTTAGAGTGGAAGATGCCGTAAACGCCACAAAAGCTGCAGTAGAAGAGGGTGTAATTCCGGGTGGAGGAGTAGTCTTTTTAAGAATAATGAAGAAAATAAAGGGACTTGAGAACAAACTTAGTGGTGATGAAGCAACTGGTGTGAGAATACTTTACGAAGCTTTAGAGCGTCCTACTAAACTAATAGTGGAAAACGCGGGTCTTGATGCCGGTAAGGTGTTAGGCGAGCTCGAAAGAAAAACCTCAAACGGCAAAAAGATTAATTTTGGATTCAATGTGATAAGTATGGATTATGTTGACATGGTAAGTGACGGAATAATTGATCCTACGAAAGTAGCGAGAAGCGCTCTTCAGAACGCTGTTTCTGTGGCTATCATGGTACTAACGACAGAGTGTTTAGTGGCTGACGCTCCTAAAAAAGAGGAACCTCAAATGCCCGCAGTCCCAGGCGGTATGCCAGGCATGATGTAATCCTATAAGGTTAACGTTGTGCTAATTTGTCAAAAGTAATCGTTCGGATTTTTCTTTGTATCTATCTAATATTTCAATTGAATCGTCTTTTTTATTAAAATGTATAAAATTTTTCGTTGTGATTTCTTTTGTTTTTCTTCGTTTCATGTAATTTAATTGTATCTTCATAGCCAAGTTATCCACTAAATTAACAATCAAACTTCCCTTCCTCACACGAAAATCACTTTTTGGAATGTGAGAAGTAAACCTTATATATTTTGATATCCACTTATTTTTACTAATAAAACGAAAATACGATTCTTTTTTATCAACTAGTGGCTGCATAAAGACTATCTCATGTGCTGTAAACATATTTTGATACTCTTTTGGCCACTCTAAATCCCCTTCGTCCAAGAGTATGTTCGGACATAATTTATCCGTGTCCATTCCTTTTTGAGGATACTTATTAAGAATTTTTAAAATGACAAACATAAATCCGCGTGTTATCCACACCCTGTTTTTTGCAGTAATAATAAATATATCTATGTCGGAATTTCTTTGGGCGTTATAGGCAGCAACCGATCCCGTCACTCCTACCGTTTTTATCCATGGGATAGACTTTAGTACATCAAAAACTTTTCTGTTCCTCTCAAGCAGCTGTTGAGAAGTATCCCCCCTTTTTTTCCAAGCTACTGTTTTACGGCTTGGAAACGAGTACTTTCCATTCTTGTGTCTCACCTTTCTTTTTTTTACTAACCTGTCTAAATCCTTTTTTATGGTTTTATAGTTAAGTTTTTTGGTGGGAGGTTCAATTAGATAAGTGCAAAGTTGATAGAAACTTAAGGGATACTTAAATATTGCGCTGTAAGCAAATGTCTTACTGAGGCTTGCAGTATATTCTCCAGTTTGTTTTCTTTTTTTCCTTTTCCTCATTTCATATGCGCACATCCAAAGCTTTGTTTACCAGATCATCCGCCTCTTTATTTAGATGGCGTTTTATGTGCTTGTATGTAACTTTACTAAAATTTTTTTCTAATATTTTCACTTCGAGGTAATACTTCTTAAGCCTCTCATTTTTAACCTTGTATAAACCTTTTAGCTGTTTCACAATTAGTTCGCTGTCTAAAAATACTTCTAACTCAGTAATCTCCTTTAGAGTTGATAACGTTAATCCTTCAACCAAGGCTTTGTACTCAGCATCGTTGTTGGTGCCAACACCGATATAAGAGCTTAATTCTCTAACTACTTCACCCTTATTGTTTTTAAGCACAACACCTATTGCTGCTGGTCCCGGGTTTCCACGAGCGCCACCATCTGTATATAACAAAAATTTCATGAGTAATATTTATTAAAAGCCACCCAAAAAGTATACAACAACACTGTTATTCCACCCCCAACAATGGTATTAAGAGCTAGAGAATTAAACCCCTCTGTAACTGTGGGGCTCTCTGATATTTGTACAATTCTTAATTGGGGGTCCCCGGCAATGTTAATTTCTTTTGATTTATCTATCGAAAGTTTTGTTAAAGTATCCCAGAATTTTTCTGTTTCCTTTAAATTGGTCCCCCTAGTTGTGATAGTGATTAGTTGGGGGCCAGATTTTTTTGTTTTGACTTGTTTTCGATAGTATCTTAGGTTTTTACCAGTAACATCAATTTGCATGTTTTCCAATACCTCTCTCATCAAATCAGTACTTTCTACCATCCCCATTACTGTGTTTACGTACTGCTTTGCTGTTTGTTGGCTGTAATAACCTTCGTAAATAAAATAGTCTTCTGAGATTTTGTCTAAATTTCTTGTTATATATAAAGACCCACTTGCCAAATATTTTTTGGGTACCGAGTGGTAAATAAGTCCAAAAATAACCCCAATTACTACTGCAACAACAACAACAGATTTTGTTTGTTTGATTATTTTTATCAGCTCCTTCATTTCCATGCGAAAATTATAGCAGAGATCCCTTGTTAAACCGTTCACAAATTAATATAATTTGAACAAGAAAACTGCCCATATGGTCGAAAAAAATATTATCAAAAAGTCAGCAATGGTTCCCACAATATTGGTTGCTGGGGGAGCGGGGTTTGTTGGAGCCTCTCTCGTCGAGAGTTTTCTAAAAAAAGGCTCGCGTGTAATTGTATTAGATAGCGCAAGCGATGATAAAAAAAGAAGAATAAACCACCTTCTTTCAAATCCCAAATTTGCTTTCTTTGATGTTGATATTAGTAAAACCCTCCCCAAGGAAGTTGATACCGTAGATTACGTTTTAAACCTTTATGGTTTAGAAGAATATTCTCCAGATGAAGGAGCCCCTCTTGGATCTTTGCTTACCAGCTCTTTAGGGATGAAAAACCTTTTAGATTTGGCTAATAAATCGAAAGCCAAGTTTTTACTTGTATCCACAATTGATGTTAGTGAAGGTGTTGCCTCCCAAAAGGATCTTAGTTCGTATTTCGGCTACACAAAATTAGAAGAAAAAAAATATAAAGTTGCCGAGGCAAAGAGATTTGCAGAAGCTTTGGTGTGGGAATATTACGACAAACATGGTACGGATGTTCGTATTGTGCGTTTACCCGAAGTATATGGTCCTAAAATGGATAAAGACGCCTGCGGTATGTTGGGTTCTTTTGTAACAGACTTGCTTAATGGAAATGACCTTACTGTTTACGGTGATGAAAATAGAGAAGAATACTATCTTTATATTGACGACGCTGTTTCGGGGTTAATTAAATCCCTTTTTGGTGATAATACCCGTGGAAACATTTACTCGTTGATTGGGGATTTAGGAAGAAAGGTACTTAGTACAGCCTTCTTTTTTAGAAAATTGGCAGACGGAAAAATTGAAGTTAAGTTTGATTCTTCGGATAAAACTCCATTAATCAAGACAGAACCTCCAGACACAAGCAACTTACAAAGTCTTAATTGGAAACCAATAATAAGTTTTGAGACAGGTATTATAAAAACACTCGAATCTTTTGGATACTCCCCCAACAGTGAAACGTTTAAACCTGCAAAATTAGTCGATAAATCAAAAGTAGAAAAGAAAGAGAAAGTTACCAGTTTGGTGGATAGAAAAGAAACTCCCGATATTGTGTCAATAAAATCGCCGGATTCTAAAAAAAAGAAGTTTCTTTTCGGTGTGACAAAAAAAATCTCATTACCCTCCCTGAAAATATCGGGACTACCAAGAATAAAATATAAAAGAGTTTTTTTGTTTGTGTTATTACTTATTTTTCTGATCGTTCCCACAACAATTGCTCCGATATATAGTGCAAGCTCACACGCAAAGAAAGGAACAGACAGTCTTAAGAATGCGTATAACAGCATGAGTGCTCTAGAAATCGAATCATCGACGTCTCACGCGAGTAAAGCGCTAGAGCACTTCGAAATAGTAAAGGAACAGTTGGGTAATATTAGATGGGCCTTTTCCGTTGCGGGTAAGATCGATATTTATTATACATATAGTAAGATGGCTAGTTCTGCTTCTTACTTTTCACGGTTTGTTAGAGACGCATCTTCGGCGGCTATTCCGATAATCGAAGTGTGGAGTTCATTACGACCGGATTCTGAGACCTATCTTGATAAAAAAGTATTTGATGAGTCGTATCTAAAATTGGGCTCGGCAAAAAACTATCTCCAAATGGCTCAAGCCGATTACAAATATGTAGATAAGGAAATGTTGCCAGAAAAAGTGAGATCTATAGTGGATTTGTACGCGGAATATTTGAACAGTTTCTCACTTGTGTTAGAAAAGTTTCAGCAATTTAATACAGAACTTCCAACACTTTTTGGATCAGACGAAAATAAAAAGTATCTCGTACTTTTTCAAAATTCAAACGAGATCCGACCAACCGGAGGTTTTATAGGATCGTATGCAATATTAGAAGTTGAGAAAGGTAAGATTAAAAACCTATTGATAGACGACATTTACAACCCGGATGGGCAAATTGATGTGAGAAATATCAAAGTTGCTCCTCCAGAACCTATAGCCGACTTGTTAGCAGAAGATCGTCTTTATTTACGAAATTCAAATTGGGATCCAGCTTTTCCAGTTGCGGCAGAAAAGTTTGAGGACATTTACTTTAAAATAACGGGCGAAACATTTGATGGTGTTGTGGCAACAGATTTATATTTTGTGCAAAACCTTCTTAAGCTTATCGGACCTGTTTATTTGGCTTCTTATGATGAAGAGATTACGGCAGAAAATCTTTATGAGAGATCTCAATTTCATAGCGACTTTAACTACG
>Ga0114923_10001974_pt1 | contig 14064 bp, 11 predicted proteins | sample SumtaG_FD_89578 | JGI IMG/M metagenome (GOLD analysis project Ga0114923, IMG submission 89578) | Deep subsurface microbial communities from Indian Ocean to uncover new lineages of life (NeLLi) - Sumatra_00157 metaG | ecosystem: Environmental > Aquatic > Marine > Oceanic > Sediment | place: near... | reverse complement strand
GAGATTGCGTGCTGCATCGGAGCATCATGTCATTCGGCTCACGGCTCACATCTTTTACACTGGCTTCATGAGAAATATGGTTCCGCTATTCCAATAGATTACGGAAACAACATTGCGGTTAATATGCCATTGACGAGACTGATTCTTGGGATGAAACCCGAAACTTCTGATGATTTAGAAACGGCAATGGAGTGGGTCGAACATACTATAACACACTTATTAGCAGCAGGTCATACTGGGCAAGAAGCAAGTAACATAGATTATGAAGCTAAAGCATATTTAGCGGGCTTATGTGATGCGGTTGGTATGGAGATATCTGATGCTTTACAAATGTGTGCGTATGGTTTTCCAATTGGTGAACCTGATGTTCCAATTATTGAATTAGGAATGGGAACTGTAGATTCTGAGAATAAGGCAGTTATTTTAATGGTTGGGCATAACGTAGCTCCTGGAGTTGAACTAGTAGATTATATTAGAGAGAAGGGAGTTGATAACCAGGTTGAAACGGTGGCAATTTGCTGTACAGCTCATGATTTAACACGTTACTATGATGGTGCGAAAATTATTGGTTCTATTTCAAGGCAATTATTTTATATCCGCTCAGGCATCCCCGATGTTGTAATGATTGACGAACAGTGCGTAAATTTACGAGACTATGAGGAAGCTCAGCGAATTGGAGCTCCTTTTATAGCTACAAATGAAAAGATCATGTGTGGTCTTCCTAATAGAACAGATGACCCAGAAAATGAGATAATTGATGACTTAGTAAGTGGTAAAATGGCTGGTGTACTAATATTAGATCCATTGAAGGCGGGTATAGTTGCAGCAGAAGTTGCAATGAAAGTGAAACCGATAAGAAAAGCTAAAATGGGCATTCCAGACGAACAGGGTTGTATTGATATGGCCATGAAATGTAATGGATGCGGCAATTGCCAAAGAAATTGTCCAAACGATTTACCCCTAGTTGAAGGTGTAAAATTAGCGAAGGATGGAGACTTTTCTGTTTTAGATGGCACTTTTGACGAATGTGTTGGATGTGGTCGATGTGAAGAAGATTGTATGAAAGATGTTTCTCCTTTAACCTTAATAATTCATGCAGCGCAAGATAGAATCAAAAATGAAAAATATAATTGTCGTGCTGGAAGAGGTCCAATTCAAGATACCGAAATTAGAAATGTTGGTGCTCCAATTGTTTTAGGTGAAATTCCGGGAATCATAGCTATAATTGGTTGTTCAAACTACGGGCATGAAATTCAAGAGCTTTACACATTGGCAGAAGAATTCCTAATAAGAAACTATATCGTTTGTGTTTCTGGTTGTGCAGCGATGGATATTGGTCTCGTGAAGGATGAAGAAGGTAAAACTTTGTACGATCGATATCCTGGAGATTTCGATAGAGGTTGCTTGGTGAATGTAGGTTCTTGTGTGGCAAATGCTCACATTACTGGAGCTGCAATTAAAGTTGCAAATATTTTTGCGAGACGTCCATTACGAGGTAATTTTGAGGAGATCGCAGATTACGTACTTAATCGTGTTGGAGCTGTAGGGGTTGCTTGGGGGGCATATTCTCAAAAAGCAGCAAGTATCGCCAGTATGGCTAATGGCTTAGGTGTTCCCGCAGTACTCGGTCCACATGCTGCTGAATATAGGCGATTATATATTGGTAGAGCTGATGATGATGAGACCTGGAAAGTATTCAATGCTCGAGACGGAACAGGGGGTAATTTAGTCAGTCCTTGTCCTGAACATTTATTAACTACGGCAGAATCTATTGAACAAGCGATATGTTTAGTTGCCAAATTAGCACTAAGACCCGCTGATAACTCTAAAGGTAGAATGATTAAGTTGTCTCATTGGATTGACTTAGAAAGAAAATATAAGGGTGTTGATTTCCCTAACGACCTTGACAAATACATTAGATTAGAAGCGGATATTCCAATTAACATGAAAACAGAAATTCAAGAATATTTAAAAAGTAAAAACTGGCAGCCAACAGATATAATTGATCCAACTTTACTTGAACGAATGTGCCATACCTAAACAAAACTACTTACTTTTTTTCTTTTTTCTTTATTTTTAGTTATATATAAGATAATTTATTTGCTGTTTACACCAAAAATTATTTTTGTTTGAGTCTTTAATTTTATTAAATATCTAAAAAGGGAGTAACATTGGAAAACAAAGATAAAGAAATCTTGAAATTATCTAAGTTATGCCTTCATTGGGCTCAACATGGGGAGACACATAAGGAAAACTTTCTTAAATGGCGAAACATAGCAGATACAAAAGGATTGAATAACGTTGTTGAAAGTTTAGATAAAGCAATTGAAATGATGGATAAATGTAATGAATATTTGCTTTCAGTAAATAAAGAATTAGAATAATGTATCTATAAAGATGTAAATTCCGATTATTTATATGAATAAGTTAATAAGTGGTAATAGCTGTTCTTTGAAAAAATCTAGTCTTTTCTCAAGTAATTCAGGTTTTTCTGATAAAAGCCATAGATACACAGGAATAAGCAATTCAGAATATTCAAATAACTTCTCCCCTCGAATAGTAAATCCGTTTAGTGGCAATTCAAGGACAATCTCTTTTTCTCGCATTAATCCCATTGAACTATGAAAATTTGAGAGTGTTTGAAGTAAAAGAGCTGAATTATTTACTAAGTTCTCATCTGTTTTATTTCTTGTATAGCTTCCAAAAATTAATCCATCCATAGAGATCAAGCTTAAGGCTCTCCCCTCAATTTGAACAGCAAAATCTTCAAGGATATTCTCTACAATTTCTGAAGTATCTGATATTTTCATTAAGGCAGCACTAAACATCTGCATAATTGTTTCTTTTTGAAATATTGAAGTATCTCTATACTCGATTTCGAAAACCTCCCATTCATCAACTACTTTATCAAAAGTATTTTTAACAGTATCTACTCTTTTTTGCCATTGAAGTGTTCTGCGAACATCTTGGTCGCTTTTATTAAGAACTACTAAAATTGGAGGATTCTCGTTGAGATCACTTAACGCTGTTAACACTAATTTAAAGTAGTTCGCTGATTCTGCAATTCTATCAGCATCTTGAATATCAATAACATAAAGAATAAGGTCTGCGTCGCTAAAATATAATTCTGGTTTATTAAAGTATAATTTCTCACGATATTGAACTTGACCACCTAAGTCCCAACTGATTATAGGATATCCAAAAAAATCTAATTTTTCTCGTTGTACTCCCCTTGTGGGCAATAAATCTTTAATTATTGAAAATTTATCTTGTAGTACTGCTAAAATTGAGGTTTTCCCGCCATTGTCTAATCCTATCATTAAGATTTTCTTTTGGGCTTTTAGCTGCTCTTTTACAGCTTTTTCAAGTACTTGAGCAATCTTAATCCATTTAGTAAATATTTGGGGTAATATACCTCGTATTTCTGGAGGATTTTCAGCATTTCTTCCAGCTAAATCCTCAATAGTTCTGATGTTTATTTCTCGTAAAGAATCAGCACTAATTTTGTCAATACCGATTAGTGTGTCTGGTTTAAAGCTTAAAACCTCATCTATTTCTGAGATTATTACAGATCTTTTGAAAAAATCCTTAATCTTTTCATCTTTATTATTTAGAGACATGATGAATTTCCTTTTTTCTATATTATTTTAGATATATATTCCTAAAAGAAAGTTTTTATTTTAATATTTAACTATTTAATAAATTCCCATTATATAAATTTATTTTCCATTGAAAGAAAATTTAAAACAGAACCATCTTTTTTCTAAAATGTTTAAGAAATAAAGCGATAAACAAGTTATAAGTAAATAATAATTAATCGTAATAAAAAGCTTTAATTTTGGCAAAAGGATAGTTATAAATTAATGGAATACATTAAAATAAAAAAAGAGCTCAAATATAATAGGTTTAAAAATAGTGGCTATAAGAGCATCTGAAAACGTTGTAATTTGCTTAGATACTTCAAGATCAATGTATCGGACAGATTTAAAGCCAAATCGATTATATAGTTGTATAGATGCGATAAAAAAGTTGATTCATGAGAGATTTAATGGAGATAGTGCAAGTGCCTTTGCTCTGGTCAACTTTGGTAACAATTCTGAAAAAATCACAGGATTTACTAACTTTACAGATGAGATTTCTACTGCCTTAGACACTCTTCAAATTAAAGGACGCTCTTCTCTTGGAGAAGGTTTAGCTACTTCAATTAAAATAGTTATAGAAGAGTTAAGGAAAATAATGGCGAATATTCCGCGAATATTAGTTATCTCTGATGGCCTTAATACTGAATGTGCTGTTGATCCTTTAAAAATGGGTCGTCTTGCTCAAGGGTTAAACATAAAAATAGATGCGTTTAGATTAGGTGCGACTTATAAATTAAATATTTTAAAACAATTATGTGATTTAACGGGAGGAAAGTATTACTACATTAATGATGAACATTCTTTACTTAAATCTGCTCAGGATTTTGCTGACGGTAATATAAAGTCGGCGATGGCAAGTAAAGAATTACCGATTGAGAATCCTCAATTCTTAAAGAAAATTGCTGCAAATTTGTTAAGAGTTCAAGATTTAACTGAAAATCAAGAATTGAAATTAAAACAATTGAGAGGAGAAGCAGACTACAAAAAATGTACTATATGTTTTCAAGAGAATGACCCGAGTACTAAAGGTTCTTTTTATTTAACTGGAAGGTATTGTCCCAATTGTAATTCTCCTTACCACATAAGCTGTCTAGCTGATTGGGCATCGTCTCAAAAGGAAGATAAGTTAAGGGATTCTGGAACGGTTAGATGCCCTCATTGCTTCTATTTGTTAAAAATTCCATTCGAGGTATCTCAAGCAAGAATGCTACGTTCATTATCAGGAACCAGTTCTCAAAAACAAATCGCTCCTCAGGAAACGGAAATTGTTCCTGCTAAATTGATTAATATTTCTGAATTAGGTGAAGATGCGTTATATACTTCTTGTCCTGTTTGCCATTATATTTTTGAGGAAAATCAACAAATTGTCCAATGTGGAAATCAAGAGTGTGGCGCACTTTATCACATAGATTGCTTTAAAAAATTAGAAAATGGCCATTGCAAAAGTTGTGCCGTAAAATTACATCTATATTAAGTAGCAGGATTAGAAATGGATGAGATTATTCCTTATGAGTATGGAAATATAAAATTAGGACGCGGAAATTTTAAATTACCTCCTGTGCTAATTGGAACTATGTTTTATCAAGGTCAAACTATTATTGAGAGAAAGGATAGTGAAAAATTTAACGTAGAAAAAGCTAAGAAGCGTATCGATACACATAAGGAACTGGCAAAAAAGTACAAAATTCCAGAGTTAATTGAGATTTCCGCAGATACTCCTAAGGCTATGATTAAATACCTTGACTTTTATCTCGAGTACTATGAACCGCCTTTTGTATTAGGTGGAACTTTCGACGCAAGAGTTGCCGGTATAGAATATCTTGATGAAAGAGGGATAAAACCGGATAATTATATATACAATACTATTTCAAATCTTAAAAATAATAAAGAGCTGGAAATAATTCAAAAATATCACATTGATTCAATTGTAATATTAATATTAGGCTCAGAAAATATGACTTCTACTCAAAGATTTAACTATATAACTAAAAAAAATCAACCTAATAGTGTTAGTTTAATTGATGGATTAAAAAGTTTAGGAGTAAATAAAATTTGGATTGATGGAGGAGTAATAACTTTAGAGAGTTTAGCTCACGTTCTAGAAACGCAGCAATTGATAAGCTCTTCATTAAGATATCCCGTAGGTACTGCCCCAAATCTATTTCTTTTCCAATATTCCTCTCCACGTTTGAATATTAAATTTCACACGAGATATCGCAGAGCTAGCATCATGTTTATTGCGACATGGTTTTCTAATTTTATTTTCTATGGGGCAATAGAAGACGCTAAGGAAAGCTTTACATCCGCTTATCAATCATACGAATTTAAAAAGGTAACGAACAGTAAAAATATAAAACTTTTTAGAGCAGATTAACCCACTCTTAAATAATTATTATTCAACTGTTTTCATACAAAGAAAAATTTGAGTAAACCTTAATTGGTTAATGATCGTATAATAATATAGTATATTTGATTTTAATTTCAAGCATTCACGCGTTTTATATGATAAATAAAATTGATCAAGACCAAAAAGAACTCGAAGCATTGAGTTTAATTGACCAAGCTGAAACTGCCGCTGATAAAGGTGATGGTGAGCAAGCAATAAATCTTTATGAACAGGCAGCACAAATTTATCTCGACTTTGGGAGCTATATCAAACTCGATGAGTTATATATTAGACTTGTAGAAATAATATCGCAATTTAAAAATCACATTCAAGCGACTTACCGTCTAAAATCAATAATTAGAAAGACAGAAGAGCTAAAATTAAACGAAATTTCAGCTAAGTTATTAGTACAATTAGGAAATATTTCAAATAAGATGCAAGATTGGGAAACTGCCGGAGAAAGTTGGCAAAAAGCTTCAGAATATTTCAATGAAGTTGATCCTGAGGAATATCATAGTCTCTCTTCTGTTCTTCTCTTAAAAGCCGGACAAAGTTTTGAACGTTCCCATATAACAAAAGATTTAGGTAAACGTTTAATTCTTAAAGGTGTAATGAAAATCAATAAATTTGATGAGATTTATGAAGAGGAGGAAAAACGAGCTCATCATTTATTAGTCAATAAAGAATATAAAGCTGCTGCAAACAAATTCTATGATATAGCAGATTATTTTAGGAAAGCTCTCAATAATTTAGGAGATATTATGGATGAGGAAGCATCGAATGAAACGATGCTAAATTCTAGAGCAAGATTTATCCATTTTATAGCCGAATATCAAACTCTTTCAGTGATTTGTCTTGTAGTTTCTAGAGATCCCAAATATGCTGAAAAAATTAAAAAGCTTGGATATGATTCAATTAATCTCTTCAAACAGTCAATTAACCTTCTTAAGGAATACCTATTTCCTGAAAAAGTCTATTTCGATAAAGAAGTGATATTGCGAGTTACTTTTGACACTATGCTATTAACCATGCTTCAAAGAATGCTCGCAGACGAAAAAATTAATTCTATTGAATATCTGTTATCTGAAAAACCAGACATTCGGGAAAACAAAAAACTAGTTAATAAATTAGAAGAAAGTCCCTATTTTCAAATTACAAAAAAAATTGAAAAAGTAGGATTAACTGACACGCTCACTGATCTTTCAAACGTACATCTAGGTCATTTCGAAAAAATTAAAAACACGTTGATTTCCTCATTTCTTTAGAATATTCCTCCTATTTTCATGTTGTAGCCTTAAAGAATTATCTTTATTAGTAAAAAAAGATTCTAACAAATATTCAACTTATTGATAAGAGTTATTATCTAATTTTTTGATTTTTTTATTAAGAATAATATAAAACCTAAACTAAAACTTAATTAACGAGAACAATATAAATGAAAATTCTTTATGTAAATCCTTCTCGACTCGAATCAGGGCTGGATGCAATTATTATAGATCCTCCCTTGAGTCTAATTTCTCTGGCAGCCATGGTTCCCGACCATGATGCACGGTTATATGATTTTAAAATCGAAAAACATGGTGACAAGAAAGTTCGAAGAGAATTAAATCGTTCTGATGTAGTAGCAATAACAAGTATGACGCCTCAAATTTTTAATGCATTTGATGTAGCTGAAATGGCTAGAGAACAAGGATGTACTACAGTGATTGGAGGATATCATCCTACATTAGCGCCTGATTACGTAGCGAAACATGATGCTATAGATTATGCGGTCCGTGGTGAAGGAGAGAATACATTCAAAGAATTGATAGATTTCCTTGATAAAAATAATAACACGGTAAATATAAAAGATATAGATGGATTATCGTATAAAAATAGTAATGGACAAATTATTCACAATAAGGATCGCCAATTAGAACGTAATTTAGATAATTTTCCCTTACCTCGACGAGACCTTCTAAAAAGTAAAGTGTATATGAATTTGGGTGCTCGAATAACTACTCTGGAAACCTCTAGAGGATGTCCCCATAATTGCAAATTCTGTTGTATTATTAAAATGTGGAAGGATCCAACTCAACATATCACATATCGTACCAAAAGTGTAAAAAGAATAATGCAAGAGATATACGCTTGTGATTGGAGCAATGATTTTATCTTCTTTTGTGAAGATAATTTTACTATTAATGTAAAACGGACAAGAAAAATATTAGAGACCATTATTCGTTCAGGAGTTAATAGTAGAATTCACTTTAGTTGTCAATCACGAGTAGATACGTTATATCGTAATCCATGGCTTATTGATCTTTTAGAAAAAGCAAATTTTAAACAAGTTTTCCTTGGAATTGAATCAGTTCATCAGCAAAGTTTAGAAGCAATGAATAAAGCAAATACTACCCCTGCTATGGTACAAAAAGTTGTAGCTATGCTACGGAATAGGGGAATCTCGATTTTTGGGGGAATGATAATTGGATTTCCTGGTGAAACTGTGACTATGGTTCGCCAGAATATTCAATATGCAAAATCCTTAGATATGGATTGCGTTCAATTCACGCCAATAACTGCTTTCCCTGGTACAGATTTTTACAATGAGATGAAATCTAAAGGAATGATTAAAACTGACAATTACAAGTATTATGATTTATTTTATCCTATGATGCGTACAGATCAATTAACATATATCGAGATGTGGAAATTGGTACTTGAAGCATATGCAGCGTATTATTTTGATGGGGACTGGATAAAGGCCAGAACTATGGAATATCTTAATCCATTTGGAAAATTTAATTGGATGTTCAATAGCTTGGGCCGATTACTCAAACAAGGGATTAAGGGTGGTGCAGGTATGCTTCATAGTCAAGGTGTCACTCATAAGATTATTTCTAAAGAGCTTAAACAAATGAGAAAGCATTCAAAAAAAAACGGAATTAAAGATCTACTTATTCCCACTTCCTTGAAATTACCGCTCCAAGAATAAAACATTACTAATCTTGGCAATTAACTTATTAGCTGACAATATCTTAATTTATATCAAGGACAAAATTTTGGACATAAACCAATTTTTTTAAATCGCTTATTAATCACTTGATATACAACACCTGAAAGTTTATCTAGTAAATCAACCCCCTCCTTTTTTATATAAATGTTTGTTTACAATTAAAATATAAATTTACCCCAATTTGAAAAATGAGTTCAGGCGTAGTTAGAACTAATTATAATTTTGCTACAACAGACCTGCCAATTCAATCCTTGTTTAAATTGGACAAAAACCAAGGACAGAAGTGTAAATTTAATTTTATTTCTGAACTCGTCTTATTGTTTTTCTCTCATAAAAATTACAAAGATTCCTATAAGTATTTTTCAACTCTCATTAACTTATCTTTACAAATTCCTGAAAAAAAATTTGCAGATGTCATTTTCTCTGGAAATAATGCCTTGAGGTATGATGATAAAGATAATTCTGAATTCCTATTGGCTGAAAAATTGTGCTTTGACAAAAACAATTATCTTTTAATGCTTAATAGAATTCGTTCCATTTTAAATAGTTGTCCTGATTTGACATATGAACAAAAGTTCGACTATTGTAGCATAGAACGATATTTTATGAAGTTATATCTTAAAGAGTGTATAGTAGGTATTTAATCTAGAACCAGTATGACCAATTACAGCAAATTAAGCCAAGTCTCTTCATTTTTATATTTGTTATAGTCATCAACATTTCCAAAATCCCCCATGAATTGAGTCCTTCCTATTTGAATAACTCGGAATCTCCAGTTTCTTTCCTTAAGTCCAGTTCGAACTGCTATGGGCACTTCAATTTCACCCCGTTCAGAAGGCTTTTGGGCTTTTAGTACTTCAAATATTTCGTTTGTTAGTATAAATATGCCCGTATTATTAAGATTTGAATCAGATGTTCCTTTTAGGGGTTTTTCAATAATATCCAAACAGTAGTTTCCTTCACAATAAATCGCAGCACCTCTATAAGGATCATCTACGTAATTTGAAACTAATACAAAATTCTCTTTGTCATTCTTATAAGCTTCATATACATCCCTATAGATTTTATAAGTTGTTAATGTATCCCCCCACGTGAGAAAAAAATGGTCTTGCCTTAGAGAATTCTCACACAATAACAGTGCTCCTCCTGTTCCATCCAAGCTTTTTTGTTCTATATATTCAATATTAACATCCCAATTCTTTCCATCTTTAAAGTAATCAATGATTTGTTCTTTTCGATATCCAACGACTATTATAAATTCTCGAATACCAGCAAATGCAATACCATTTATAAGATATTCTAATAAAGGTTTACCGTGAAGCGGTAACATAGTTTTTTGATAAGTATCTGTATAAGGTTTCATCCTTTTTCCATAACCTGCACAAAGGATTACCGCTTTCAAGACGATTTATCACCTTTATTTTTTAACAAGAAGGATTCTGAATTTTTTTTCATTCAATAATTATAAATACTAAAGATCCACGCTCTTCCACCTGCATTTTCGATGGCTTGCGCTACTTGTTCTTGTTTCCCAGGACAAATTGCTAACATACAACCACCTCCTCCAGCACCCATCTGTTTCGCTCCTAATGCTCCCGCACCTTTTGCCGACTCACAGAGACGCAAAATTTTACTAGTTGCTGCTTTTAATATTATTTCTTGCTCCTGTTGCGTATTCATTAATTCTCCTAATTTTTTAAAATCACTTTTTAATAATGCTTCTTTTCCTCGATATACGCACTCTTCTACTACTTTAAAGGCATTTAACGTTGATTGATCTTTTTCCTTTATCTGTTTCTTAATCCTATTTAAAACAGAAGCTGCTTTTCGTTCCTCCATTGAATCACCCACAACAATTGGCAATTCCTTAATATCAAGCATCTCAACCCTAGGATTTTCATCTGTGTGAATGAAAGTCACGCCTCCATAAGCAATACTGTATTGGTCCATCCTTCCACATTGAATACCTAAATCGTGGTTTTCTCCTAAATACGCAAGCTCTGCAATATCTGATCTCTGAAGATTCAAATCGAATGCTTGATTTAGTATTCTCAGAAATCCTACGGATACTGCAGCTGACGTTGATAAACCACAACCTATAGGAATATCAGATTCTACATCCATATAAAATCCTTTATTAGTATTGATCTTGTCTTTTAATCGGTTATAAAGAACGCTCCAGTAATTTAAATCTATATTAAGAGGAGGAGACTCACCTAATTTAAACGTTACTCTTTCTTTTGTATCATGACTATAAAATTCTACTGTACCATCAGATGTTGCTCTGTAATTCATTCTCATCATTAAATTTATTGCCATTGCAATAACTGGCTTTCCCAATAGATCAACCTTATCTCCTAATATGCAAATTCGACCCGGAACCTCTAAAGAAAAGGTATCTGTCATTATTCTATTTTAGCAATTATATGAGTTAGTGTAAATGTATAGTTAATAAAAATAATTTAAATATAGTAATTAAAAACTCTATTTAGATTATATTTTTTCTAGCTTCAAACCAAGAAAAGATTGTTAGTTGAAAAACTTAAAATCGAATTCTAAATAAAACTAGACGATTACAATAGAACTATTATTTCTCATGCTTTGCCTGGATTTCTGGATTTCACAACTGTTGCATTTTTACTAGTTCCCTATTCTAATATTAAATGGGATTAAAATGCAATTGTTAACTTATCGTATTTTAACGTACTTATTTTTCTAATTCCGTGCTGACCTGAACTATAATCACATTTGATTAAGCCAGCCTTCTCTAACTTTTTAATTTGGGCTGAAATATTTGCCTCAGTCATTCCCAGCTTTGATGCTATTCTAGAAACATCTAAACCATCGATTTCCGTCTGAATCTGTCTAAGAATATTTCGCCTTGTTTGACTAGAAAGGGCTTTTACAATCTGCTCAATTTGCTCGTCAGAGTTAATTTTAATAGATTCTATTCCATTTAATAAATTTACTTCCAATATACCATTATTAGTTAATTCCATAATTTATCATATACCTAATACTATCTAAAATATGCTGTTACATTTGAACAACTTAACGAATTAAATATAATGTTGGCAAATAAAAGGTTTTTCTAAGTAGTATTTTGTAGGAGAATTACTATAGACGAATAATTAATATTCGTTTGTAATGGGATGATATCAGAATATCTTTACTTTTATTGTGTTTCCTCCTATTCTTTTCCCATTTTAAACATAGGATCTGGGACCTCGTAATCATATTAGAATAAGACTACAGAAGGGTTTCTAACAGAACTGGTTTATTAAATTAAAATAACATTTGACTAAATAAAATATTATTTATATTAAATAATTAAAGTAATTATAGAAGATTTTTAACCGCTAATTTAAACACAGCTATAAGATAATCAGTTTAGCCAATGAGGAAACTGAATAGAATGATAAAACCTTTTTTAGTGACAATTTTAACGTTTAAGCTAATTATTAATTAGTTAATAACTGCCTAATATCTGTTATATTAATTCCCTAATACATATTTGATTAAATGAGTTAAAATATGACTTTTCTAAATATTTTTTTGAATTTTGGATAAATTTTTTGAAATAATTAAGACTAACTGGTGAAACTAATGAAATCATTTTAAATTTTATTTTTAATCTAATATTTTTAATTCTGTCTTTATCAAATTAATATCATTTATATTCTATTGACACCATATAAATTATAATGACTATTTTGATTACAAATATTACTCAAAAATTAGAATAGGAATTCATAAAAAATCAAAAAATTAGAAAATAAATTCAAAAGTGGTGGATTTTAAATTAGTAAACAAGGAATTGAAAAAAGAAGAGGCGCTAAAGATACTACAAGCGTTTTAACAGTTAGAATTGACAAGGATCTTGATGATATCCTAGAAAAAGTTAGAAAGAAAAGAGGATTATCAAAAGCTACTCTCATTAGAAACTATTTAGAAATGGTAAAATATATTATCGTTGATCAAAATTCGTTAAGATCTATAGATGACAGAGATTTTATAATTATTAAACGAAAAATGGTTAAAAAGTTCTTAAAGAGTTATGAAATTGAAGAACAGATGGATTATGGAGTAAAATTTGCCCAATTTATTAATGATTTAGCAAGATTGCAAGGTCGAATTGATGATGTTGAATATAAACTTGAAATCTGTCAACATTTAGGCTTCTTTCCTAAATTTATTGATGATGACAATTACATCTTATTTTCAAATAAATTTGGTCCCAAAAAATTCGTGGAAGCCTTCGTCTATAAATTACTTAATCACGAGCCTGACACGGAGTATGACATAACATTTACCGATGAAAATATCGAAAACAGTAAAAAAAAAGAACAAGAGTATACTAAAAAAATTGGTGCGATTTATAGAGCAGAGTCATATTATGCGTTTGAGTTTGCTAAAATAGAAACGGAAGAATAAGGAATTAGCAATTAGCAATCAGCAATCTAAGAATATCTATCTATAATTTCCTTCAATCCTAAAATAGGTACGATGATCTTTCCTGGTCGGAAGAGAATTTCGTAATGGAGTTCATATAGGGCTCTTTGGATTGTAAAAAAATTGGTCAGGATAATGTTAGGCTTTAGGATTTTTAAGAATTTTGCCATTAGCTTTTCTTCCCATACATTAAGAGCACTTAAAACAACATCTAGAATTTTATTTTTATTTATGGCTGCTTTTCGGAAGAAAATACTGTATAATATTTCTTCTGCTACCTCAATTTTATTAGGTTTTATAATTTTTTTTTCAATAAACTCTAAGAACGTATTGAATTTAATATAGCTTAAAGATCTTAGAAATGATGATATGTCCTTTTCAATAGGAAATTTCCCTTTCTTTTCCTCTATACTAAGTTGAGGATCACCCTCAAAATCAATAAAATAAAATTGATATTCTCCATTTGATTTTTCATATAATATTTGTTCCATATGCAAATCTTGATGAACTGGTTGTATTTTGATAATAGTTTCCTTGAATTCTTGACGAAATCTTTCAATAATATCTTTAATATCAATTAAGATTGAGTT
>Ga0114923_10001972_pt1 | contig 14067 bp, 10 predicted proteins | sample SumtaG_FD_89578 | JGI IMG/M metagenome (GOLD analysis project Ga0114923, IMG submission 89578) | Deep subsurface microbial communities from Indian Ocean to uncover new lineages of life (NeLLi) - Sumatra_00157 metaG | ecosystem: Environmental > Aquatic > Marine > Oceanic > Sediment | place: near... | reverse complement strand
TCCAATAACTCTTTCTCATGATCAGACAGATCCTGAACCTTGACCTGTTGATCAGTTACCTTCTTTGAGATCTTAGCTATCTTATCTTGTTCCTCAGTTGTAAGTTCGGCAGTTTTAGCGTTCTCAGCATAGTTCAAAAGCGAAGCTGCATCAAACTTATACGCATCAATAGCCAACCTTCTTATATTCAAGGCTCTACCAGTCTCACTAGAGGCTATATCTGTTGCATAGGTAAGAGCGTCTAGTGCCTCACGAAATTCGTTTGATCTGGCCATAGCAAGCTCTGCCTCAGCAAGCCTACCTTCTCTTCTATGATCCTCTGCCTCATTTAATTGTTTCTGATGTTGGATAGATAGTTCTGCGCCCCTAACAAGAAGTCCTGCATATTCAGCATCACTAATAGGTCTTGGATCTGCAATAACTCTAGCAGCTATAGTCTCAGCACTTTGATGATAGCCTCTAGTAATAGCCTTGTGCATCGCTGCAACCCAAGTTCTCCCCTCAGATGCTGGCAATTCATTCAAGCCAAATCCTATTCTTATCTTATTGACCATCTCCTTCGTTAACCCAAAGGATTCAAGTATGTCAACTCCTGAATCGTCTGGAGGAATCCTACCCATTAGATCATCAAAAGCGTCTGTCTGATCTTCGTTGAGGGTTTCTTGCTGAGCCTCACTGAGATTTGAGTCAGTTCTATCGACTTGTGGGGAGTCTGGTTTGAAGAGTTGACCAGACATAACAGGCTTTCCTGAAGAATCAATCTGAATACCATAAATAGGTAAACCAAAAGATTGTAAGCCAGCAATAACATCGTCCAACGATAGTGGCGGGCTGTCACTAGTCTGCTCAGTCTCATACTGCTTAACAAGACTATCAAAAACTGCTCGTGCTTCAGGACTATTTCCAGCTTCCTGTTGGGCTGCCTTAAGCTGCTCCAAAGTCACTCCAGTCCCGACTCTGGCAAGATTGACCAAGATACCAAAGGGCCTAGGCTTACCACCACTTATAGTAGCAGTATCACCATCTCGTTCAATAGCGGCTCCTCTTTTATCATAGATAAGAACAACATCGGTATCAGTTGTAAACTCTGCACTTTCGTTGACTTTTGTTTCTTGATCTAAACCTTTAGTCAACTTTGTTGCAACGTCAGCCTGTGTAGTAGTTACATAGAAAAGGCGATCGTCTCGAAGAGGATTGTCTATAGAAGGTGGAGGAGCAGTTTCTTCTTTTGCTTGTTCAGCTGGAAAGAGGTTATCATTTTCTGCTTCTTCCTCTACAACTCCTTCTGTAGTCTCCTCTCTAACCTCAGAAGCAATTTGGTCTTTTTCGGTAGCGACTATCTCACTAGGCCCTGCTTTGGATATTGCATTACTAGCCCTCCTAGCTCTGCCTCGACGAGCTTTGCGAACAAGTATTGACGTTGCGAAGCCTAAGACTCCTCCAGATGTGGCTCCAACTTTACCGCCAGTAAATGCGCCTTCAAAGAGATCTCCCTCATCATCTAAAATAAGAGCGTCTGCTGCATTATCGAGAAAGGTTTGAAAGAATTCCTGAACAGCCTCTTCAGAACCATTGATTGACGCATCAATAATAGCTCTCTTGATCCCACCGCCGGCAGCTTTATCTAGTCTAGATAGAAGATGATTGATTGGGATTGCCTCTGTTGCACCAATGCCCAGCCCAAGAATATATCTCTTAAAAGCATCTTCTTCACTGGCACCTCTAGCAATAGCATTGTTGTAACCGTGTGATGCAGAGACAAAGGCACCTGTACTAGCTGTAGAAATCAACCGAGTTGCATTGCCAAAACCACCAGTCAGTAACCCAACACCTATAAACCCGATACCTTGACCAATAGCCTCAGGAACAAGAGTCTGAAAGAAACTATCTTGCTTATCTAGATCTCCAGGAAAAGCCTCCTCTGCAAACTCTTTAATAGCCTGTCCAGTGAGACTAATAGCTCTACCAACATCTTGCTGAAAAGGGAGGAATGATACTCTCTCTTGTAGTATACCTATTCCATCAAGAACGTCTCCCGGAACAGATAGTAATCCCCGAATAAGACTCTTAGAGCCTTCACCTATTGCATCTAAAAAGGTGTCACGAGTCTCAATACCATCAACTCCTGGAAGCTGGATAGAAGGTAGAGTAATCTCTTTGTCAGGAATAAGTAGATTGCCACTCTCTACCTCAGCCCTCAAAGAGTCACGTATAGATGATAGGCGATCCGGTTTATCTTGTAATACTCCCATTATAGTTCTTTCGGCTTACGTTTGAATTGAAATTTGAAAGGAAGGTTAAATGATCCTCTAGGAGTTACTATTGTCTTATCGTTGGGAACTATCTCAATTAGTGGTACAGGAGATCTAAAAGGTCGTACTAGAGTACCTCTCTCGTCTTCTTGCTCAACATCAAAACCATTAGCGAAACTTAAGAATTCTTGATACTCATCGTTGGTAATAGCTCCGAGTTGAACAGCAGTATCTGCAGCTTGACGAATAGCTGTAGCATCAGCAGCTTCAAGAGCGGAAGATAGATCATCTCTTGCTGTTTGTAGAGTAACATTGTCCGCTCCTTCAGTAGAAGATTCGTCACCTGATTGTGGTGCAGCACTACCCTCAACCCCTATAGATGCATCAACCTCATCCACAACACTATTCAATCCCTTACGGAGGCGATTAATGCTTCTCTGAACATCAGGAATCCTAGGCCCAATAGTCTCTATCACCTGACGTGCAGCCTTAGCCAACCTTACAGAAGCCTCATCATCTTCTCCTTCCGTGGCAGCAAGAGTATTACGAGCTGTAGTCAGTTTCTGCTCAAACCCGTTAAGAATCTTCTGTTGGTCTGTTAAAGCATTTGAAATCCTAGCGAGATTTAATCCAGGACCACCACTTGCTCTTAGATTCGGATCTGTTCTGTTCGCAAGAGATGTTCTTGCATCAGTCAAAAGAATATCTGCATCAGTCAGTGCGATTCTTGATTGTGTAAACTCAGTTTCAAGGCTGAACTTGAGAGTCTTTAAATTCTGATCAAATGTTTGATCATCCGAAAGAAGATTGAATCTCTTAGCATCTTGATCAGAGTCAAATATAGTTTTGAACTCAAGAAGATCAACTCTACGCTCGTCCCTAAATCCTGCTGCTTCTGCGTCAGTTATACGTGCATCGGATTCCTTGACCAAACGTTTCTCAGCAGTCTCTCGAACCTTCGTCTCTCTTTCAAGTCTGAATGCTTGAATAGTCTGTAGTCGTCCTTCTGCAGAAAGACCTGCTACATCTGGTCCCTGAATAGATTCAACTGGCTCCCCCCGAGATAGACGACCAAAGAAAGCAGCCTGTGCATTTGACTCTGCAGCACTAATTGCAGCATCACCAATTACATTGACAGGATTTCCTTGTCCAGCAATACCCTGACCAAGAGCGGCTATAAACTTTTGAATAGCAGGAGTGCCAAGTGCCTGTGAAAATGAAGAAGGCTGAGGCAATCCTTGTGGAGGATTTACGTTAAGAGCCTCTGGCCTTGTAGGAAGTGGCGCAGGTATTCGCTGAGTAGTACCTGCAGGAGATATAGCAGTTACTACCTTATTCTTGTCTTTACCTAATGTTAGAACATCTGCAGTAGCGCGAAGTTCATCAGTTAGGTCAATCGGCCCATCAAAATCAAAGCCAGCCCTTCCTTTTGCAATTTCTTCTGCTAGTGTGGGCATATCGTCCTTCTTTTAACGGTTAAACATAGCATGGATAATTACAAGAGCCCTCTAAGTGCCCCAAATGCTGCACCAACTCCAATAAGTGTTGCCGCTGCGACATTAACTCCTGGGGTAGAAGCTATAGCCAAACCAAGAGCGGCACCTTGCATACCTCCACCAATGGCACTAGCCGCTCGACTAGGTGCTTGAGGCACAAATCCAGCCATACCCGCAGGAGCGGCTAGCACGTTTGTAGCTCTCTCAAATACCTCAATAGGCCATATTGCAGCCCTTGCTCTAAGATCGAAGTTAGCTGTTTCGCTCTCTGCAGTTGCTACTATATCAAGCCTTTTAGTTTCTCCTATTAGTCTAACAGTTTCAGCATCCACAACAGTTTTTCTCTGTAGCATATCTACCATATTCTGAATACCAGAAGCCATGATATTATCTCTAGACTGCTTTTCTGCTGTAGCACCTTGAAGCTCTCTACCAAGAACGTCAAGGAAAATTTGTCCGTGTAAGCGTTGAAGTGTCTGTTCATACTCAACCCTGAGATTCATCATGTTTGTGATATTCCCAAGAGCGGAAGTAAACACTCCGTCACGACCTAACTTATTAACACTCTCTGCTTGAACTTCACCGCCTACCAAAGTTGCATACCCTTGACCAAAAAGTTGAGTAAGATCACTTTCAAAGCGACTACGATTAACAAGCATATCAACCATGTTCTGCATACTCTGAGTAAACAGCTGAGTTCTTTGTCTTACATTAGAGTCAGCAGCACCTAAACCTGTTTGGAAGAATTGTCTCAAATTGTTACCATGCAGCTCAAGATTTTGTTGATATGTCTGAAGAGTCAATTCAGAGTTGAATCTATCAGAATCAGCCTGAAACTGTGCATGAATAAGAGCGCTTCCAATTAATTGGGCACTCCCGTTGACTGCGTTTATGTCAGCCATTCCAGCGTTGAACTGACGTAGGGCTTTAGCTTTGACTGTAGAGATTCTAACATCGTAGGCATCCGTAACAGCCTTCAACAGATTGTCATCTATAGCATCATTGGCTGCATCAATAGCCGCTTCGATTGAACGAGTAGACTCATCCATCGCCTGCTGGAAAAGAGTCGCAATATCAATTTCTTTAAGGACGCCACAAACCTTCAGTTTGGCAACAACGTCTGTGATAAAGCCGTCCCAATCTGTTCTTTCAACTAAGCCCGTATTTCCAGTTGCAGCAGTCAGAGCGGCAGCCACCATTCCTGGAGATCCTGCCAACGCTCCTGCTTCTACATCAGTCCAATTGACTGTAGAAAGCATTCCAGCGGTATCCATTTTTGCCTTCACTTGATCCATAAAGGACGCAAGCTCAGTAATTTCAACTATGCCTGTACCTACCTTAGCCTTACCTGCATCAATAGCAGTATCAGCTCTTGTCTGAGCATTTCCTTCAAGCGTTGCCATTATAATGCTATTCAACCTTCCAGCCAGATCAATCTGGTTAGCGGCTTGGAGTAGCATACTTGCCCAATCTGCCTCAGGATTAAGGGACTGAACAGCAGTATTAAAACTATCAAACCTTGAGTGAACATCACTCAATTTTGAAGTAGGAGCTGTAAAAGTCTCAGCATTACCGACATAGCCAGCATCAAAAGGCCTATACGTAACTGCCAGTGGGCCTTCCGCACTCTTTAGGTAGGATCCTAATGAGTATATAGGACGATCAAAAATGCTATCATCTCGTCCTGTGTCTTCCCACCCATTGAAGATCCATAATGCGTGCTGCCGTTCGATGTAATCTGGGAACGATACGGCTCCTGAACTTCCTCCTCCACCACCCATTATACAAACTCGATTAAAGTGAAATCAGTTATAGCTCCAAGTCTTTCCCTACATAAACGAACTATCTTTTGGTTCGCAGAGTAAGCAATCATACTTGTAACCCCTAATCCAAAAGCAAAACTTCTTAATTCCTCAAAACTCTCAGTCCAATCTTCTAGCTCTAAGGTCTTAAAGGCAGTAAGAGAGTACACCATTAAATGGCTGCTCTTCACAGCTGGATCTCTATAGATAGCTGTATATATTAAAGCCTTAACGTTCTCAATAGAGGGCTCATCACCATCCTGAAGAATCCATATTATAAGCTCGTCAGACAGAATAGATTCAAGAATCTTGACCATTACTTGCTGAGAAGCAATCTGAGTCGGTGGCAACCCCTCAGCTAACGCTGGAGCTATCACTCCCCAATTACTACTGACTTGTTCTGGTAACAGACGGATCAGCATCAGGCCCTCTTACTACTCTAAGATCATCACGTTGCCATCTAACCTTACCATCGTCGATCTCAAATCCTGGTGAGGTAGCACATTTAACTGCGATACGAAATTCCAAGCCAGAGACATTGACTCTAGCATTACCTTCTTTGTTCAAGATTACCCACTTACCACGTGCCCAAGCGACATTACGTGTATAGCGATAATCAATAGCTACAAGAACATCTGCAGATGCTCTAACATCAACCCCAATAAACGTAATCATTTTGAGACCAAAGTGACCCATATCCAAAGGAGATGTAGTAACTAAGGCTGATACGTCTGCCTGGTTTGAGAACAGTCCTACAAAAGCTCCATTGACAAAAGCTCCTGAGGTAACTCTTTGGTATACTTTGTATAGTCCAAAATTATTGAACAGGAAGGAGTGATTATCCGAACTAATCCAAAACTGCTGGTCTTGAGGATCATAGTTTATACGTATGCTCTCACCAATCATAGGGAAGAGGAACTCTGAATACCCAAGTCTCTGCACATTTAAATCTCCAGTAATCTGCCAGAGTTCACCAGTTTCATCAATGAAAATGTGGCTGTTTTCATCACCACCTATTGCATCACGTTGAACAACACCAAATTTTGTTAATTCTCTAAGACCAAAAGTAGAAGGAGTCTCTCCAATAACTTTAGAAGGAATCAGTGCAGCAATGCCATCCTTACCATAGACGATGATATTATCTCCAAGAGGCTTAGTTCTAACTACATCCCCTTGAAAAGGCATTTGCATCCAACCTAATTCATTCCTCTTCAACAACTCGATGAACCTTTCCGCAGTCGGCGCGGAATGTCCAGTATCATACAAGAAGGGGTAGAACAACCATAGTGGGAAATCTCCACCTCCAATACTAGACCAGAAGACCCAATTACCTGCAATATCGGTCGTGGATAAACCTTCGAGGGTGGATTCAACATCGGCTTTCCACTGTTCAAAGATCTTCTGCCAAGACTCGTTCCAGAAATTTGCTGAGTTAAATCCTCCGAAAATAATTCTTCCTCTATGTGAGCATCCAGTTCTAATTGTAACACTATTCTGCACAAAAGTTTTATTCGGAAGGCCTAAGGTTCCCTCTACATTAAGCCTAAACACAACACAACTGTCATTAAAGGCATAAAAGAATGAACCCATATCTGCTACATGCCACTGACCTCCAGAAGTAATAGCTTTAGTAGAAGAAGGATTATCGGGATCATACGTTGTTACTGCTGCAGCAGTCCAAGGGACAACTCCTTCGTTTACATCTTTTAAGGATGTAGCACCAAACAGTAAAGTAATAAGCTCCCCACGATGGACTTGAGGGTTGGGCCAGACAACCGTTTCAGATCCTGTAAATGGGTCAGTCACAGGTTCATACCCTTCAAGTCCATACGGACTTCCCTGAACATTCTGCGCCTCTACAAAATGTTCTACGCGATGCAGAGCGCGCGCATTAGGTCTAAGACCAAGGGGAGGCGTGGGGAATATGTCAAATGCGAATTCTCTCATTCGAATCGCCAAGAATCTTGCATTGAATCAAGTCCTGCCATTTCTTCTTCAACTTCATCAAAGTCAATTCCTTGCAAATCCCTACGGATAGAATCAAGATGATCTTTCATACCTGCCGTGTTCCTGTAATACCTTTCAAGCTCATACCATGCGGCTTGGATCAATGTCTCAGGAAAAGCAACAGTCCAGAAAGAAACATCTGTATCATCAGTTAGGTCTGCTGAAGAGAACAATGCCTCAATTTCAATTTCGTAGCTAATATCAGGAGGAGGTAGAATGAATATACCTCTCTCTGTCTCACTTGCTATAGTAGGAGTATCAGCGCTCCTCACAGAAACAGGAGCATAAAACCTAGGCGCTCCCGCAGTTGTGTTAGGGAACCCATCTATGTCTCCATATTCTTCTCTAAGCTGACCATACTTCTTCTTGATCATGAAGTATGAATCACTAACAGTTTCTACCCTTACAGATTTGACCGCTCTAATAGCAGTATTTTTAACAAACGTAGTACCTGCAGTCACAGTAGATTTCCATCTTACATACTGATCCTTACCTTCGTAAGGTGCTCTGTCAAGAAACCTTTGGCCAGCCTGAATAAAGAAGTTTGCTCCCGCATCAACGTAGTCTGTCGTATCAACAACGAGATCAAACCTTCCTGACAGGTCAATGAACTTAGTTCTTAGCGCCTTAAGATCCATCTGTGCTACGTTTAACGGTTAAACAAAGAAGGGAGTCAGGGGAAGGAGGTGTTTAATCCCCTTCCCCTCATCTCAACCTACACGATGTTGTCAAGATTGAATCCAGAGAGATAACCCATCGTATCAGTGTGGTGATACTCAAGGCCAACCTCAGTCAGGAATTCTTCATCTCTGCCATCTTTCGAGTGGTTTCGATTTCGACGATCCATTGGATCTTCGATGAATTCCGTCTCCTGAATCGTACGAAGACGCAGGTTCTGCGGCTCAAAGACCAACATGTCGCTTCGAGTTATCGGATCGTGATTGAACAGAGGGTGCGTCTTGAAGAAGAGAGTACCAAACTGGTGCTCCCATTTCATCACACGGATACCGTACTCGACAGTAACCGGGGTCAGATTTATAGACGCGTTCTGTTCAGCCAGAATCTGAAGTCCCAAAGCAACTTGGTTTCCGCACAAACCGAGTTTATCAGGACGACCAACCCTCCAGATAACTTCAAGCTGCGTATTCAGCCAATCTTTCCCACCATTTTCCCAGGTTTGAGCTGAGTAATTGGTATCAAGATGATACGCAGACACGTTTGCGGGGCTGTTTGTAATCACAGCATCGACTAGACCATTGGTAGCCCTCTCAGGCTTTCCGTTGGCACCGACACCTTCAAACATCTTGCCCCAGATGAACCCTTTCTCCTGCTCGATCGAGTGCAGCTCCAGAGCCTCTCTCTTACTCTCCTGGTACTGATCACCTGTTCTCAGCCGTGTCTGCATAGCAGTACGAGTGATGGACAGTGGAGTACGGAAAATCTGAGTGACATTGGTAAATTGCACAGGATCGTAAGCGATCACGTCAGGCATCGTCGCACCTTCAGCGTTGACGTTACCAATCACCATGATGTGAGTGGCTTCATCTAAGTCAAAGGTTGCGTTCGCAGCTGCGTGAAGCGAGATAGCGATAAAACTATTCGCACCAGACAGAACGACCTGAGTGACCTTACCGCGCGTATCATGCCGGTAATCGTTTAACTTCCTGAACATCGCAGTGTGTCCAATACGAAACTCTTCAGCAACTGCTTGGGCAACCTTTGCGTAAAGCACGGTTCCGGCTACAGCTCCAGAAGCGTATACGGCCGACAAGAGCGAGTTCGTATACAGTTCCGCAATAACTCCTGATTGGAGTGGAAGCGATTTGGTCCACCAGTGAAACTTCGGATCTGAGACCGGCTCAGAAGGAAGCATCGCTAGCATCGCTGTGAGCGGGGCTTGACCATTGGGGAACAAACGGAGGACTGTCTCCCTCCAGCTTTCAGGGCGCTGGTTTGCTACCCAATCGCCAGTGCCTCGCAATCCTAGAAATGTAGGCATTGACTATTTTGGTTAGAGTTAATGATGAGGGCAAGCACAATCCTACTCAATTCTTACCCCATGAATTCGCCGACCTAGACGATACCGTTGTGCACGACATACCAACGAAGACCATCGCTAATCAGTATAGCATGATCATCAGTGGTATCAAGTGTGAGATCCGAAAACTGGCTCTCATCTCCTGCATCAGTAACGGTAATCGTCTTGGAATTGGCGATTATGGACACAATGAAGAAGATTAGACCAGCAGCATCAGCTACAGGAGGAAGAGTAACTGTGTAGTCACCCGTCGCTGTATTTGCTGTGGCTCTCACAACTTGTTGTCGAACAGTCAACGACGCTGCGGCCAGAAGGTAGAGTACCTTTGAACTTTGCGGAACATCGTTCGCTAGTCCATGGGCTGCCTGCCTTTGAGCAACTGTTGTCATGTTCGTTACCTGTTGTGTAGGGTTCTAGTAAATTAACTTGGGCTATCCAGTAGCAGCCATCATGTCAGCAATTTGCTTAGCCTGCCCCTCAATCTCCTCTTGAGTAGCTGATCTACTCTGTGAAGTTCGAGGCTTTTTAGCAAACGACGGCTTTCCTTCTTCAGTTGTATTTTCCCTCCTTTGGTTTTCTGCGTCTAGAGCTGTTTTCTGGATACCCAATTGCTTGTAAGCTCTGTCAGCGGATTCTACGAGCACTGCAGGCACTTCCCAGTCCGGGTGCTGCCCCTGAACTTGAGTTATGATAAAACTAACATAGTCAGCATGTTCAGCGAGTCCTGGATTCGATCCATAAAACTCTCTCACAGACTGTGTGAGATTAACCTGCCTATTAACAGTTTGGCTGACTACACCTGGCAGCGACTGCAGAACAGTCTGATGCGTATGTGTAGCAACCTTATTCAGTAACTCAAGCAATTTTGCAGGATCTGATTGAGCTTCTGACAATTCGTCTTCAGTCAAAGACATTGCAGCGACTTCAACTGGAACTTCTTTTGGTGCAACCTTCTTTTCAAGATCAGGAGTCTGAACTTTGTCTCTTAGCTGAGCAGCTAACGTATTTAGTTGCCCTCTAAGCGACTCGTTGTCTGCCTGAAGTTTCTCAGTCTCCGTTTCTCCTGCATCTTCAGTCTTTTTAGGCGTCTCATCTGCATCTGCTGCAGGAACCTTCTCTTCTTGAGTCTCTTCCGCAGTTGAAACAGTTTTCTCTTCATCCTTACTCTCCTCACCAGGGTTTGGTGGGTTAGCAAAAGCAGTTCCAAGCATGTCTGAAATCTGCTTTCCTTCGTCTTCAGGAGTCGATTGTACAGTTTTTTCTTCGTCTGGCATTTTAATCCTCTTCGTCTTCGTTAATGTTAGTCAGTTCGGTAATGAACATTGCAGGAAGGTCAAGTAAATCTTGACAATTAGCTATGATCGCCTGACTTTTTATTACTTCTGACATGTCTGTGGCTGACTGAAGTTCTCTATTGTGAAGCTCAATTCTACCATTAAGCCAGTTCGTAACATCAATCCAAAAAGCATCTTCATTAATCTTCTCTAGTAACCCAACTGAAGACAGCAATTCAGGATCCTCAGGATGCCTACCGAACGTAATACTCATAACTGTAATGGTTCTAGGTTTCCTGCTTGAGCCTCTTCTGAGACTTGCTGATCTGGAGCAACAACTGGTGAGGCTGAGGCAGCTTTGTTCACAAAATCACTTATATTCTTGGCGCCAAGATGACGAGCAATATGCAGAAAGATATTCGGCAGATTCAATGTTTGAAGCATCTCAGGCGATTGTGCAGCAACCTGTAATACATCAATCCATGTTTGAGCATTTTCACTCCCAGGAATAGTACCGTCAATCGCCTTCAAATCGAAGTCAACCAACATATCCATTGGATCTGTAAGTACCCTATCTCCATCTGGTTGAACACCAAACGTTTCACTCAACTGCTGAGGCCAATCACCCAAGAATCGTAGGTATCTCTCTTTATCAGCAAACTGTTGAGTGTTGACAGCGAATTGGTAAGCAACATCTTGCATGGACTGCATAGATATTATCTTAGCAAGTCTTTCTAATCGAGCAAGACCAGAAGTCCTAGCTCCCTGCGCCTCACTAGCAGAGATCCTCTCTCCACTCCTCTGTGGAATTATACCGGCAAGATTATCGTCTGCACCCAAAACACGCTTCATAAATTGATCAAGAAACGCAAAGTCAGTAACGTGATTGGCAGTAATATCTTCAATTTTTAACTGCTTAATAGCAGCATCAACACCGCCTCTGCCCCAAGACGATCTCCTAGTTCGAATGATCTTACCAGGCTTAGACGTGTTAAGATCGTAAATGTTAATAATGCTAGGATCAACGACTATCATATCATTGATTGCCTTCCTAACATTCGCAATGTGGCTAGAATAGAGAAAGTCAACTATCCTCTGAAGACCCATTGTTATCTCAAGCCTACTAGTAGGGAATGGAGAGTATCCATCGTAATCTGGCGCAGCAATCGCTAAAGGATACATATCATGATGTAATCCTAAAGGCTGCGCCGCTAATATAACTTGATCTCCGCCTATAACAAAGAACCACTTTTCAGGATTCTTACCACTTCCTAGATCCCACTCTTCAGGTATAATTGTAATATACATGAAGATAAGATCTACTGGTTGGTTATGTCCAGAAGTATCTCGAAGGAAGAATGTATCATCCCTACCTTCACGAAATATCTCAGCGAACGAACTGCGTGTATGCTTTAAGTGTCTAAGATAACGAACGTTAAAGAAGAAACTATCAGGATCTTTCTCATCATGCAGTAGTTCCATGTAGTTGCTCTCATCAAGCCACCCATGATATTCTGCTTTCTGCGGTTCATGAACAGATGTAGCAGGATCTGGAAAATATCGATAAGGATCAATGTTAACCAACTCATTTCCTTCCCACAAAACAGCTTTCTCTGTACTCCTCTTTCTATTCGTAACGGTAAACAAATTTCGCAAAGGAGAAAAGAATCCTTGCTCCTGTGCTTTAATACGAGTGCCCCACTGTCTATGCCACATTGGAGCAACTATTCCAAAGCCATATGCAAAAGCATCTCTCCACTGAGTATGCAATGCAAGACCTACCTTACTCTTGTAGCACTGATGTGCAATATGCTGTGTGAGAAGAAAAGCGCCGTAAGCATCCTCAGGACCTGTACCCTCATAAGTAAATACAGGATCTTGAAGAAAGGCGGATGCCATATAAGTCAGCAAAGTCTCCATGTTTGCAAAGGTAACTGGCATAACAATCCTCTCTAGAGGATCATCAGTTGTGTTTACCCTATTTATCGGAACAGGAGCAGAATGAGGAGCCTTTAGGTGTTTTGTCCTGTCCTTTGGAATGGTGTAAGCCTTTAGAGTAGCATCAATCTCTCTCCAAGATTCATATCTAGGACTAATGGCCCTTCGAGAATCCCAAAGTCTTGCCCAAATTTTCTCACGAAGTTTTTCATGGAACTCAGATCCAGGCTTCAGACTTAGGCCTTTAGGATAGGTGTAGCCAAAATCTAAATCGGACAGACCCATGCCAGAGAGAAATTCGCTTTCTGGCAATCTGGCTTCAGTAGGATTAAGTGCAACAGGCATTAAACTACCCTAAAATGTTCTAAAACCTCTAATGACTCATCTTCGTCAAGTTCCATGTATTCAGCCTCAACAGTTTCGAAACTATCTTCTTCCTCAGTATTATGATACATATATCTCTCACCAATCTCAAGCATTTCAGGAAGATAACCAGCAGCGTCCATAACATCCCACCGCTTTGCGAAAGGAAAGGACATCAACTGCTGCTCTAGTACTTTACAACAGGATGGATTATGTAGTATCTGCCCCTGACGATAGAACGGAGCCAGAGATTTAATTCTTTTAGTTTTCCCTTTTTCGTCGCTGCCCCCACGAGCATGAAGCTCAACTACCTCAACATGGATGCCTCTCCTCAAAAGCTCGTTCTTGATAGGATACGTAATAAATTCGTGCAAAGAGGTGACTTCGATGCCTAGAACACGAGCTTGAATTCTAACCACCATGTCTACAATTTCGTCGATAAGTTCATTGTAGTGCAACTTAGCATCAACAATATCCCTGAAATACATAGTATTCTTTCTCAAATCCACTGCAATTCCTACTATAGCAGAGTGAGCAGATTTAGGATTAGCCGTCTTTGCAGGATCTACAAGAACCATGTTCTCCACGTTGGGATTGTTACTTAATCTAACTTCACCAGGATCGTAGTCCCTAAAGAGAGATTGAGGAAATGTTGCATCCTCACCAACCGGCACAGGATTGTTCTTAAACTCTCTATAAAAAACATCCAACTCTTCAGCATTCTTGTACTTTTTATAGAGCTTATGAACCTCAGGAGTTGGCATGAAATTAGGACAATAAGAATTGAGATCATCATCACACAACTCCAATCTAACAGAGTCCCAATCATCATTATTAAGAAGGTCTTGTAGAAGAGAATCTTGGTGCAGAATCGTTCCAAGAACTATAATCTCCCAT
>Ga0114923_10001971_pt1 | contig 14071 bp, 12 predicted proteins | sample SumtaG_FD_89578 | JGI IMG/M metagenome (GOLD analysis project Ga0114923, IMG submission 89578) | Deep subsurface microbial communities from Indian Ocean to uncover new lineages of life (NeLLi) - Sumatra_00157 metaG | ecosystem: Environmental > Aquatic > Marine > Oceanic > Sediment | place: near... | reverse complement strand
TTCGAGGCTAGGTTTTTTCCTTTCCTCGTAGCCGAGGCGAAGAGCAGGAGCTTCAGCGTTCTTCATAAGACACTAGACCAAAAAGTAGAGCAGGCTGCACGTCGGCACAAAACCAGCTTACAGCAGGAGAAGTATCGTTTTGACAGACAAAAACCGAGAAGCGGAAACCACTACGGGCGGACTTAGTTTCACCGAGGATTGTGATAACCAAGTTATCCTTGGAACAACTCCGAAACGAAAACGAAAAATTAAAATCTTTGTCCCGGTAGGCAGTTTTGCGAGATGGAAGATCACCTACGATAATGGGAAAGCCATCGACGAACTATCCGGTTCCTACCTCTCTCGTAAAGAGGCTATGAAGGCAGTTACTACCTGGGAACGAACCGCTAAGAAGACGGTAGATGCAAAGCAGCACGAACTCTTCGGCGACAAAGAACCTCCGGTACTAAAAAGGAAACCTGTACGTGGCGCAAGAGCTGAAGCAAACACCAGTTAGTACCTTTGTCAAAGGTCTTATCACTGAAGCATCTCCTCTCACATTTCCTGAGAACGCCTCTGTCGATGAGAATAACTGTGACCTCAAGCGGACAGGAGTTCGAGGTAGACGCAAAGGTATTGAGTTTGAGAGCGGGTTCTCTCTGAGTAGCTTCACCTTCCCGGCTGGTACTCTTATCCATTCTCTGACTTGGGAAAATATTTCAGGTGAGGCTGGAGCTGAGTTCCTTGTCGTGCAGGTAGGGGCTACCCTTTACTTCTACGATAAATCTACCACCCCTATTTCTGGAAACGAAAAGTCTTTTACAGTCAGCCTTGCAACGTTCAGTGCAGGTAATGGAGAGAGTCTATCTGGGTCTCGTATCTCTGGAGATAGCATCAACGGTAACTTCATCGTTGTCTCTCCTGCGATCGAGTCCTTTTTCATTGAGTATGATAGTGATCTTGACACTATCTCTACCACACAGATCAACCCTAAGGTCCGTGACTTTGAGTGGCAAGGAGACGTAGCTGGTTACGATGATAAAGTTTCTATTGCCTTAGTGACCGATGAGAGAAAATACGACACCTACAACAGCGGGTGGATTGATGAAACTGACAGCGGGCACGAGGTTCTATTTGGAGGTTCTCAGTCGTATGTAACTACCCGAAATGCTTGGCCCCCTTTAACTCATCCTTGGTTTTCTGGTAAGGAGTCAAGCGGTCAGTTCAATAAGGTAAATTGGGAACAGATCGGAGGGGGTAATTCACTCATCGGTAACGGGCGATTTATCCTAGACCTGTACAGCAAAGATCGTTCTACTGCTTCGTCTGTCCCTGGCCTTGCTACCGAAACTGAGAATGCTAGGTTCTCCGCTACAGTTGGCTATGCTGGTCGAGCTTGGTTCGCTGGTTTGAAGAGTGCAAAGAACGGTTCTAGAGTTTACTTCACCCCTATCGTTGAAAATATGTCACAGATTGGCAACTTCTACCAAGATGCTGATCCTACCGCTGAAACTATTTCTGATTTGATTGATAGTGACGGTGGTGTTGTCAATATTCCCAGTGCCTCCAACATCAGAGCTCTATTCGAATGGGGAAACTCTCTCTTAGTCTTTGCCGAGAACGGTGTGTGGGAGATCAGTGGAGTTGATGGTGTATTCAAGGCCACTGAGTTCAGCATCAACAGAATCCGAGGGGCCATAGGACTCACGAACTCTGCTGCTTTAGTCGATGCAGAAGGTATTCCTTTCTGGTGGGGGCCTACAGGTATCCACACGATCAACCCTAACACAGATTTGACTCTCGCGGCCGGTACCACGGGAACCAGTATTTCAGAGTCTACTATCCAGACTTTCTGGGAAGCAATTCCCGGTGATCAGAGAAACAGTGCCATTGGTACTTTCGACTCTTTAAACAATAAAATTATTTGGCTCTATGGTAACGACAGTCTCATTGAGTTTAAATATAATAAGGCTATACTTCTCGACCTAGCCTTGCAAGCTTTCTATCCGTGGGAGTTCGAAGACGAGAGTGCCAATACAAATTACGTAGTGGGTATGGCGTTTTACTCTGGTCTTGGTTCCACAGAGACAACATTAAATGTTGTGAGTAACAGTGGTACCGACAATGTTGTAAGTAACAGCGGTGTCGATAATGTAGTTGCTACACTTGTAGCGGAAGTCACTACTGGGACTACAGAGATCAAGTTCCTAGTTCGAGATGGGGATACAGGCTCTCTATCATTTGCTACTGTCACCAACACGTCGTTCCTTGATTGGGATACTGAAGATTACACCAGCTTCGCTGAAGCTGCCTACGATTTCGAAGACGACATGACTACCTACAAACACGGTGTTTATGTGACAGCCTACTTCAACCGAACAGAAAGTGGATTTACAGGGAATGAGACTGCTGGGTACAATCCAATCGATCCTTCTAGCTGCTTACTGAAGGCTTTCTGGGATTTACGCATAGCTTCTTCTAGTTCTCAGCAGGCTTACCGTCTACTTGTCCCTACTATTGTGGACACAGGGGACCTAACTTCGTTCAACTACCCGTATTCGTCCATTATAACTCGGAACCGTATCCGAGGTAAGGGCCGAAACCTGAAATTGAGGTTTGAAAGCACAACTGGTAAAGACTTTCAGCTTCAAGGCTATGAGGTAATCAATGCCAAAAACCAAGGGCTATGATATCCGCGAGGCTACCGAAGAAGACGTAATTGACTTAGCTATCTTAGGTAAGCAGTTTGCAAAAGAATCACAGAACCTTCAACTCTTAGGATGGAACTCGGCTAAAGTCTACAACTCTCTCTTTGATGCTATCAACCGGGACGATTTCTATATCCTTGTCCTCACTCATGGCAAAGAAATAGTGGGTATGTTGATTACCTTTGTTGCTCCTTGTTTCTTTTCTGAAGCAGTGCAGGCCACAGAAATCGTGTGGTACGTTGACCCTGACCATCGTGGATCAAGAGTTTCAATAGGTATGTTAGACCTATTTGAAGAGTGGGCAAGAACTAAGGAAGCTGTGTGTGCTAACCTAATGAACCTCGATGTTTTGAATGCGGAAAAGGTGGCTAAGATGTACACCAAAAGAGGCTACAAGCTGGCTGAAAATACATTTGTAAAGGAACTCTAAGATGGCCGTTGCCACTACCACCTTAGTTGTTGCTGGTCTTGCTCTTGCTGCTGTGGGCACTGGTGTGTCCTTTGTCGCAGGTCAGAGACGAGCGGCGGCCCAGAAGAAAGCTAGCAAGGAGTCTCGACGTGCTGCTGCGTTAGAGGCCCGCAGAGCGCGTAGGCGTACTATCAGAGAGGCACGTATCGCACGTGGCCAACAGCTCAACGTAGCTGCCCAAGTGGGCGCTGGCGACAGCTCTGGGGCTGCTGGTGGGCTCTCTGGTATCGCTTCTCAAGCGGGCGCTAACCTCGGCTTCTCTACACAGACAGAAGCAATCGGCCGAAGAATCTCTAGACTGGGGGGTAGAGCCGCATCTGCTGCACAACTAGGTTCGATCGGTCGAGGTATTACAGGTATCGGTGGCGCACTATTCGGCAATGCTGAACAGATTAGTGGTTTCCTTGCCCCAGAAGCCGGGTAGATAAATGGCAGAGTTTGAATTTGATCTTACGGAGGGTGGGGAGTTTGAAGCCTATCCTCCGGTTGAGGCTAACGCATACTCAGAGGAGATGCAACAGTATCTTGCTGCCATCCATGCAGTACGTACTGGTGTGCCTATTGAAAGCGCTAGGCAAGAGGTTGCTGCCCTCGGTGAGCGTCTCTTTGCCGGGCAAAGTAGGCGAGATGCGACCGCTCTAGTAAACCAGAAAGCAACTGAGACTACCAGTCAAGCGATAGAGGTCTTCTCTTTGCCAGCTATAAATGAGGCTGAAGAGACTAGGGCCACAAACCAAGAAGTAGTTGACAACTCTCGTGCCCCCGAGGTCATTGCCACAACTCAAGGCAACCCCGGAGACGTGTGGGATGAGATCGACAGTCGCACCGCCGCCCGTGTCTCGGTCTCAACTAAGAAACTAGCTGAGATAGCTGAAGGTACTCAGCTCACTATCCTCAGTGGTATCCTCGACTTTGTCGATATCGTTGCTTCCTACCCTTTCGACATCCTCACAGGGGGTGGATTCCACCGTGCCGATCTAGCTCAAGAGTGGAACACCCTTCTGACTGCTGATATTTCGGAGGAAGCTTTTAACGATCGCCTCGATGAAATTCTTGAGGAGGCAAAGGACGCGGGTTGGTTCAGCGACGAGAATGCCCTCCATGTATTTGGTCAGATCGCTAACATCCAAGAGGGTGCCATGGGTATTACTGCTCGTCTCGATAAGATGGGGACAGTACTTGATACTGTGTTCCTCCCGTTTTCCGCCCTCAGTGCCGGTAGGGCTGCCGTCTCAGGCTTCAGGGCTGCTCGTAACACTACTGCTATCCTCGGTGCTATGCGTGGACCGAAGGCTTCCCGTGAGGTATTAGAGTCTGCGCTCCGTAACCCCGGTACGGCAGAGGCTTCGGCCGCTGGTATCCCTGAGCACACGTTGCCGGGGTATCTCCGTATGCCGAACTCAGGTGTGGACCCTCAAGCGTGGAGTGCTCCCGGTCTTGCTGTCGCCGCTGAGAGCGAACGGACGAATATCTTCTTCAACATTATCCATAACTTCAACCTCAGTCGCCGGATAGACCCACCAATCTTTGATGCTTGGGTACCGAAGGGAATTAAAGCTCTTGAAGATAGGCTCAACGCCAAAACCCAGAGCAATATTATCCATACGAGGGTAGATCAGGATAAAAGTGGGAATATCTTCGGCTCTATGTTGTTCGGCCGCAGGGATGGTACTCCTTTCGGGGATAAAGGACACGCTACCCAGTTTGCTAACAAGCACGGTGGTGAAGTCGTTCCTATCACTCAGGGCGACAAGACTTTCTATATGGTGGAGCAGATCAAGAACCTCTCTGCCGCTGGGCTTGTCGATCCCTTGGACTCGTGGGAGATCGGTAACCATTTCTTCGGCGCGTGGGGAGCTACCTTTCTCACCATCCCTCGCCGCCTAGAGGCCCTTGCCAAACGAGGTGAAGGTGTGCTCGGTAACCTCTCTACTGAAATTGCCCCTCTTGTCCGCAGTGCTATCAAAGCCACGAATAAAGAAGAGCGGGCTAACGTAGAGAGAGTCTTCTGGTCCTTGCGTGACGGTGACCTTTCTGAGTACCGCCGAGCCCTCACCATGCCGGAGTTCCGCAACGAGTGGTCCAAGTACAGTGACATTGCGCCGTCTAAGAATGCCGAGAACCTCTACCTCACCATTCAGGAACTAAACGACGCTCTTTACTGGATCAAGGCCGACCGTGTCTTCAAGGATGTGGTAGACGAGGGGCATCAAGTCTCTGTCTTCAAGCACACAGATGCTAATGGTAACCTCACTGAGCGTAACATCCTCATCCGCTCGGCACCTGAGGACCTTGCTGAAGATACCCTCATCTACGATCCTGTGTCTGGAGCCCGTATTAAACTGAAGGACCTCAAGGCTAATCAGAAGGTCTACGTCGTTGATGGTGGGATCGACGTTGGTGGTGAAGTTGCTCGCTACATGATCGCTGACACGAACAGCATCCGCAGGGTGTTTCACTCAGACGTGCTGGGGTACAACCCCGGTGGCCCCCGTGGCTACGACTTCATCAACTTTGTTGTCAAGCAGGGCACTGAGGTACGTTTCATTGATGGCGCTACAACCGCAGGTAGGGCCAAGACGTTCTTGGGTACCGCTACTCGGAAAGAGGCTGAACTTGCTGTAGAGCAGGTATCTACTATTCTCGCTAAGGTACGTGACATCATCCCCGGTATCCGGCAGATGACCAAGTCAGACGCAATGAACGCTCTCCGCGCTGTCCGAGGGGACGAAGGCTTGCTTGCAGTGGTGAAGGCGAACCGCGATTGGAACCTCGCATCTCTAGGTGACACCAATGACTTCATCAGGTTCATGGAACAGTACGGCCTAGACCCCCGGCTCAACATCAGCATGGGACACATGGACGACGCCCTCGGTACAGTTGACGATGCGGGCAACCTCGTCTTCAATGTACGTAGAGGAGAGACTAACAGGAGTGACTTCGACGGAGTTATGAACCAACCTCGGAACGGCCCTCGACAGAATGACCCCTTGATTGGGTTCGGAGGGGACCGCGCTCAGACTGTCTCACCGATTGACATGATCTCTCGGGACTTTATCCGTGCTACTCACGAGCGAGCCTTCTCAGCGTACAATTTCCAAGCTGTAGATGGGTGGTTAGCTGGTATTAAGAACCATTTGAACATTGACAGTGTCAAAGGACTTCGTCCGAGGGAGGCAATGAACGCTGTTGTGTTCCCAGATCACCCGAACGATGCCCTGCGGGGCTACATGAGGGCTCGGGACTCTATCAACCGTACTCTCGGCCACGTATCAGAGCACGAGAAGATGTGGAACGGGTTTGTCAACCGCTTTGCTGACCAAATCTACGATAAAGGGTGGAAAAAGACAGCTAAGACAATCGCCCAAGCCCAGCTTTCGAAGCGTCCACTGGAGGCCATCCGTGGATTTGCCTTTGATGCCAAGTTAGGGCTCTTTGCCTTCGATCAGATGTTCGTTCAGAGCTCCCAGATCTTCAACATCCTTGCTATTGCGGGTGGGCGACGTGCTTTCCCGGCTATGGCGGCTGCTACCCCCCTCCGAATGACCTTAGTCAACACGAGTGAGGCGTTTGCACGTGAGGTAGGACGTAGGAGTGCTGCCTTCACTGGTATGGACGCTGACGAGTTCGTGAGGTTCTCTCGTTGGGTCCGTGAGAGCGGTCGTACGGTGATTGGTGGCGAAGTTGCGGAGTTGAACGCTGTCAACCACGTCATGGCGAAGGGTCTAGTAGGCCGGGTACGAGAGGTTGGCCGCGTCTTCTTCAACGAAGGTGAGCGGTTCCCCCGTATGGTGGGTATGCACGTGGCGTGGAAGGAGTACGCGAAGAAATGGCCCACGCTCGACCCCTTTGCGAACCACGGTCTCAACTGGATTACCTTTAGGCAAGACGCTCTCACTGCCTCTATGACACGGGCATCGGCTGCTACGTGGCAGAAGGGTCCATTGAGCGTTCCCTTCCAGTTCTTGAGCTACTCGTCCCGCATGATGGAGAGCATCTTCTCTAACCGGCTCCTCTCTAAAGGGGAGCGTGTTCGCCTCGCCTCCGCACAGGCGCTTTTCTGGGGTGCGGCCGGTACTGGTGTAGGTGGCCCGGTCCTTGACTGGTGGGTCACGGAAGGTGGCCTAGAGATCGAGCCTAATACGTACACGGCACTACGTTATGGTATCTTGGACTGGGCAATCGGTGTCACCACTGGGGTAGACACAGGTGTTGGCTCTCGACTGGCTGTTGGCGAGGGTTTCTGGAACCTCTGGGAAGACATCTCGCACGAAGCAACTGTCTCTGAAGCGATCGGTGGGCCTGCTTTATCAACAATTACTGACTTCACCGATGTTATTTTCCAGAGCATGGTGGACATGGGGAACGGACGTACAGAGATGTTGGCTGGGGACGCCAAGAAACTACTCCGTAACTTCACTGGTCCTAACAAGCTGTATAATGCTTGGATTATTTACACTATGGGGGACTATCTTGCCCGTAATGAAACTGTTGTTGTCTCTGGCTTGACGAAAGGGGACGCTCTTGCCTATGTCATGGGTGCTCCTCTCCAAGAAGCCTCTCTTTCTTACACACGTCTTCAGGTGATGCAAGACAAAGAAGAGCACATCAAGACACTAGGCAAGAGGATGGCGGAGGGGTTCCGCGAGATGGACCAGAGGCTCAAGGATGGTGATGACGAGGGTGCCGCTAACTTAGCTAAGGAAATAGCCGGTATCTACGGTATGCAAGACCCCTATGTTCAGCGGAAACTACAGCCTTTTTGGGAGCCTCAAGCTAGGTCTTTCTTTGAATCAATACTCGATAAAGCTAGGCGACAGGGTCAGGCTAACATTGACCTACACAGAGACAGAGGAGATGAATAGTGGCTGGATTTCTTGCCCCTCAGATTAGTGACATTGGGGCTGCCCGTGGTGGTAGTTCTGCTCCTGCGGATACCTCTATAGGGGAAGCCCTAGTTGGTGTGTCGAAGATTTTCGATGCAGCTTTTGCTTCCGGTCAACGCCCCGCCACTGCAACTCAGAAAGATAGGGACTCTGACAGTCTTCGTCCTTTCATGGACAGTGTCAACAAGCTACAGCAGCAGCGAGAAGCCCTTGGTGACAGGCAGTTTCAAGCAAAGCTCAATAGTGCCTTCTCATCTTTCATCACAGCCAATCCTAACCTCGTTGGTGAGGCCCGTGCCGGTGTTGCTGGCCTGACTGGTATCGAGCTCGGTACGGCAGAGGTTAATCTAGTTGATGAGCTGAACAAAGATGCGGCCCTCTTCCTCGATACAGCAGAAGGATCGGCAATGGTCCCTGCTTTGATCGCGAACTCTACAGTTGAAGGGGAACTCGACACTAATCTCTTCATGTTGAACACTCTTGCGGCACGAGCTCAGGCAGACAAGGACGATGCAGAGCTTGCAGCCTTGAGTACCCAACTTGGGATCGAGCAGGCTAGGAGTGGTATCAATGAAGTCCGTCTCAAGGGCGTGGTAGACGAATGGCTCTTCCGGGGGGGTAAGGAAGCTCAGGCTGATTTCAGGGGTATCGTCCAAGCTGCCATTATGTCCGGCGCTACCATCAAGGATGGGGCTGAGGTTATGGGCCAACTCAGGGACCAGAGGGCTGCCCTTGCTTCACGGCTTGAAGAGCAGGCTCGTGCTGGTGGGTTTGCTAATCATCCTGACTGGGATGTGAGTATCGCCCTTCGTCCGTATGATAATGCTCTTGAAGCCCTTGCAGCTAAACAAGAGGACATTCCCCGTCTCTTCGAGGCCCTGCGTGGTGCGGATGCAATCGATGTCGGGGAGATGATCAACGGAGTTACTGGTGTTGGTGGTTTCCAGCGTGATGTGGTTAGCTATGTCTTCAGTAACATCATTGTAGGCGGCAGTGCCGAGCTCAAGAAATTGTCAGGAGCCCTCCGTGCCTCACCAACTATGGCTACCCTAGGTAACCAACCGTTGTTCTCACAAGATACTGCCCCAGTAACCTCGGATGCCCCTCCCTTAGAAGAGGGAGCTACCACACCTGAGGCAAAAGTTACCGCCGGTGGTCTTACACGCCTAGAGAGACAAGAAGAGGTACGGAGCAGTTTGTCCAGCTTCGGGGCTTACATCCAAGAGAATGGGGTGGACGAAAACTACCGTGCTACTACTGTGCAGGGGTACACTCGGGCTTCCTTGGCTATGACTACCAGCCCGCAGCCTACTTCTGAGGCAACCTTCGATCAGATGTACGACACTAAGTTCTTCGACACCTACGGCCACATCACCAAGTTCGGGGACGAGCAGGCCGCTAGGTTGCAGAACGAGGTTGCTGTCAATCTCAGTACCATGTTCCAACAGAGAGAGAAGGTAGCTAAGGTTAGGCTTTCTAATGACTTCCAGCAGTTGCCTTCCTTCCAGTTGGCCGTAGTTGACGGGGAAGTCACTCTTGCATTTAATAATCTCTCCGGTGGGGGCACTCCTCAGGAGAAGAGACTCATCGCTGCTCTTGACAGAGAGGGATTTTCGCGAGACCTTGAAGGTATCCTCAAACTACAAGCCAAGTTACCTACTGTCTTAGGTAGTTCCATAATCGGCGATGCTTCTAACGATTTGGCGGCGATGAAGAGGGAGGTGAAGTACCTCAACAAGATCATGTCTACCTCTGTTCGGCTGCCCGAGATCAATGAACACCTTGCTCCGAGGATCGCGGCGTCCCTAACTACCACCCCGACGATCGCTACTGTCGAGGACTACAACATTATCTGGCCCAACCTAGAGCACGGGCAGACGTACAACATAGTAGGTAACAATGGCCAACTCATTCCGAGGAGGAAAGGGTTCGAGGGGGCTGAAAATGAGTAACCTTCCTAGTTGGTACATAGAAATCACTCGCGAGCAAATTGAAACTCAGTTGCCTGATTGGTATCGTGATAAATACGCGCCTGCCCCAGACAAACCTACCCCTTTGACCGGGCAAGCTCGAACCACTGGTCCAGAGCAGCCTAATCTCTCTAAGTCACCTCGTGGTATCCGTAACAACAACCCCGGTAACATCGAGATTGGAGAGAAGTGGCAAGGGATCGCTAAAGGGGACGAGGTACAGAGCTTCCAAGTAAAAGAAGATAGGTTTATTGTCTTCAGTAGTCCTGAGTTTGGGGTACGAGCGGTAGCCAAGATTCTCCAGACCTATCGAGTAAAACACGGCCTCAGTACAGTGAGGGGGATCATCAATCGTTGGGCTCCTCCCTTTGAAAATGACACTGAGGCATACATAAGCTCGGTAGCTAAGACAATAGGTGTTAGTCCTGATGCTAAGATAGACACCTCCAGTCCACACGTGCTCAATCCACTGATTGGTGCAATTATCAGGCACGAAAATGGGGAGCAACCTTACTCCGAAGAGACTATCACTGCGGGGATTAACCTCGCGCTCAACATAGAGGAATAAAATAATGGGGATACGTCCAGTAACAGCTGAAAAAACTGGCAAGTGGTTGAAATTTTCGTGGGATACTGTAACTGATAGTGATACATGTGCTCCTATCTATGTCAACCACAATGTTAGTGACATACTTATACAGGTAACAGGCACCTTTAATAGTGCATCTATTTCTATGACGGGTGGGGTGACTAAATCCCTTGGTGTTGTTGGTTTGGTCGATCCCGGTGGGACTGCGATTGCTATTACTGCTGCGGGAGGCAGTGCTATTCGTGATCTTTGGCCCTACATGGCACCAGCTACGGTCAGCGGGACCTCTAGTGATGTGGATATTGAAGTCCGTATGAAGATTGCGAATTAAGATGAAAATTTTAGACCGAATTAAATACATGATAGAGGACTTCAAGGCTTACCGTAGGGGGGAGGTTCGTGTTGGTGTCCGTGGCTCACGAGGCCGAGTGTACAGAAAAAAGAACGCAGACGAAGACTCCTCTGGTGTAAAAACAGAACGAAAACAAATCGTCAAGGTAACCGCCCGTGTTTTCAGGGCAAAAGGTGGTCCAATTGAGCACTACAATCTAGGAGAAACGGAGACAAACAATGGCTAATGTTTTTACCGATGTTGGGGAAGACCTAACGACTGATTTATGGGATGGAACGATTTCCGTTCCAGCGAATTGGTACGTTGCGCAGGGTACTGGTGCCGGTGCTGCTGCTAAAGGAGACACTGCTCTCACTACAGAGTCCGCTGAAGCTCGTGTGATTACTACTGATACCCAACCCACGTCTGACCAGAACCAGCACGTGGGTACAATCACGGCCACAGGTACAAGGGCTATTATCGAGATGGGTTTGTTTGATGCTGCTACAACTGGCAACATGCCGGTTAGGGCAGACTTCACAGCCATCAATGTCGATAGTGGTGATAAGATCGAGTTCACTGTCCAAATTACTACAGCCTAAGGGATACCTAATAAATGATCCGCGCTGATCTCTCTACGACTGCTGATCTGGAGTTGGTGTTTCCAGGTGGAACGTTGGCAGTCCCGTATAGTACCTTCATGGGCCTCAGTCCTGACATGACCGACCCGGTTGTGGCCCAACAGGTTGCTGACGCTGTGCGAGACTGGATTTACACGGAGCGTGAGACACGGGGCTGGGATGGGGTAATTCGCGTAAATCAGCTTCCCAATGACGACCCCGCCAAAACGACAGACCCGGCAACCGAGGGCATGTTCTGGCGGGGTAGTGGTGGGCAGAAAGTGCTCGTTGCCCGCGAGTTTATTATCGATGTGAAGTGGGACGGCGAGCGGTTTCAGTATGGCTTTAGAGTGACACGATGAGTCTTCTTTCACTTATGAATATGGGTCACGTGATGTGGCAGGATTTGACCCTGTTCACGGCGACCCAAAACGCGGCACAACTTTCTGTCGTGACTACGCCGCTTCCGACGGGGCTGGAATTTTCCCACATTCTGAAATTCACCGGGAACGCCTCACCCGGCGGCGTGTCTACACCAAATTTTGGTACCGCCAATATGGTCAACCATGGTGGAGGTACCAGAGCGCTTCATAACATATATTTACGATGGTCGGATATCACCCCAGCTACCGAGTATCGCTTCCTAGCGCTATCTTCTAATGACGTTTTCGATAACGAAGCATTCTACTTTGTGCTTGAGACTGATGGCGATATTCGTGTCGTTGATGACAACGACTCCACTATTGCCACGATAACTAATCCGTTAACCGTTGATACATGGCACCGGCTGGAATTTACCTATCGAGCACATGGTGCGAACGGCTCAATTCGAGTGTTGCTAGACGGCTCTGAAATTCTATCCAACACGATCGGACTTGATACTGGTTCGCAATCAAACATCGACTTTCTTCACATCGAAGGACCTCTCGCCAGTTCGGGCGATATGTTCTACGCCGGGCACATGGTGCACGAGATCGACACGCCAGCAACAGACGTGTGGCCTGATGACGATTTTGAAATTATCGGGCCGTATCAAGTCACCGATCTTGCCAGTGCGACCCCGGATACCGGACCGGGTGATACTGCTGGCGATGATCTTGATATTGGTAATTGGAATGACGCGGCGGAAACTCCGGTCAATGAAACTAACACTGCTGAGTATCGAGTGGCAAGTCGCGGTGGTGGCGTTTATCTCGACAGTGGGTCGAGGTCCGGGCCGAGCGGCGACAGTCGCATAGACGGTGACTCTAATATTAAGGCGAGCCAGGGTGTATTTTGGGTCCTCCGCGAGAATGGCGCTCTTACGGTGCACACACTCGTCTCGGGTAATAAAACGGACGAATACGACGCTGCTGAGACATTCGCAACTAACGCCTTGACCTCAAGTTATCGAGTCGTGTTTGTTGTTTCCGAGGCAGCCACGGCGGTTCCGACCAGCACACAGTTCGGACTGCTCGGCATGGAGATGGACACCGGCACGGAAGAGATGGTCCTCGCCGAAGCAGCCATGTTCCTGCTGCATGTGCCATCGGCGGGTGGAACGACGACCCAGAAAACCATTGCGGTCACCCGCACTAGGACTGCCGCCGTTACTAACGTATACATCCAGCCCCTTACAGTCAATACCACACGTACACGGTCAGTAGGTCTAACTAAGAAAACTTCCACGACATTAGGTGTCACAAGGACTAGGTCCGCTGCTTTAATAAAGGCTACACAAAAGACCTTTCAAACTACTAGAACTAGATCAATCGGCCTTACTGCTGCTACCATATTTGTTAGGAACATTGCCGTCACCCGCACTAGGAGTATTGCTTTCTCTGCGGGAACCGTTCTCCTCAAGGCTATTGGCGTGACTAGGACGAGGAGTGTAGCTTCGTCGCAGATTCCTACTTTCTCTGCGATTATCGCAGTCGCACGTACTCGAACAACTTCTTTGACTAAGAAAATAAGTAAGACCTTTAGTGTTGCTAGGACACGATCAGCGGCTCTAGTAAAAGCTACCAAGAAAACCTTTAACCTAACTAGAACCAGAACAGCGGTGGTTGGAGAGTCTATTTTGTTACCACAAAGTGCGTCCGTGACACGAACAAGGACTGTCTCAGTCGTTGGGAATTTTATAGCTGGTGTTGGTGGGGCTATACTCCACTTCGCCCGTAGAAGCAGGGTGTGGAGACGACATAATTGATTGGTAGAAAGGTGTAAGATGAAAAGAATATTTGGTATTCTACTGGCACTTGTACTCGTTGGTTGCAGCAACGGTAACCGCAACAGTGGCCCCAATTGGAGTATGGACCCACGTCTGAAGGCTCAAGCTGAGTGGGCGTACGCCTGTGCGCTGGAAGTCTCCGGCCTTGAAGGTATGACAGTACCTAAAGTAGAAGGGGTTGACGAACCGTGGGGCAGTATTGGGGCCTTTGGAATGTACTGGTGGCCTTCTCGGCACATCAGGGTTCAGATCACTCGACCTCCTGAGCACGTAGTTGACATCATGCTTCACGAGATGGGCCACGATGTTG
>Ga0114923_10001970_pt1 | contig 14075 bp, 19 predicted proteins | sample SumtaG_FD_89578 | JGI IMG/M metagenome (GOLD analysis project Ga0114923, IMG submission 89578) | Deep subsurface microbial communities from Indian Ocean to uncover new lineages of life (NeLLi) - Sumatra_00157 metaG | ecosystem: Environmental > Aquatic > Marine > Oceanic > Sediment | place: near... | reverse complement strand
CGAGATATTCACAAGGGCGAATCACTGGCAAGCGTTTTTATGTGGGTCAATTTTGATAGGTGTATGGGCGTCACTTAAAAAAGCTAAACCAACGAATCATAAATCATACGCACAGGCAAGAGCTTTTTTTTTATATGTGACAGGCGGCGTTTGTATTACTCTAATCATAGCAGAATATTGGATTGCTATCGCCTTTGTATTTAGTTGCATGTTTGACATTTTTGAAGCTACTCATGAATTTATTGAAGATCTGATATGAAATTAATAACAAATCCTTATAGCTTTGACGAATTAAAGCTTGAAATCGATGGAAACGGATTCGCTCACACGAACGCAAAACTAATGAAAGTTGGGCAATTGAAATATAGAAACCCGGACGGGTCATTCTATTATGCCAATATATCACTTGATGATTTAAAGGAAGCTCAAAGCAAACTTGGACCTATATCAATAACATATAGACACCCTAAAGATTTAATATCACCTAAAGACATCAAGGACCATCATGTCGGGATGACAAAAGGTAAAACCCAAATTCAAGAAATAGACGGCGAAACATGGTTGACGGATGGGGCAATTATACAAGATAAAACGGCGATAAATGTCGCCAAAGAAGGAAAAACTGGCGGTTCCACAGGTTATTGGAGGGACGCCATAAAAGTTAGTGACGGGGTAGTAGATTTCAAAAACATATTGCCAAATCATTATGCAATTGGGTGCTTAAGCCCAAGAGCAAAGGGGGCTGAATTATTCAGCCTTGACTCGTCCGATTCAGAAAGCGGACGCATTTTAGAATTGGACAAACAGCAAACACCTAAAAAGAAAGGGGTACGCATGAAGCGAAAGCTGAATAGTGTAAAGGGTCAGGGCTACAGCGCAGATGAAGCCATGATTGAATATGCTGATGAAAGTGACGCGGTTGTTGAGCAAATTGTATTGAGGGAAAAATCCTTAATCGGTCAGTTCGATACCGAACTTGAAACTCAGAAAAAGTCTTTTGATGAAAAAACCGAAACATTGACCACCGAAAAAGGTGTGTTATCGGGTGAAGTCAAAGCATTAAAAGCGAAAAACGAAGAACTTGAATTGTCTCTCAAGGACACAATGTCTCTGGATGATGCAAAGGGACATATCAAGGAAATGTCAGACGTTAAAGCGGTTGCGGAATCTTACGGCATTACTGAAGATTTTGAAACTCCTGAAGCCGGAAAACGCCTGGTGGTTGAAAAGGTTTATTCTCAGGATGAATGGGAAGATTCAGAAGTGGAAGGTGGTTATAAATCAATCACGAAGAATCCGAAAGATTCAAAGGAATTGAAAAAAGCCGCTGATTTACTTAAGAAGCACAAGAAAAAAGCGGACGGATCCATGGATGCTGAAGGGAAAAAGGTTATTTCAATATCACAAATTTCAGTTAGTGCGTTGAAACGTGCCAAAGAAATTCAAAGACGGAGGAATGCATAATGGGTCAAACTACATTTGCTAGAGACGTCACTAAAAAAAGAGCTGGCGCAATTGTTGATTTAGGTTCATTGCAAGCTGGTGATATCCTAACCGGGCGGAATGAGTTAGCTACGGCAATTAAACCAGGTTTCTTTGTCGCGCAAGGTGCTACAGACGAAGACGTTATGATTGATGATTCAGGAGCAACCGGTGCTTTAATTCTTGGTGTTGCAGTTGACAATGAGAATCGAGAAAGAAATCAGGGATCACTCGCAACCGGTGGGTATGTTCAGAACGCTCTGGTTCCTTATGTTAAAAAGCGTCGTGTATATGTTAATTGTGGTTCCGTGGCAGCTAAAGGCGGGGCGGTTTTTGTCAGATTTGTAGCCGGTACAACTGCCGTTATTGGTGAAGCGTATAACTCTGCGGATACTGCTAGTTGTGATGAGATCGAAGCGACATTTGCAGAAACCATCACAGCTGCCGGAATCGTGGCCGTTGATCTTAATCTAAATTAAGGAGACTCGAAAATGAGTGAATTAGCACAAAAAGCCATTGAAAGAATGAGCTACTCTCGAAGTTTCCGAGAGGATGCAGGCATTAAGTCAATGGACGATACGAAAATCAAAATGTATGAAGATTTATTAACAAGAATCGATCTGGAAATTGCCGGTTTGAATGGTGTTGATATTTCCACAGATCAAATTCTTGCTAAGGGGATTCATACAAATGTTGATGAATATGGTGCCGCTTCGACCGATGATGATAATTTCATGGCTTCCATGGATGATTTATCAGCATTCACAGACCGGGAATTGGAACATTTTGACGGTGTTATGAGGGAAGTCCAGTATGGAAATGTTGACTGGATGCCGAAACTGCAAAATACCATGATTCCTGTTGGTGCGACGAAGCACACTTTTAAATTGGATGATTTGCAGGGTGATTATAAACGTATCACTGGTTCATCCAAAGATTTGCCCGTGTCTCATATCTCAGGTCAAGAGTTCAGTATCAATGTAGAATTGGGTGGTGGTTCACTTGAATACAATATTCAGGAATTAGACGCCGCAAATTTTGCCGGTTTACCTCTGGAAGCCAAAAAAGCCAGAGCAGTAAGGCGTGGTTATCTTCAGGATTTAAATACCTTGGGTGTTTTTGGGAATGATAATCTTGTTGGTTTGATGACATCTACTGTTGATTCCGCTGCGGTAGCCGATACGGTAGCAAATCCTAATTCCGTTTCCGGCGCTTCGCTGAAATATTGGGTTAACAAAATTGGTCGTGAAATTATCCTTGATATTACAAGCGCAAGAGTTGCGATACATACCGGAACTGAAGGTCGGTGGGGTGGTGTTTTTCCTGATGATGGTTTAGAGGAAAGTAATCGTGCAAGTTTTACGCTTACTCTTCCTTTATCAGCATTGAATGTTCTGTTTACTACTTATATGAACACGAGCGCTGGTGGTTCAAATCCTCAAACAACCTACGACTACTTGATATCAGTTCAGGGACGCAGGGCAACCGGGGTTAGTCGAATTCAAGTGATTTTGGATTTTGACAACTCCTTCAACAGTGGGGCCGCTGCTGGTTTCATGTTAACTCCGAACGATGACGAAGCGTACAGCTTTGTTAAAGCTGCCGAGTTAACACCGGTTACCACTCAGTTTCATGGTCTTTCAATGATTGTCCCTTATTATGATTATTTTGGCGGTATGAAGATTATCAGAAATAAGGCTCTCGTAAGACGTTATTCAATCCAAGCACCATAACAGGAGAATTTAAAGATGTCTGAAAGTTATTTTTTAGAATCTAAAGCTACTGGTACTTGGGAATATGAGATTCAGGAAGGAAAAATCAAGGTTAATTATCCTATTAATCTTGGTTTTAATGAGATTCCTGAATCACATAGAAAAACGCTCGAAGATGATCCAGGGTACCAGGCTAGAATTAAGAAGGGACTTTATAAAGAGATGAAGCAGAAAGGCGGCAGAACTATAGCTGAAAATGCAATCAAGGGGAAGGACACGAAAGCGATTGAAGCAGCTAAAGACGCCAAAGAAGCAAGGAATCTTTATAAGGGGAAAGTTGTCGAGATGAAAAAAGAACTCGACGCTAAATTGAAGTTGGAAAGGACTGAATTTCACAGAAAGCTCCAAGACATGATTGAGTTACGAACTGAAGCTTTGAGTGAAGTTAAAGTGCTCAAAGATGAAAAGCTCACCATGGCTGGGGAACATTCTGGAATTGAAGCCGGTCTTAAAAAAGATCTTGAGATTTCCAAGGGTGAATTTAACGAACTGATAAAAGGTCTTGAAAAAGAATTATCAGATTTAAAACTTTCATCTGAAAAGAAAATCAAGAGTCTGGAAGGTGAAAACAAAGCTCTTGAAGCTCAGGTTAAAAATTTAAAAAAAGCTAAATAATGACAACATATTTTGATTTGCCTCTTTGGATAGATTGGGACGATATACTAAATCGTGCAGCATATTTTAAGAACGATTTAAATAGATTCGACCAAGAAATGCAGGACGCAATCTTAATGTGGGTTCATGACCAGCTTTATTTGGTAGCAGACGAAGGGGTACCGATAACCTTTAAAAATGGTTTAAAAGGCGGTTCCCCTGGTAGTTCTCAGTTCCCCCTTGCACTTTTAAGGCAAATTCAAACCGCTTTAGGTGCATGGGGTGCTGCTGCAACTATTGACAATCCAGCCGGTACGGGTTCACTTTCTGGCGTTTCAATTGACGCTTTCAGTGTCTCAAATACTATGGCTAAAAACAATAGTGAATCTAAAGACCTGAATAACTTTAATCAATATGGAACACAAGCCTATCAGATTTGGAGCCAAAGACCTGCAACCCGTTTTATGGTGGGAATATGACCCAAGAAATAATTGACCGTGGGTGGGAAGGATATTTAAAAGAGTTAGAAAATGATGATTTTAGTTATGTTGATGTGGGCGTGGTGGCCAGCGATGGTGCTCAAAAATTGCCTCCGACAGGTGAGGGTAAGCAAAGCGATATCACCCTTGCAGAATTGGCAACTATCCAAGAATTTGGAACTCAGATCAAAGTTACTAAAAAAATGAGAGGGTTTTTAAGTGCAACCGGACTGAATTTAAGCCCAAGCACAACTCATATAACCATACCATCAAGACCATTTATCCGGGGTACTTTTGATGAAAACGAAGAAATAATTTTCAACTGGGTTTCCGATGCTGAAAAGGAAATTGCAGCCGGACGTGAAACCAGGAAAAGCGCATTATTAAAAATTGGGCAAATGCATCAAAACCAGATTCAAATAGCCATGTCCACCTCTGGGAAGTTTGCACCTAATAGCGATTACACGAAAAAGAGAAAAGGGTCATCACAACCATTAAAAGATAAAGGTCAATTAGCACAATCAATCAATTTTGAGGTCGGATAATGCCAGTTGATCCAGAAATAATTCAATTAGTTTCAACAGTTGCTCAAAAGATTGTAAACGATCAAAACCGGCCATATCAGATAAGGCGAAGAAAAAAGGACGTCGAAAAGGATAGCAGGGGCGGCAACGTAGATTCAACCCCGGAATACGAATACAGAACGATAAAAAACATGAGAACACAACCCCTATCAGATAATCAATTTAACAGATTACCTGAGGGGCTAAGAACTAAATCATGGCGATTCGTTGAAGTGGTTCCCGAGAAAATAGGAAGTTTGCCAAGTTCTTCAGATGAATTTTTAGATTTTGCTGATCAACTAGAATATAAAAGGCACTGGTATGAAGTCCAATTCATCAACGACTGGGATTTAATCCAAGGATGTAAGGCGGTATTTGTAGAATGACTCAAGAAATATTACAAATAACAGACTTTCCGGGAATTGAAAACGCAATAGAAGCGTGGGTAATTCTTGGCAGTGGACTACCTTTAATAGTTAAAAACAGTATTCCACAGGCGCAAGCACATTGGGAAGGATTCGCAACAAAAAGGATTAGACCATATGTATTAATCAATTCACTACCTCAACCGACACAGGGACAACCATGGAAGGTTAGGAGTAGAGTAAGCGAGTCAGGAACGGATAAACTAAATGATGTATATAATCACCCCGCAAAATGGAATATATCATTTACTTTTTTTACAGATGCTTATGACGAAGATGGAAAGGCAATCAGGCAACAGGCTAAATTTTACGCTCAACAGTTAGTAAACAGGGCTTATTTACCCCCAGTTAAGTCTTTATTAAGTGTGGTAAACGTCTCTTTCAACCCGTTAAACCAGACGCCGGTGCCTGGCGTAATAGAGGCGACGGATGATGACAAATATATTCACCAAGCAACAATTGATTATAGATTTGAATTTGTAGCGCAAACAGGCATTAAAGATTCTGACTTTTTTGAAACAGTAACGACACCGACTGAAACGAACGGTGATCTAATCCTACACGAGGCATAAATTATGACCGAATTAGATAACAGAGTCGCGATAAACGTCCAGATCAAAGATATTACTGTGACAAGGCAGGGTTTTGGAATTTTGGCGATTGTTCACGAACACGACCAGTCGACTGAAAGAGTCGAGACGTACACCAGCTTGCTTGATTTACTTGCCATATTCCCATCTTATACCCCTGTCGGTAGATTTGCCTCTATCGCTTATAGCCAAGCGTTTACGCCAGAAAAGATCAAGGTTATCCTGCGGGACACTGGCGAAACAGTAACACAAGCACTGGACGCGGCGGTATTAGAAGATAACGACTTTTATGGAATCGGAGTTCCGGGCGATTTATCAGCAGATCATACCGCAGCGGCAGCATGGGCATTGGCAAACGGTCCAAGATTGTATCTTTATTCCAGTCAGGATGTCACGTCCGAAGCATCAACGGAAACTGATATTTTCTTTTTGCTAAAAGCATTGACAAACAACAGAGCAGCCGGTTGGTATTCACAAAAAGCCGGGGTTGAGTTTGTCATTGACAGCCTGACAGTTGCCGGTACAAATTGTACCGCTGACATCACGACACATGCCACCCAGGAAGTTAAAGTCGGTGATACCGTTGGTATTTGGGATGCGGTCGGGGCTGCGTTGAATGGCGAATTTACCGTCGTGTCAATTGGTGTACTGGATTTTGTTTTTGTAGTTGCAACCGGTACCGTTACGGATTTAACACCCTCGAAAGCGTGGGTGAATTTCAACTTACTGGACGCTGCAATTTCCGGTAAAATGCTACCACAGGATGCAGGGGCAAGAACTTGGGATATTCAGCCATTGGGAGCCGTTACAGCTGATAAATTGTCGGGAACGGCACAGACAAACCTGGGGGCTAAAAACGCGAACTGGTATACCTCAGTTGGCAGAGTACCGGTCACAGGTGGCCCAAAACCTGGTGGCGGTGGAAAATTAGCCTCTGGTAGATACATAGACGTTCAAAGGGGTGCCGACTGGTTAGAGGTTAATTTACAGGCTGATTTGTTTGCCCTGATGGTAAATGAGGGTGGTTCACTTGGTTATGACGCTGATGGATTCCAGAAAGTAGAGTCAGCAATTGCTCTGAGACTGGACGACGGTTTAACGAAAGGTTTTTTGACTCCATTTGTATCAGGTGTCTTTGCCGGTCAAAACTACAACATTTTAATGCCTGACCTTGCAACCATTCCACAGGATGATAAAACAAACAGATTATTAGAGGGCATCAAAATAAACGCCTTGATTCGGGGTAAAATCCATAACCTGGCAGCGGACTTAACATTGTCAACGTAAGGAGTTTTGAATGACAGTACCTAAAAATTATGATGCTTTAAATCATTTTATCTATATCACGACTTTCGACGATGTAACGTTCTCTCTTGAGGGTGAACAGGACGGGGACTTCTTATCGATTGTGTTTGATAATGATAGCATAACCGGTGCAGAAGGTGCAAAGGGTGACGTACAATGGAGTCAGAGACAGCCATCTCTTGGAACGATTGTGTTCACTGGCCAATGGGGTTCAGATTTTAACCAAAAATTAAACCAGGTTCACAAGGACCAGATAGCCGGGAATCCACCTAAAAAGCTTCAAGTCAAACGGATATCAGGTACGGAAAACACATTGATTTATGACACAGGAAGCTGCAGAATAATGAAAACAGCCGACCAAGCGATCGGAAGTGTGGCAAACCCAAGGGCATGGTCAATAAAAGTTGGTAAATTAACCGAAGAGGAAGTGGCAGCACCGGCATAATATGAGTTTATTCGACTATAGACCAAACGATATACAGATATCTTTTGGAGTTCCCGGATTTGATTTATCTATATTCGGGTTCCCAGGGGTATCGGCTTATCTTGAAATGGATGATTGGGTCCACCTGTCTCCACAAAAGAATAGCTCTCGTTTTACCATGTCAAGAGGTATTTTAGGTGAGTCGTTTCTGGAATATAATGCGGATACGTCAAGAGTGTTCAATTTAGAGTTATTTCAAACTTCAGATGCGGTCGAAAAACTCAGGCTTTTACTTTTATTACAAACGATGGGTATTACTGGTTTTCCATTTTCTGTCAATGATTTATCTGGCGGGTCTATAATTGAGGAATTTTTAACCGGTTTGGACCTTAACGTCAGAAGACAAAAAAGCATTTACGCAGCTGGTTATATTTTAGACGAACCAAGGGAAGGTTGGGCACTACAAGCTCAAACTTGGACTTTTCAAATTGCGGTAACTTACGGACAAACAATATATATATGATTGGTGAAATTAAAGAAGTAGAAATCGGACAGGTGGTAGTTTATGAATTGGACGATGATGGCAAAAAAACAGACGTCATAAAAGAAACTATTCCTGGTAAAAAATTCGATATCAAAAGGCAGGGCGTTAGTATGGCGCTTGAAATTGATTCCATATTCAGGGAATTGGTCGCTAAGTCTGATATAGATATGAATTCTGACTTACCTGATGATAAAGTTGGTGTTGATTTAATGATTGGAATGCGTGGTAGAATTATCCAAGATATCAAAAGGGTTATAATTTCCTGCACAGCTGCTCCAAAATTAACGTCTAAAACGTTTGAAGAACTTGAACGGTCAATAGTCCCTAGTTTATTCATGAAAATCTATTATTTTAATATTGGGGAATCCAAAAAAAAAGAAGCACCGCAATCAAAATAGTAAACTTTAATGACAAAATAAAATCAAGGGCTGATAAAAAGGCAGAATTAAGCCTTCTGATTGATTGCCAGAAGTGGAGGGGTGCATTTTATGGTATGTTCCAGTATTCATTAAGAGAAAGAGAAAAATATTGGACTTATGAAGACGACATTGATTTTGAAATCGCCTGTTTAATATATAACTTATAATGCCAGTAGTCAGAGAATTAGTTAATAGAATCGGTTTCAAAATAAACCGTGGTGAACTTGCGGACGCTGAGAATGCGTTTAAAAAGCTTACGACAAGAGCGGCAATTGGCCTTACTGGAATACAGATTGCCGCAACGAAGACGTTTGTCGATTTCAAAAAAGACACGGCAGACGTAAACTTCTTTGCGAACAACAAAGAAGAGGCCGAAGCAATCTTAAAACTCACCAATGAGATAGCAGAGGCCAGTGAAACAACCTCCAGAAGAGAAGCCAGGGCCGCAGCAAAAACTATCAGCACATTCAACGTCAACAAAAAACTACTTGAAGAAATCCTTCCATTTATTGAAAAAATATCAATAGCAAGACCAAATTTAGATTTCACTGACGTGGTCAGCTCACTAGAGGATGTCATAAAAGGCGGAAATATCCAAGCACTTTTAGACCTTGTCCCTGGAATAAAAGACGAACTTGAAATCTTATCAAAAACAAATTTCCAGACTCCATTCGCAGACATAACAGAAGAGCAACGGGCCGAACTTCTCATAAAAACTCTTCGTGAAAACAGAGCAAGATTAACTGAATTAGTCGCAGAGCAAAAAACACAAATCCCATTTTTTGTCGAAAGAGTATCAAAAGAATCTAGTGATTTTTTCCTTAATTTTGGAGAAAAGACAGCACCGGCAATGATGGTATTGCTTGAGCTAATAAGTACAACGATTAAGGAAATAAACGAGAATGAGGCGTTTTGGGAAGCAATAGCGACTAGCGCAGACGCAATCGCAAAGGCGTTTTTGTTAACCAAGCAAGCAATAATAGATATAAACAAGATGGGGATATTAGGTTTTGCAAAAGAAACTCTTGACGTATCCGATGAAGAAAGGGCGGAGCTAGGCAAACAGTTTAAAGAAGAAGGGGAAAAAATTCAGGAACAAAGAGGGGTCTTGTCTGAAGAACAAGAAAAAGCGATAATAGAAGCGGGTGTCACCGGTTTAATAGTAAGAGTATTTGATTCTGCAAAATCAATCTTTGACGTATCAGAGGAAGAAAGGGAGGAACTAGGAAAGCAGTTTAAAGAAGAGGGTGAAAAGATTCGGGAACAAATTACCGACGACCCGGAAGATATCAAAATTAATAAAGACCAAGGCATTGATGATGGATCTGGGCTGTTAAAGAAAGCGAAAGATTTTTTCAAGGAAACATTTGATTTTGAAATCCCATCTTTTAACATTTTTGGCAATGACCAAGAAGATACAAAAATCAATAAAAACCAAGTCATTGATGATGATAGTGACAATATAGCGCCTATCTTGGAGCCAATCGAACAAGAAAAAGTAGACAGTATAATCGACCCAAATGAACCAGAAAATAAAACAGTAAGTGAGATTATTATTGAGCAACCGGTAATAAAACCCACAGACGAAAGTAAAAACGATAAGTCAAACAATAAATCTATCAATGAAACGATAAATAAAACTGAACAGTCTATCAACATAAGCGGTGAGATACTTCTAAAAGGTGAAAACGTCACAGGTATTAACTTAGCGAAAATGGAATCTGTAATAACTAAGAAAATAGTGGACATGTATACGACGGCTCATGACAATATAACCGTTTCAAATGGTGGACTCGCACAGGTAAGCACGTAATGGCAGATATTTCATTTTTAAATCCGATAACAGTATTCACGGACATAGGCGGGGTGGCAATAGACATCCTCACTAAGCGGACTGAGAACTATGAAAACATCATAACTCAGAATCCAATTGAGGACGGATCCCCATCAACAGACCACATTACCAATTTACCGCCTAAAATATCTTTGAGCGGCGGGTTTAGCGATATACAGATAGACACGTTAACTGGTACTATTTTAAATCCGCTTAAGGCTGTAAAAGGATTGGCCAAAACTCAGTTTGATAAATTGCTGGAAATGTATGTGTCCAAAGAAACTTTCGAATTAATGGACGGTTTGCATCTGTTCAAAGACATGCAGTTTAAAAGTCTAAAGGAAGTTAAAGACAGAGAGGGATTTTCAGTATTTTTTGAAGCTGAAATATGGAATATCATCAAGGTTGAACTTGACGCAAATAACGGGACGATAAACACCGATATAGACGCTCTTGATAGATTTTCTGTACAATGGCAATCATTTGTTAATGCTGGTGGAATCACATCAACTGACGCACTTGAATCAATAGGAATTTTAGCATAATGGCAACCATAGAAATTGGGTTAAAAATTATTGAGCAGGGTTCCCCTTTCTTTGGCGTTTCAGTCAGAATGTCAGGACAGGTCTATTCATTGAGTTTTGAATGGAATTATAGAAGCCAAGCCTGGTACCTAAAGATTAATGATTTGGTTTCAGGTCTAAAAATTGTCAATGGAATAGATTTATTGGAACCATATCATTATATTGATGAATTGCCACCGGGGAAACTTGGAGTTGTCAGAAATTCAGGGACCAAATCAAAGCCCGGATTTAGTAATTTTGGGATTGGAAAGGAAATGACTTTAGTTTACGAGGAACCGAATGATCCGATTTTGGTCGCTTGATGTCAAGGGGAATTCGGCAATAGGGCAGAACTTTGGTTTTTTGATTGAACCTGACGAAAATGGCAGAAGTTTAAGGATTAATTTTGATGTTTCCGCCACTATAGATACCAGATATTACAACGGAACGATTAAAATTTATAACCTTGAAAAAACCAAAAGAGAAAATTTAAATTTTAACTTATTACTTGATAAATTTGGTACAGGCCCTAGTATAAAACTAAAGGCTGGATACGAAAATAGGAATGGGTTAATTTTTGACGGGGTTGTCCATAGAGGTTATAATGAGAGAAGACCAGAATCAGGCGATTGGATAACAACTTTACACGTTGGATTACCGTTTAAACAGAATCTTGAAACGTATATTCCTCCACAGGTAAGCGGTTCAATAGGCAAAGGTAGCGGGTTAAATAATTATATTTTTCAAGCAATAACGATAACCTTATTGCAACCGCCAAGAGTTGATATAAAATACGCGTCAAGTTTCAAAGATAACCTTTTCGCAGCGATTGACGAATCACAAAAGATAAGTCCTATCAATGATTCAATGGGATTTATCGGGAATGCAATGAGCATCCTTGATGAAATATCAGAGCGTTTTAATCTGGTTTTTATTTATGATAATGATGGCTTCAACGTTGCCAGCGGCAGATATAAAGAGAATGGAGATAGCGAGAAAAACGCGATTACGATTCCAAATAATACGACAGTTCCAGAACTAACGCTGTCAAAGGAAAACGGACTAATTGGAAGCCCAATTTATACCGATACAGGGGCTAAGATTATATCATATTTAAGGCCAGAATTAAGAGTCTTTCAGTATATTGGGGTAAGGTCAAGCGTAATAAATAGAGACATTACAATAACAGCATTAACGCATTCAGGTGACACACATACAGACGAATGGTATAGTGAAATCGACGGGTCAAACTTTAATCAATTAATTAAATGACATTAGAATTGTCAATAACTGAAGCAGTAAAAAGGATAATAAAATCACAGGATTCGAATAAGCATAACGTAGCTAAGGGCTATTTTCAGGGTTACTCAACTGTTGAAGCTGATGAATCAGGAGTAAGATTTTGTGATTTGAAACTTCATTATAAAACAGGCAACAGTGATGATATTAATTTACTTGAGGTTCCTATGTCGTACCCTGGTTCAAAAAATTCAGTAGACGATTGTCCGCTAGAACAAGGAGACGAGTTGGACGTGTTTTTTTCTGACAGAAGCTTAGAACAGTGGATTACATCAGAGCCGCAAAAGCTTGCTAATCCTATCAAAGACTCTGTTAACCACGCGTTCTGTTACCCAATTAACACACACCATAACAATTTTACTGATACTCCTGGTTCATCGATAGGAAAACGCATCACTGTAAAATCAGGTAAAAAGATACAAATAGGAAATGGAACTGACGAATTACTTAGTTTATTAAATGATAATCTAACAGAAGTAATCGCTGGTTTGAAATATGTCAGAGACTCAAGCACGTATAGCAACGGGGGCGGACCAACTGGGCCGCCGTCAAATGGATCATTATTAAGCCCGATTATTACTAATTTAGAAAAAACAAAAACGGCACTTGGGAACATAAAGGATTAAATGGCATTAGATACACCGGCATACAAGGCGTCAATTAAAGCGGCATTTTTGGCGGCAAAAGCAGAGACTAATCCAGCCAATTTTGACGCGGCCATAGATGCCCTAGCTGCGTCATTATCTGGGGCCGGGGAAATATTTGTTAAATCGGGGTCAGTAAAAACGTTGGTTTCTACTACTGTTTCAACACCAGATACGATTAACGGTACGGGTAGCGAGATAGACGCTCCGGGTATAATAGAATGAGCGATTTACAAATAGAGGCGATATACGGGCCGAATGGGGTTTTTTTATACCATGACATTGTAATGAAGAACGGAAGGCTCCAGTTAGTTGATGGCATAGACGAAATAAAAAACAGGATTATAGCTGGTCTTCAGACATATTTTGGTGAAAATTATACTAACACTACCTATGGAACTGACTACTATAAAAATGTTTTTCATCATGAAATAGACGATACGGTATTGATTGATGAATTAAAATCAAATATATTAAAAACAAGAGGGGTAACTGGATTAAAAACATTCATTATAACACGCCCAGATCCTAAAAGGGAATCTGTTTTATCAGCTCAAATCGAAACGACTCAAGGGAAAATTAACCTTGTAACACCAATAATAACATGACAGCAGGATTAAGCGCCACAGGATTTGAATCCAAAACACTTGAAGCGATATTAGAAGGTATTGCAACAAGGTTGAAAGGCACTTTTGGGAGTGGAACGGATACTACTACTGATGAAGTAGTCATGATAATTGCGGAGGCGATCGCAATAGAAATAAAAGAAAACTGGAATAGCACTCAAATATTATATGATTTCCTAAATCCGAATACAGCCGAAGGTATACCGCTAGATAATATCGGAGCTATAACTAGCACGCCGAGAATTGGAGGGATAAAAAGTACGGTACCCGTTGATATATTAGGAGAACAAGGTTCCCCGATATCATCTGGTTTTATTCGTTCAGTGCAGAACACCGGTGAACAATTCGAAACGACCGAAGCATACGAGTTGCCTGAAGTTGGTTCTCAGCCATTGCAAATAATAATGTTGGCACTTGATGACGGGCCAATCCCAGCCGTTGCGGGAACCTTGAACCAAGGAAGCTTGCCAGCCGGTGTCACTTCAATGACAAACCCACTTGATGCCACACTG
>Ga0114923_10001966_pt1 | contig 14088 bp, 23 predicted proteins | sample SumtaG_FD_89578 | JGI IMG/M metagenome (GOLD analysis project Ga0114923, IMG submission 89578) | Deep subsurface microbial communities from Indian Ocean to uncover new lineages of life (NeLLi) - Sumatra_00157 metaG | ecosystem: Environmental > Aquatic > Marine > Oceanic > Sediment | place: near... | reverse complement strand
TATGCTCGTCAAGCTATTACCTTTAACATTGCTGCTGCCGGCAGCATTGATAGTTCAAATGCTCCTGTATTTGATGTTCCCGCCAGTACAACTATTCAATATGTCGGTTATGTCGCCGCCGGTTCACCTGATGAATTTCTCGCTTATGCCCCAATCGGTAATGCCATTGTGATCGATGATTTTACTATCAATCTCGGTAGTGATGTTATCACCGCCCTTGCTCACGGCTTTGTGAACGATGATAACGTTACCTTTATTGGCGGTACCGCTCCGACCGGCATCACTGAAGGTGACAAGCTATTTGTCATTACCTCAACTGCAGATACCTTCCAGGTGTCGCTCACCCAAGGTGGTGGTGCAATTGACATTACTGCTGATAAGACCGGTGAGAACAAGATTCATCAGATGGTTGAAGAAGTTTTCGGTGCTCAAGGAACCTTTACTTTGACCGATGCTGATTTGAATCTGAACGAATAGGGGCAATCTCATGGATAGACCGCTAGTATGTCTCCAAGCTACACCTGAAGCAATCCGAACTGAAAAGTTCAATGGCCGAGACCATACGGTTATTCCTGCAATTGCTTTGGTTGAGGGCGTTATCCAATGTGCAATTTGCCCCGAACCTGAGTTTATATCTGCTCAGGAATTTGGTAAAGTTGCTGATATGTGGAATGGTCGCCCAGTCACCTTAAATCACCCAAAAGTAAATGATCAATTTGTGAGTGCTAACTCGCCAGATATACTAGAGGCCAGTGCAATTGGTAGTATCTTCAATACTAAAATTGAAGAAAATAAATTGAAAGTAGAGGCTTGGATTGATCACGAACTTGTGGAAAATGTAGAAGGTGCTCAAGAGATCCTAGATCTTATCATTAGCGGTAAACATGTTGAACTGTCTACCGGCTACTTCGCTGATGCACAACCGACTAAAGGTGTATTCAACGGTAAAACTTATGATGCCATTCAAAAGGATCTTAAACCTGATCATCTTGCTATCTTGAATGAAAGTCAAGGTGCTTGTAATTGGGAAATGGGTTGTGGTCTTCCCCGGCTAAACGAAGCTGAAATTTGTGAGGAGTGTGAAGAGATCATTGAAAAATCTCCACTTCGGAAACTGTTAGAAATTCTTAAGTCCAAAATCAGTTTTAAAGATAATGCAGAAATGAGTGATGTTGATACTCGACGTGCTTTAGAGGCTGCATTGCCTGATAGTTTTGTTGTTGCAGTATTCCCTAACAAGGTGGTATATGAAACCTTCGTAGAGGGAAAAGGCTTCGCAGTTTTTGAACGTGATTTTTCCATTGATGATAGTGGAGCTATTACATTAAATGACGAAGTTACAGAAGTTCGCCCCGTTACGGAATTTATCCCCGTCATCGTAAACAATGAGGTTGATGATATGACCGTTGAGGAAAAGGTAAATGGTCTCATTGCAAATGAGGCTACAAATTATACTGAGGATCATCGAGAGTGGCTAATGGCTCTTGAAGAGACTCAGCTCGAAACAATGGAGCCAATCGTTTTAGAGCCGCCGGAAGAGAAACCTCCGGTAGTCAATAAAGAGCCTGACGAGAAACCTGACGAGGAGCCTGATCCTCCGACGGCTGAAGGTTTCATTGCTAATGCACCAGAAGAAATTCGTTCTGTCTTGAATGAAGGTCTTCACATGCATCGAGAAGAGAAAAGTGAAATCATCAAAGCTTTGGTAGGTCTTAAAAACTGTCAGTTCAGTGAAGAAGAGCTTACAGCAAAAGATTTACCGGAGCTGAGAAAACTCGCTACTTTTGCTAAGGTAGAAGACTTCAGTGGTAGAGGTGGACCTCGTCCCGCTATGTCCGATGCCGAAAGTAACGTAGCTGTACCTCCACTGGTTTTTGAAAAGAAGGAGGCTTCGTAAATGCCGTCAAAGAAAGTTGTGTTGAAAGGCACAGGAATCCGAAACGAAGAAGATGCTGGTGTGGCTATTACACCTGGTATGCTTCTGACTTTCGATGGTAGCGGTGATGTAATTCCTCATAATGTTGAAGGGGGCACTGCTTCACCAAATTTCGCCGTAGAGAATGATTTTGTGGGCAACGGAATGGATGTCGCTTATGCGGTAGCTGACCGCGTCCAGTATGATTCCCTACATGTTGGTCAACAGGTAAACTCCTTGCTTCGTGCAGGTGCCGCAGCTATTACGAAAGGCGACTATATGGTTTCAGCCGGTAACGGTACACTTATTGGCTTTACCGAAATCTCCATATCTTCGCCAACTGTTGCTGAGGATGCTATTGTTGGTCGCGCGCTCGAGACAGTGGACAATAGTGGCGGTGCTACTAATGTTCGCCTTGTCTTAGAGATTGGATAAGGAGAAGAACACATGCCATTAGATGCGATCACTTTTGATGCAAATGGTGCGGCTACTCCGCACGGCAGTGTAGCGATGCGACTCCTGCAGTCAGGTTTTAATCCGCTTGCACTTCGTACGCTAGCCGTACTTCGTAAAGAGGAATGGATTCAGTTTGATCAAAAACTGATTGAAATTGCTCGTCAACGCCTACGTGGTGTTGCTGATCTTATGGGCGCCGGTCTTACCTTCCCGCTAAGTAATGGAATGGGAACAACCGTAGTTCAATGGGAACAAGTCAGTGACATGGACCCCGCCATTCGATCGATGGATGGTCTCCGCAGGACCCAAGATGATCGGGTTGAGTTCAACCTCAACAGCTTGCCGATCTATATCACTCATAAGGACTTTTCGCTTAATCTTCGTCATCTTGAAGCGTCTCGTCGTTTGGGTGAAAGCATTGATACCACACAGATCGCTACTGCGACCCGTTTGGTTTCTGATGACCTGGAGAATGCGCTCTTCAACGGGACCGGTAATTATACCGTCCTTAGTGATACTGTTCACGGTTACACTACTCATCCCAACCGCAATACTTATGAATTGACGGTTGATTGGGATACCGCAACCGGTGAGCAGATGATTGCTGACATACTCGCTATGATCAACATTGCTCATAGTGATAATATGTTTGGTCCGTATTGGCTGTATGTGCCTACCAGCTATGGCGTACAGCTTGACGACGACTTTAAGACTAACTCGGATCGGACCCGGCGTGAACGTCTGTTGGCCATTGACAGCATTTCCGCAATTCGGACTGCTGACTTCCTAGCCGCTGACAACATTATGTTGGTTCAGCCGACCAGTGACGTTATCGACATGGTTACTGGTATGCAGCCTACTGTGGTTGAATGGGAAGAAGAAGGGGGGTTCAAACTCAACTTCAAAGTCATGGCGATCATGGTTCCGCGAATTAAAAATGACTACGAAGGCCGTTCAGGTCTCGTTCATGGCTCCACTGCTTCCGGTGGTGGCTAATCAATCGATGGGCGCTGCTATCATCATGGTAGCGCCCATCATTACTTGGAGGGTAAATCGTGGCTAAGCTTCAACTTAAATCTGGTGCGCGCCATCATCATCGTGAGAATGGGGTTCTAAGACAACTTGAGCCCGGTGAAACTGTTGATTCTAGTTCTATTCCTAAATCATTTCAAGACAAGTTTGAAGTGGTAGATGATATCCCCAGAACAGCAGAACCTATGATTGCTTTATCAGATGATGAAGATCCAATCTTTGGGGTAGAAAAAGAAGAAGCTTTAAGTAAAACTAAAGAATTTACTCGAGGTAAAGGCTGGCTAGTTTTGGATCAAGCCGGTGAACCTATGCATGAAGGCTATCTCAAGAAAGCTGCTGCTGATGCCTTAATGGAGCAGTAATTATGGCTTTGCGCGTGATCCCCAGTGAAGTCAAAGAAATAATCACCACTGAGTTAACAGATCTCGATGCTTTTATTGCTGCTGCAAATACCATAGTTGAAGATAATTTAGTGGGCAAAGGGCTATCTACCGCTCGATTGAAAGAAATTGAGCGATGGCTCGCTGCCCACTTTACAGCAATGAAAGAAGACAGCGCTAGAGTTGTTGAAGAAGAAGTAAGAGAATCTCGAAATCGGTATGGTGAAAATACTCGAGGGGTTTTAGGTGAAGGTCTAAAACTTACTCGTTATGGTCAACAAGCTATGGTTTTAGATACTACTGGTGCACTGATTGCTTTAAATTCAACTCCAGCAAGGTTTACCGTGATATGAAGATTAAAATTAAAAACGAATATGGAGCAGGTAAACTAACCAAAGTTACAGATATGGAAGGTAATACCATTCCGGGAATTCGGGGTGTAAAAATTGAAATTCCTCTAGATGGTCCAATTACTGCAAAGCTTGATGTGGTTGATGTTAATCTTGAGGTGGTTGCAGAATGTCAAATCATACATGGTCTGTGCCCCCTATGTGGAAGGGCAGAACAGTTGTCATTCTCGGAGGAGGACCAAGCTTAACTCAAGAACAAGTAGATTATGTTCGAGGTAAAGCTAAAGTTATTGCAATCAATAATGCTTATCTTCTTGCTCCTTGGGCCGATATGCTTTATTTCTGTGATGCCCGATGGTTTAAGTGGCATAAAGATAAATCCGAATTTCAAAATTTTAAAGGCTTAAGAGTTACATTAAGTAATGAAACTAGAGTACCCCTTGAAAAATTAGATATTAAATCGGTAGCAAGAGAAGGTAAAGAAGGGCTATGCATTAAACCTAATACCGTAGCTACCGGAGCTAACGGAGGCTATCAAACAATCAATCTATGCTATCATCTTGCAGCTTCAATTGTTATTCTCTTAGGTTATGACATGAAAGCTGATGGTAATAAAACTCATTGGCACAAGGGGCACAATATAAATTCTCCGACTAGCATATATCAAAGTAATTTAATTCCGCTTTTTAAAACTTTAGCTGAAGCTTTAAAAAAAATAGACATGAGTGTGATTAACTGTACTCCAGGATCAGCACTACATGTCTTTCCAGAAAAAAAATTAGGGGATGTCTTATGAGAGCAGAACTTCTTATTCGTGATCAACCACACTACAGACGATATGCTTTTGAATCAGGGTTAAAAAGATTGGGATATACTATCGGCCCCATCGTTGATCCTACACCAAATGATGTGTTTGTTTCTTGGAACCTTTATAGTGGCAGAAAAACTCGAGCTAATCAATTTAAAGCTGCTGGTGCAAAAGTTCTTGTAGCGGAGAATGGCTATTATGGAAAAGATAATGAAGACCGTCAATATTATGCTCTTGCACGAGATGGCCATAATGGCAGCGGTAAATGGTATACCGGTGATGAGGACCGATTATCTCACTTCAATATTTACTTTAAAGCTTGGCGAGAAGAAGGTAAATATATTTTAGTTTGCCCTCAACGAGGTATTGGGCCACCTGACTTTGCAATGCCAAAATCATGGCCAGATGAAATAGTAGCTCAATTAAAGAAGATGACTACCTTACCTATAAAGCTTCGACCTCATCCTGGTAATAAACCCGCAGAAATACCTTTATCAGAAGATTTAAAGGATGCAGCTCGATTGGTGGTGTGGTCAAGTAATTCTTCTATTGCTGCTTTGATTGAAGGTATTCCAACTTATTTCTGTGCACCTCACATTGTAACTGAGGGAGCATGCCTTTCATTTAATAATCATCAAGGTGTAGAACGATCAGTTTTTAATGATGGCAGAACATCGGCCTTTCATCGTATGAGTTGGGCGCAATGGTCAGTAGAAGAACTTGAAAATGGCTTTCCTTTTGAATATCTATTAAAGGAGGTCAAATAATGAATTTAACTGAAACAGAAAGAAATCGTTTTGCAACCTATTTAGAGCAAGAAGCAAAAACTGATGAGGAGATGGCAATTCAATGTGAGAAATTAGGTGTAAGTCCTATGGTTAAAAAACTTAAAATTGAAGCTATGGCAGAAAGAATTGTAGCACAAAAATTAAGATCTACATATGAAGAAATCTTGGAGGGATAATCAATGCGGATCGTAATGTATCCGGCGAGGGATAAACCGAAGTCTAGACACCTATGTAGAGCATTGTCAGCAGGTTGCCCCGGTTCACTTGTCTCTGAGGGAGCTAGGCTCGATGAAAGTGCCGATCTGCATGTCCTGTATGGTGTTACTGCGCATACTGCGAAATTGTTTCATCAATTAAGAGATAATCCTGGTCAAGACTATCTTTATTTAGATAACGGCTATTTCGGTCGAGGTGAATATTATCGTGTAACTTTAAATTCTCTACAACATGATGGCACGGGTAATGCTAAACCAGATCGCTTCCATAAATTTGGAATTCCAATCTTACCTTGGCGAAAGACTGGTGATAAGATTATCTTAACCGCACAGAGTGAACTGTGGTATTCTTTACTGTTTCATGAAGAGCGACATAAATGGATTTATTCAACTCAAGAATTGATTAGAGTTTGGTCACATCGCGAAATTGTTCTTAGAATGAAACCCGATCCTATTCCTAATCATTGGGTTGAAGAAGGTTTCCTTACAGCTTTACAAGGACAATGGGCTGTTGTAACCCATTCAAGCAATACAGCTGTGGAAGCTATCTTACAAGGTATTCCTGGTTTTGTAACGCATCCTGAAGCTGCGCCTAAAACTTTAGGGTTTCACAATCTTGATAACATTGAAAATCCACCTTATCCTGAAGGTCGAGAGCAATGGGCATGGAATCTAGCTGCCAATCAATGGACCGTAGAAGAAATGAGAAATGGAACTTGCTGGAAGGGTCTATGCAAAAATTGGGAGGAATCAATGAGCCTTTCCGCGTAGCAGCATTTACAGACGTTTTCAGTGCTCAACTATACAGATCCCTAAAGGAATGGTTTCCAACTGAAAATTATTTCTTTTACATGGAATCTGTAGGTCATAAATTTTCATTTAATGAGCATAGTGATAATTTTGGAGAATTCTTATCTAAGTCTCCGCATTGGCAAGGCTTCTATACGTGGATAAAAAGTCAAGATTTCTTAGATTGGACTTACCACTATTTCCCTTACTTTGAAAAAGAAAAAATTAAGTATGCTAAATTTGAATTTTCAAAGATGCCAGCAGATAAAGGTTTTATTCATATCCATCCGGATAGTCCATCAAAGATTATTACTTTAGTTTATTATTTAGCTCATAATTGGAATCAGGCTTGGGGTGGTGAATTTGAAGCAAGTAAGCATAGAATCAATCATGATCAAGATTTCCATGGTGTGGAATTATTGAATGGAGAAGTAGAAACCATATTTGAAGTTCCTTATATACCTAACACTATAGTTTTTTTGAGGCGTCAACCTAATTCTCTTCATCAAGTGAGACCAATGAAAGGCCCTAAAGATAAATATCGCCACAGTGTAACCATTAATCTAATGAGTAAGTAAATGGCAGCCAATGAACTGATTAAAATGTACCGTCAACTTCATAGGCAAGGAAATTTTCATGGCTACTCTATTTTCCCTTGTGTGGCTACAATTACTAATTTGATAGAAAGAACTGAAGCTAAAACTTTATTAGATTATGGATCAGGTAAAGGGAACCAATATTTTATTAAGAAAGTTCATCATGAGTGGGGCGGAATTTTACCCACTCTTTATGATCCAGGCATTAAACGGTATAAGCAGTTACCTAGCAGAGAATTTGATGGTGTGATATGCACTGATGTGCTTGAGCATCTTCCAGAAGAAGAGGTAGAACCTACTATACAAAATCTTTTTGAATACGCCAATCTGTTTATTGTTATGTCAATTTGTACCCGTAAAGCTGACAAAACTTTACCAGATGGTCGTAATTGTCATCTAACCATTAAGCCTTATGAGTGGTGGGATAAAATCATTAAGCATATTCACAAAGCTCAACCAACCTTGGAGGTTAATACGATTTATTATGACTGATCAAGTTTCAAGACTAAAGAATATCATTACTTGGAATACTCTTCAGTTGGATGAAAGAGATGGTAATCACCTTCTTTCTTTTTCAACTAAAACTAAATTTAGTTTAAGGAGATTAAAAGAATTTTTTACTATGGAACCTGAAACTTTAGATTGGATTAGATCCCTTGATTCTGGTAAAACTTTTTTAGATATTGGTGCAAATGTAGGGTCTTATTCTATTTTTGCAGCTAGAGTTAAGAATATGATGGTTTATGCCTTTGAACCTCATTTTGCTTCTTTTAATACTTTAAATGAAAACATTATTCTTAATCATTTGAATGAGCAAGTAACTGCTTTCCCCTTTGCTATTTCTCAACAAAATAAAATTACTACTCTAAAGCATAATAGCATTTTTGAAGCAAGATCACTTCATACTATTGAGCAATCCGACAATCCAAGTTTCATTCAAGGCATTTATAGTTGTCAATTATTAGAAATTTTAAATGAGCTACACATTAAGCCACAATATATTAAGATTGATGTAGATGGATTAGATCATCAAGTAGTTTATAGCTTAGGAAATTATTTAAAAGGCATAGAATCTATTCTCATTGAATTAGAAAAAAATAAAGGTGCCCATGATCGTGTTAAACAATATCTCATAGATGCAGGATTTAAATCTACTATGCATCCTAGTTCTAATTCCGATGCTACTACTAACAATTGGATATTTAGGAAATAAAATGGGTTGGGGTGACGATTTAATGGCTACAGGTGATGCTCGTAAAGATTATGATCAGCATCAAATTAAGGTAGCTTTAGGCAATGGTGGCAGAATACGATGGTCATCTATATTTGAACATAACCCCATCCTTGCTACCAAAGGAGATCTTCAGAAAGGATTACAAGTACGTTGGGTTCATAACTATAAAGGTCATAGACCATACCACAATAATGAAGAAATGATTAGACAAGGTCTTAAAACTTCTAAAGAAAAGTGGCTATTCTCAAATAACTACAAAGCAACTCCTGGCGAAATTTATTTTAGCAATGAAGAGTTAGAATTTTCAGAACGTGTAACTTTAGGCTGTAAGAATTTCATCATTATTGAGCCAAGAACTAAGCATAGTGGAATGGGTGCCAATAAGAGATATCACAAATGGCAAGAAGTAGTTAATGAACTTAATAAAGATACTGCAATAGTACAATTACAGTTTGATAGATCTAAAGGCTCTCACGTAGAAGGAGAATATTTAAAAGGAGTTACTCACATTCACACACCTACTTTCCGTCATGCCTGTGCAATATTAAGTAAAGCTAAAGCTTTTGCATCCAGCGAAGGTGGCTTACATCATGCTGGTGCTGCATTAAGAAAACCCGGTGTGGTTATATTTGGGGGATTTACACCGCCCCAGTTAACCGGATATGATTTCCATAGCAATATTTATGATAATAGAACAGGATCACCATGCGGTATGAGAACACCTTGTAATCATTGCAAGGACTGTATGGATTTAATTCACCCCGGAACCATAGTAGAGGAGATGGAGAGATGCCTAAATCTGTCGGTGCCGCGCCACATGCCAAAATAGTAGGAAAGGTATGGCTCCCTGAATTTGAAGAACATCTTGACCACATGATGATAAATAATAGAAAACATATGAGAGTGGTGGATGGAAAACATACTTATCAATACCACAAACTTGAACCTTGTATGAATTTCATGAAACATGCAGCTAGTCCTTTCATTAATTGTGTGGATATTGGAGGTCACGTTGGTCTTTGGGCCATGTGGCTTGTTAATTTCTTTAACCATGTTCACATCTTTGAACCCTTAAAATCTCATTACGATATTATTCCTTATAACATGGAGAAAGATAATTATACCATTCACAAGGTAGCATTGGGTAAAGAATCAGGTTCTGTTAGTATGGAAGTAAATCCAACCTTTACTGGAGGAGCACATATTAATGGCGAAGGTGATATCCCCATGATTACTCTTGATAGCCTTGAACTTGAAGATGTGAATTTTATCAAGATAGATGTGGAAGGTTATGAATTACAGGTGGTTCAAGGTGCTGAACAAACCATTAGGCGATGTAAGCCTCTTATGATAATTGAACAAAAAGGAAATGATCAGAAAAATTTCCAAGACATTAGGAACGGAGCTCACAAGTTTTTAACGAAGCTCGGCATGAAAGATTTAAGAGTGATTGCCGGCGATCACATAATGGGATGGTGAAAATGGTTAACACACTCTATGTAGGTTGGGATAGTCGTGAATATGATGCTTTTCGGGTTTGTGCAGCATCTATTTTAGCCACCACTAAAGAGCCTATACAAATCATTAGGCTTATTCAACCAGAACTTCGAAGAATGGGCTTGTATCGTCGCGCACAAGATGACTACGCTGAGGGCAGGGTAGATTATTTCGATGGAAAACCTTATTCTACTGAATTCTCTTTCAGTAGATTCTTAGTTCCAATGTTACAGCAGTGGCAAGGTTGGGCGCTATTCATGGATAGCGATATGTTCTTTAGGGAAGATATCAATGAGCTATTCAAATTGGCTGACAACCAATATGCAGTAATGGTAGTTAAGCACGACCACAGACCACCTGAAACTGAAAAAATGAGAGACTCCGTTCAAACTCGATACTACCGTAAAAATTGGAGTTCAGTGGTATTGTGGAATTGCACCCATGAAGCAAATAAACTGTTAACTGTGGATGATGTAAATTTAAAAACTGGATCTTATCTCCATGGTTTTCAATGGTTACGCGATGAAGAAATTGGTGAACTACCAGTAGAATGGAATTGGCTAGAAGGGTGGTCAAGTAAAGATATTAAACCTAAGAATGTTCATTATACTCGGGGAACTCCTAATCTACCGAAGTATGCCGATGCACCTTATGCTGATGAATGGAAGAAATGTTTAGATGGCCTTTCCGCAGGATAATCTTCATCAAGCTGTAACGTATTGGGCCAAAAGTGGACAAAATCAATTTGGTCCAATTTTTGCTGCACCGGTGGCATTAAAAGGTCGTTGGATAGAAGAACAGAAACTCTTCATTGACGCCGCCGGTCGAGAAGTTAGGTCTGAAGCAATTGTTACTCTTAACACTGATGTAGCAAATGAAGGTTATCTATTCTTAGGTACTTCAACCACTGCTAATCCTCGAGCTGTATCTGATGCTAAAATCATAAAGAACTTTGAAAAAGTTCCAACTATAAAAGCTACAGCCTTCGAAAGGACAGCTTTTCTATGAATTTAAACGTAGCACGGCATCAAATAATGCTGGATGTTGCAGTTGCAGAATTTCAGTTAGGTTGCATGAATAATGATGAAAAAGCAATGGAAGCTGCACGTCTTAAAATTCATACAGTTGTAGATGCTGTTTTAGATGACGTTCATGGTATGGCAATAAAAGAATTTAACCATGGTAGCTAAGCGAACTATTGCTCGAATTAAAACTGAGGCACAAGCGAGAGCAGCATTTGCTCTGTTATCTCAAGACTTAGAAAAATTCATTAAAAGTATAAAAGGAACTACTTTTGATGCTGTAAAAGAAATGACTCAAGTTGTTCTTGATGACTCACAAGAGCGAGTACCTGTAAGATTTGGAGATTTAAAAAGATCAGGTTTTCGATCAACATTTAGCGATGGTAAAAAAATCATAGGTGTGGTAGGTTACGCGAAGGGTGATGATCCACCCTATGCTGTATTTGTTCATGAAGATTTAGAAGCTAAGCATCCAAACGGAGAAAATAAATTTCTAGAAAAGGCCGTAAAAGGGAATATGTCTAATCTTAGGGCTATAGCTTTAAAACATGCTAGAGGCGCACTCAAATGACTTCACCTGCCGTAGAGATTTCTACCTTCTTACAAACTGGAGGCATAGGAACTCTCGGTGCAAGTAGTGATTGGGGCATCTTTACTGGTCGAGAACCTACGGATCCTGACACTGCTGTTACTGTTTATGATACTCCTAGTGCACCAAGTAACCCTAAATTTTTATTAGATGAACCTTCAATTCAGACAAGAATTAGAGGTGCTATTAACGGCTATTTAGGTGGCTATGATAAAGCTCAAGAAATTAAAGATTTGCTATTAGGTATTCCAAAGCAAGTTATAGGCCAAGCTACTTATGTTGGTATCTGGCAAACCAGTGATATTATGTTTTTAAAATTTGATGACAATGATCGGCCTTTGTTTACGATAAATTGGCGGATGTTTAGGGAACCCTTTACTCCGTCTGGCACTAATCGAGAATCCTTGTAAGGAGATACTAAATGTCACAAGCTGGTTATGAAAAAAGAGTTGCTGTAGCCGTTGATGGCTCACCGCTAGACTTCGAAAACATTCCTGCAACCACGATGACTCTCAATCATGGCGGTGACGTCCTAGACGACACCAATATACGAGACATTAGTGCAAGTGGTATGAGAAGTCGTATTCTTGGTCTCCGTGATTGGTCAATCTCTGGTACCATTCTTTACGATACTCTCGCAGCTGGTGTGGTTACGGTCTTGAGAAATGCTTGGAAAGATCGTACTTTGTTGGTAGCGAGGTATTTACCTGATGGAACTGTTGCTAATGGTTTTGCTGGTCAGGTGGTTGTAGAAACCTTCAATATGAGTGGTGATGTTGGTGGCCTTGAAACCGTTGAGTTGTCATTGCTTGCTGCTGGCGACTTAGAAAATGCCATCGATCTGACATAGGAGATTTCATATGCCTGGTTCTCCCGGCTATCTTGCAACTGTCAAGCGAGGTGGAACTCCCACCGCCATGAGCGGGGAGGCCATGACGCTTGTTTCTGGTAATACCTATCAGATTGATGATCTGACCAAACGGATTTGGGATCCCACCGCTACATTTGTCTTCTCAGATGGTGGCGGTGGTTCCCCTCAAACTTTAGATGCATCGGATATCTTATCAATTGACTATCTCTTTGGTGCAGTTACATTTACATCAGCAAAGACAGGTCCGATTGAAGTAGAGTCCGGCACATTCATCCCCGTTGTATTTATCTCAGGTGCTCACTCTTACAATCTTAATCAAGGCGGTGATGTACTTGATGATACTGATTTTGAATTAGCCCAAGGTAATAATGGGCGAAGAACCCGAATCCTTGGTTTAAGAGATGTATCAGTTACAACCGCTCGCCACTGGCAACCAACCGATGTTTTCAAAGATGCAATCAATAACAGAACTCGGGTATTAATTGAAGTAATACCTGGTGGCGGAACCATCATTGCTCGAGGCTGGTTCGTAACTGAATCTGAAGAGCATACAGGCGATGTAGCAGCATTAGAAGCTGGTAATTTAGCCTGGCAATTAGATGGTGATGTACTTACTGATTTTGGATGGAGTGATCAAGTAACCTAAGGAGAATGATATGAGTAAGAGGGACGATATTAGAACAGCACTAATTGGTAAAGCGGTTCAATTTAAAAAGAAGAAACTAAAGCTTGGAGATACGGTAATAGAAATTCGTCAACCTTCATTAAAAGGTCGTCAGGTTATCCGTGATAAAGTAATGGAGCAAGTAGGTACTGAAGAAGGTAAGAGCAAATTTGATATGCTCGAATTCCAGATGTGGTCAGTCATCTATATGACCTTTGTTCCTGGTACCCAAGATCGAGTTTTCGATGAAGCCGACATTGAAATTATTCGCAATCAACCTGCTGGAGGTTTTGTTGACCAAGCTGCAGATATCTGTGGTGATTTTCTAAATCTAAGTGCTTTAATTGGAAACATGGCAAAAAACTTAAACATTTCAGCAGAGACCACCGAAAGCAAGAACGACACTTCGTCGCCGAAAAGCTAGGTAAGTTTACGTGGGAGGTGGATCTGCTGATGCCTCCGGATGAATTTGATGATTGGTTATTGTGGTTTACTTACCGTGCTCAAGAGCAGGAAAAGGCTTTGAAAGCTGCTAAAGCCAAATCAAAACAGAGACGATAGATGCCTGAAGTAGCTGGTAGTCTTCAATGGCTAACTAGTTTTGATACTTCAGGTTTAGATCAGGCTAAAATAGCTTTCGTAGCTGTAGGAAACGTTGCAAGTAAAACCACTCAATTAATACAAACCACCAATGAAGCCTTACGTTTAAAAGGCGTTGCTGAAGGTACAGCTCAGCTTCAAAAAACTGCTGCTGGTCTTGCACAAGTAAGAGCAGAGGTAGATAAAACTGTAGGTGCTCAACAAAGATTTGAACGGCAGCAACGCCAAATTACTGCGGCATTAAAAGCTGGACAAATTAGTCAAGCAGGTGCTAATAAGCTT
>Ga0114923_10001965_pt1 | contig 14088 bp, 27 predicted proteins | sample SumtaG_FD_89578 | JGI IMG/M metagenome (GOLD analysis project Ga0114923, IMG submission 89578) | Deep subsurface microbial communities from Indian Ocean to uncover new lineages of life (NeLLi) - Sumatra_00157 metaG | ecosystem: Environmental > Aquatic > Marine > Oceanic > Sediment | place: near... | reverse complement strand
TTTTCTTCTAGGAAAGATAAACCACTAACAGATAGTAAGATTGATTGCGTGGTAATAATTCCTATTATAGATACTCTTGAAGGGAAGAAATTAGTTATAACCAAAGAATATAGAGTCCTTATTCAGGGATATGAATATGGTTTTCCTGCTGGTTTAATAGAAGAAGGAGAAACTATTAAAGAAGCTGCTACTAAAGAATTAAAAGAAGAAACAGGTTTGGACGTTAAAGAATTTATTGGTATGAGTAATAATGTTTATTCCTCTCCTGGTTTAACGGATGAATGTTCTATAGTTGTTTTTGTTGAGGCAGAAGGAGAAATTAGCAATAAGTATCAGGAAGAAGTTGAAGATATAGAAACATTTTTATATGATGTGAATGATATTAAATGGTTATTAAGTTCCGATGAAAAAGTAGGAGCAAAAGCGTGGGGAGTATTATATTATTACTCTAAAATAGGAGAAATAAAATGATAGAAGTTACAAAATATTTAGTAGAGAAAAGTAGAAAAGAGGGCACGATCAACGATTTAAAAATGTTGCATAATAATCATGTGAACGTTGAAGATATAATGCCTTTGTCTAATAGTGCTTTAATAGATTTAATAGAAAATATATCGTTAGTTATGGAGAAATAAAATGATAGAAAGTATTTTATTTATTATTATTATTGTAGATTTATCATTGTTTTTTATATTATCACTGTTTAGTTGTAGTCAGGATCTTTTATTGTGGTGTGCAAAGAAAGATGATCCTAAATGGACAGAAGAATTTGATAAACATCTTAGTGCTTTTTTAAGATTTAAAAATGATTGTGGTTCTGCTAAGTGGGGAGATAAATAATCCCTACCTACGACTATCAATGTGATAACTGTGGATATCTTTTTGAACTAGTTCAAAAAATGTCAGATCCTATAAAGAGGAAGTGTCCTAAATGTAAAAAACTAAAACTTAATAGATTAATAGGTGCTGGAAGTGGCATTATTTTTAGAGAAGGAGTAGGAGGATTTTATTGTAAAGATTACGCTCCCAAAAAAAATAAAATTGAGAAAGTGCCTGCTGGGGTAAAAAAAGGAGCTGCTAATAAAAAAGAGCTTGAGAAAAAATTTAAAGGGAGAAATAAGAAATGAAATTTCCATGGGACAAATATAAAGAATTACCAACAGAAAGAAGAAACACTCTTCAGATTTTTATAACAAATAAATGTAATTTATCTTGCAGAGGTTGTTTCGTTAGAAAGGTCACAGAAAAAGACAATCAAAATATCAGTTTAGATGAATATGAGAAAGTTATTATTGATTTTATTCAAAAAGATGGAAAACAAATTAATTTACTAGGAGGAGAGCCTCTTCTTCATCCTAAATTGAGAGAAATCATTGAGATAAATAAAAAATATAAATTAAAAACGACTATTTACACAAATGGGAAATCTTTTGCTCCGTATCTAAATAATGAATTTGAAGATGTAAAATTAAGAGTATCTATTTACTCATACAGGGGATTTGATAAGTTTGAATTACCTGAGTATAAATCTTGTTTGTCTATTCCATCGGATGCTCCTTTATTCGATGCTAATTTTATGGTATCATCAAAAACAACTGTTGATGAATTATTACATTCTGCTGAAAGATGCGAGTGTCTTTATAGATGTAAAGTATTTTTTATCTCAAGTATTAGAGAGCTGGATAATGAGAATAAAGAGTTTTTTGATGACACTGATTTAACTATGCCTATTCTTGAATATAAATCTCTCATTCATAATTTTTTAAATAAATATAATGGTGATTTAGATATCCATGTTTCTAAAAGAGGAGTATTTGAGAGCACTGTTTCTCAGTGTGGTAATAAGTGCAAATTTGCTAATTATTTTATTGGTGGCAAAATAATTCAATGCCCTTATGATGTAGTAAATTTAAAGTATCAAGATGATTATGAGTTTGATAAAAGATTTTGCAAGCAAAATAATAGTTGTTTAATGAGTAAAGTAATTTATAGAAAGAGAGGGGAAGATGCCTCCTAGAAAAAAAAAGAAAAAAAGACAATTAATAGTAGTAAATACAAATACAGGTGAATCAGTGGATGATGCTTTAGAAAGAATGTATAATACAGTAAAATGGAAGGCCAATAAGCATAATGGAGATTTAAAAGATTTACAAGATATAGTAGCTGATTTTGTTGAAAATGGAGTTCCTATTGAGAAAGATAAAAAGGATCTTGCGATTTTAGAATTAGAAAAGAAGATAAAAAAACATAAAAAAGAAATTGCAAAATTAAAAAAAGAGAGAAGAGAGAACAAAAAAACTATTAAAGAATTAAAAGAAGAAAATCATAAGTTAAAAGAAGATTATAACAGGTTTGATATATTAGATATAAGAGAGTAATAAAAATGCCAGAAATGCCAGAGCAAGGGCCAATACATAATGAAGGAGGATGGACAGACAGTGGTTGCGGTATCCCCTCTCCATGGAGACAGCAATATGAAAAATATTATCAAAAATATTATGGTAATTCTACTGATCAGTTTTCTCAAGAGTGGCATCAACAATGGGAAAATCAATGGAGAAAAGAGTATCCAGAAAAGTATATCCCCTGGAAACCATTTACTCCATGGATAGAAGCAGAAGAAAGAGAACCAGAATTTACGGAAGAAGAAATTAAAGATGCCCTTACTGTAAAGGATAAGAAAATGATTAAAGATGAAATTAAAAAATTTATGACAGAAGAACTTAAAAAAACAGCTAGAAAAGAGGCTGGACAACTTTTTAAAGATATTAAAAAATTAGAAAAAGAAAAAATAAAAATGGAAGAATTAATCTCTTCTCTTAAACAAAAATTTAAAGAAACTAAAGATGAATTAGGAAAAGAGATGAAAGGGATAAGAAAAGAAATAAAAGACATGGAAAAAGTGATGGAAGATTATGCTAAAAGAATTTTAAGATATCAGAATATGGAGCTATAAAATGCCTTATCATAACCCAACGTTTGAACATAATTATTCAACTGGAGAAGCTGATCGTTATCATTATAACCATATATCAGACGATTCTACATCAACAGGATCTGGTCATTATGAAAATTCTTTTTCTAAAGAATTTAATGAATTAAAAGAAAATCATAAACAGTTAGAAAGTTATCTTAATAAAGAAATAGAAAGAAGATGTGTAATAGAATTTGAAAAAGAAAAGTTAGAAAAACAAGTAGATGGTTTTAAACAACGAATAGAAGATTTAGAAAAACAAGTAAAAGAGCTAGAAGTAATAGATAGTAGATTTGACATATTAGATATAAGGGAATAAAATGGCACTAACAAAAAAAGAAGTAGAAGAAAAATATATAAGTAAATTACATATATATTTTAAAGAATGTGAACAAGGGATAGATGATTATTTAGTTAATAACTATGAAACTATAAGAAAAGACGAGATAATATGCATAAGTAACCACGTAGTTTTTAGGGGACTTGTTCCTACTAATTTTGAGAATGATGTGGTATTATTAATAAAAGAAAAATATTCTGATTGGAAAGTATCATATGATCTAGGGGAAGGGTTTGTTTTTCGTTATAAAACTGGAGATCAAAGTTTATTATCTTTATATGGCAGTATGGAAAGTCGGTTTGAGTTGTTGGATATAAGGGAAGATGATGATATTTGTGATGCAGGTGAATCTGATAGTAGCAAGGATGATATCCCATTTTAATGGAAGAATAAATGATGATAAATTGTAGAAATTGTGAAAAAGATATAATAGATGGTATCGATTATTATGGATTTTGTTCTCCATCTTGCCAAGCCGATTTTGCAAGAAGAAATAATTTGATATTTAATCATGTTAAAGAATTTTCTTACGAAGAAATAGAATATCTTGAAAATAAAATTGATAGGTTAGAAGAAGATGTGTCTTATTACAGTACTGAAGAACAACGAGCACAATATGAAATAGATGATTTAAGGAAAGATCTTAAAGAACAATATTATAAGATGGTAGAACTAGAAAAAAAATTAGATGAACTTAAAAATTTAGATTGGGAAAAGATAAAAATAGAAAGAGAAGATGAAAAGAGAAAAAACGATACTATTATATCAGAAAGTGAAGTAACAAGAAAAATGAATGTAAGATTAGCCAAAGAGAATTTATCACTATTTAATACTAATAAAGAATTGGTAAATGCTCTTAAGGATATGGACCGTCTTTCTGATCGTTTCCAATTAATGGATTTAGATTATGAATAAAATTATATGTGGTAATTCGGCAGATGAATTAAGAAGATTAGAAGATAATAGTGTAGACCTTATTATCACTTCTCCTCCTTATTTAGGACAAAGAGAATATAAGACTAATAGCATTAATGAAATAGGACATGAACCGAATTCAGTAATGTATAATATTGCTTTGGCAGAAGTTTTTAGTGAATGTTTTAGAGTTTGTAAGCCTACAGGTAATATAGTTTTTAATATCGGAGATACTTATAAAGATCAAAGTTTGCAACTACTTCCATATCGTTTTGCCATTACTATTTTAGATCATTATAAACATACTGGTTTAAGATTAATTAATGAAATTACTTGGGTTAAGACTAATCCTACTCCGAGACAGTATAAGAAGAGATTAATAAGCTCTACTGAACCTTTTCTTCATTTTGCCAAAACTAAAAATTATTACTATAATCCTGATGCTTATTTGAATGAAGATTCAAACAAAAAGAAGATTATACCTATGAAAAAGTCTAATTCCTTTTATCAAAAAGGAGGTAAATATATTAAGCTTATTAAAGAATCAGATCTTAGCAATCAAGAAAAGATTAATGCTCATACAGCGGTTGAGGAAGCTATCCTGGAGCTTCGTAGAGGCAAGATAACTGATTTCCGTATGAAAATACGTGGGATGCACAAAGAAGCCTTTGGTGGCCAATCTGGAGGTCGTAACAGCCAAATAAGAAACAATGGCTTTACAGTTATAAAGATGTACGGCAATAAACTTAAAAGAGACGTAATAGAGAATTCTGTGGCTAATACTAAAAATATAGATCATCCTGCAATTTTTCCCTTGAAAGTGATTATAGAACTGGTAAAATTACTTTCGAAAGAAAATGATATTATTTTAGATCCATTTTGTGGTAGCGGGCAAACTTGTGTAGTAGCTAAGTCCTTAAATAGGAAGTATTTAGGCATAGATCTAAGTGAGAAATATTGCAAGATAGCAGAAGATAGATTAAAAAATCCAGACAGTTAGTTTTTAATAGGAATGATATATGATTTATTTAAGAAAAGATGGCGTATTTCATGAAAATGATAGAAATCCTGATAGCGATGATTATGTTCTAGAGAAAATAGATAGTCTTGTTCCTTATCTTACAGATATGATAGAAATAGATGAGGATATTACTCTTCAAGATTTTTTTAATATAGTTGAAAAAGAAGAAGATATTATGGATATTATATTTTCTTCTGATTTGGGATGTTTCCCTCTTCGTTCCTATATCGAAGAAATAAAAAAAGATTGTTTACCAGAAAGTAAGGAAGATTTAGACTTTATTGTATGTTCGTGGGTGGCAGAACAATTTGATTATAGGTTATTCTATGAAAAACATAAGGACGATGAAGAGGGTGGATTTATAGATAAATTAGGAGGGTTGAGAGAGCCTTGTGAACATGATAAAAATGAAGTTTCTGTATATATAGATGTTTCAGGTTGGGGCAAGTATGAGCCACAAGAAGATGAAGTCTATGGAGAAGGAGAGCAACCTCTTACTCATACAAGTTATGGTATTGAATTTACTCCATTATATAGATTAAAACACTTACCTATAATACTTGATAAAACATTTATAATAAGAGATAAAAATGAACTTGGTAATTCATTATCAGTAGTAGAAGGAGAAAAGGAATTTTCCGTATTTGAAGTTTTTGGTGCGATACTATCAGAAATTAGTTTTGCAGGTTTACCAGAAGATAGGGATGAAAAATGGAAAGATGTTGTAGATACTAAAAAAGAATATGAAGAAAGATTAGAAGAGGAAGAAGAAAATGAGTAGTAGCTTAATAGTAGAAGTTTGTAAAATAAAAGAAATAATTCCGCACAAAAATGCTGATTTACTAGAAATATTAGTAATTAAAGGATGGGAGTGCATCTCTAAAAAAGGAGAATTTAAAGTAGGGGATAGTGTTGTGTATATTCCTGTTGATTCTGTTCTTCCTGTGGAGCTAGCAGACAGAATTGGTGTGCGTAATTATCTTGCTGGTAAAAATAAGGATAGAGTTAAGTGTGCCAAACTTCGTGGAGAAATGTCTTATGGTCTTATTATTCCTAATGAAGAGAATTGGGAAGTAGGAACAGATGTAAGAGAGTTTTATAATATAGAAAAATATAATCCTCCAGTTAGAGCAGTAGCAGGAGATGCTGCTCCACAAGATCCTTTATTTGATAAATATACAGATATTGAAAATATTAAAAACTTTCCTGATATTTTTGAAGAAGGAGAAATGGTTGTTGTAACAGAGAAGATTGACGGGAGCAACGATCGTATCGGATTCGAACTAGTTGAAAAAGATGGCTCTACTCCTACTGGAACAATTGATTGGAAGGCAGGTTCTCATAGATTAAAAAGAAAAGAACCAGAAACTAAAGAAGAAATGAAAACTAACATTTACTGGTTTCCTCATACTCTGGAGCCTGTGAAAAAACTTTTACTTCATCTTGCTTTTAAAGTAAAGAAAACAGCAACTCTTTATGGAGAAGTGTATGGCAGAGTTCGTGGTGGTCATAAGTCTATGCATTATGGTAAACCTAATTCTTTAAATTTTGCAGCTTTTTCTTTAAAAATTGATGGTAAATATGTAAATCAGAATTATTTTGAATCTCTGTGCAAAGAGTATGGGGTTCCTATGGTTCCTGTTATTGCTATCACTAAATTTAATATTGAAGAAATGAAGAAACTCTCTACAGGTCCATCTATTCTTGCAAAAGAAAATGGTGCTGACCATATCAGAGAAGGTGTTGTTATTTGTTCTGTTGAAGAAAGAGAAGAATGGGAATGTAGTAGAGCTATTCTTAAAATGCTTAATCCAGATTTTCTTTTAATGAAAAATAAAAGAGAAGCAAAAGGAGAAGTAGTAGATTTTGTAGATGAGTAGGGAAAAGAAATGTTATTAATAATAGGTTATGTGATTTTATATTTGATTGCAGGAATGATATTCGTTCCTATTTTTGAGAAATTAACTGCTTTTTTTAAAAATACTGTTCAGTCTGTTGATAAGATACTTATTTCTATATTTATTACATGTTGGCCTTTAGTAATAGCAGTATCAATATTCATTTATTCTGCGAAGTTGCTATTCAAAGGTTATTTTTGGTTTTTAAGGAAAATCTTAAAATCTTCAATTTTTACGCAAGAAGAAATAACAGAGATAGTGGCAGGACCACCTGTAGAAATTCCTATCCCTATAAAGAAAGAAATAAAAACAGAACCTATAGATAGTAGGTTTGATATATTAGATTTTGAGGAATGAATGTGGCAGAGAAGAAAAAACAACTTAATTTTATAGATAGAATGGAAGTAGAAGGATATCATGAAGAATATCTTATTGATAGATGGAGAATATGGAAGTGTGAAGTAAAAACAGAACCACATGACAATTATAGTATCGATTGGTATTTTTGGTTTACTCTTCCTCAAAGAAAGAATAGAAATGAAGAAGTAAGTGGTAAAGAAATAAGACTTAGTTATGGACATCGCCTCTATGTTATGACTTCAGAAATATTTTATGACAAAACAGGAGAAAAAATTAGGATAGATCCTCTTGGAACAACTATTGAAAATCTTAATGGTATGGTAGAGCATACTAAAAAAATACAAAAAACACTTAAAGAAGAATATAAATGAGAAGTATCGGAAAATAATAAGTATGGCAGAGATAAATAATTTAAAAGAATTAAATAAATTAGGAAGAGATTTAAAAGTAGAGGATTATATATATTTTAAAACTAAAATAGAAACGTTAGAATATGATGTTGGAATAACCTGCATGGCATGTTATAACTCAGATGCAAATGGTCAAATTTTTAAGTATTTTAATTTAAACGCTCAAGAAAAATACAGACTAGCAAGTAAATGTTATGGATATAAAGTTAATTCAGGTGGATGGCCATGGTATAAGGAAGCTGATTTTAAAGCATTAGAAAGACTAATTAGAGAAATATATAAACTATTAAAAGATGAAAGTATAATAGATCCTAAAGAAAGAATTAATAGTAGATTTGACATACTTGATATAAGGGACTAATATGAATAAGAAACAAGAAATAGAAGTTTTTAAACATTTAGATACTACTAAGCAAAATTTAAGAACTATTAGAGATGCTACTTATTCAGTTGAAGGAGTTTCGAAGCATTTAAGAAATGCAGAAATAGAAATATTGCAGGCGATACATAAAATAAAAATGAAAAGAGATGGAACAGATAAATGTAATGATGAAATTTTCAATGGTAAAAAGAAAACATTAAAATAAGAGATATAAATGCAAAGATTAAATTTTATTAAAGATATAGTATTTTGGCCAATTCAAATTGACAGGGCATCTTGTGTATTAGCACATAAAATAAATAATTTTTATAAAGACAGTGATGAAGATGTAATTGTTCTTGTTGTTTTGAATGGAGCAGAGAAATTTGCTAATTTTCTTTTTTCAAAAGATTGGTTAGGAACTTATGATAAATTTGAAGTTTATCATATTACAGCAAGCAGTTATAAAGACAATAAAAAACTACCTAATAATGAAATATATATAGATTTTTCAGGAGACGTAGAGATAGTAAAAAATAAAAGAGTATTGATAGTAGATGATATTTATGATTCTGGAAACACTCTTGACAAAATTACTAAAGAAGTTAAAAAGCATAATCCTAAAGATGTTCAATGTGCAGTTTTGCTGGAAAGAAATAAACATGATATTTGTGTAGATGTTGAATTCGTTGGTTTAAAAGTTGATACAGATGATTTTTTAGTAGGATATGGTCTTGATTTTGATGGAGGGTACAGAGATTTACCTTATATAGCAAGTATAAAAACAGAAAAAGATGAGTATTGGGATCCAGTGACAAAAAATATTCGTGAAATATGTTTTTGTAATAAATGCGGAGTGTTATGTTGTAAATCATTATGTTCTGTTCTTGATGATTATGTTGTTTTTGAGTTTAATCTGTGCGGAAAATGTTTAAAAGAAATATCTAATAATTTTAAATTACCAGTAGATTGGTTTGAACAGGAATATAAGAAATTTCCGTGGGATGAAGGCTATGAAGTATAAAGTAGGAAATAAAGTTAAAATAAAAACTTGGGAAAAATTAGAGGAAGAGTTTGGATTAGATGAAGATGGAGATATAAATCTAGAACCTTGTTTTAATAAAAATATGGAAGAAGATATTAATGAAGATTATCCTCACAGAATATTAGAAATTAAAGAAATATATGAAGAATGTTATTTCATGGAAGATATTAGATGGGTATGGTCAGATGAAATAATAAAATGTTTAGTAGTAGATACTGAAGATAGGATTAATAGTAGATTTGAAATACTTGATATAAGGTAATTAGTATGAAATACGAAATAGGAGATAAAGTTAGAATAAAAACCTGGACAGAAATGAAAAAAGAATTTGGAATAAATGGTTTTTTTTGCATAGATTGTCAGTTCTTTTTTTCAGAAGAAATGGAAAAAGAACTTTATGAAATATCTTCTAATAGAATAGTAGAAATTGAAGAAATTAAAGAAAATGAAGAAAAATACTATATGAAAGATTCAGGATATAATTGGTCAGATGATATGATAAAAGAATTAATAACAGATCCTAAAGATAAAATTTATAGTAGATTTGAAATATTAGATATAAGGTAAAAATGGCAAAAAAGAAATTATACAACATAAAAATGAAGGATAAGAAAGCAGATCCTGAAGAAAAATTACCTTGGGTTTTGCTTCCAGAATGTAATTTTGTTAGTAAAGAATATGCAAGAGGATATATAAATTGCAGTCAAGGTTATTATCCTTCTAAAGATATAAAACTTGAAGATGCTTTTACAGGAGAACTGATAAAGTATTATAAGGGGAATGGAAAAGTAGTTGTAAATTCTGAATAAGGAGTAGTTGTGGAAAAACAGATAGGGTATCAGGATATTTTTTTAAAACCTGAAAAATGCATTGTTGATAGTAGGAAAGAATGTAGTACGAAAGTTTTGTTTGGAGGCAGGGAATTTGATATGCCTATTTATCCTTCTAATATGAAAAGTGTTGTTAATACAGAAACTTGCAAATTTTTTGCTAGAAATAATTTATTTTATACAATGCATCGTTTTGGTGTAAATATTTTAGATTTTATTATAGAAATGAATAAAGAAAATTTATTTACATCTATAAGTGTCGGTATTAACGATGATTCTTATAATATATTAGAAAAAATATATCAAGAGTTATTATCAGTTGATTATATAACAATAGATGTGGCAAATGCGTGGTCAGAAAAAACCCATAAAATGATGGATTTTATTAAAGAAAAATTTCCAAAAACTTTTCTTATAGTAGGAAATGTGGCTACTAAAGAAGCTGTTCAAGAAATAGAAAGATGGGGGGCAAGCTGCACAAAATGCGGGATTGCAGGAGGCAGCGTTTGTATTACTAAAAATAAAACAGGAGTTCATCGAGGTATGGTTAGTACCATTTTAGATTGTTTTGAAATATCTGAATTACCTATTATAGCGGATGGAGGGATAGTGGAGCATGGAGATATAGCAAAAGCTATTTCTTGTGGAGCAACGATGGTTATGGCTGGATCTCTTTTCTCTGGGTATGACCAATCAGCAGGTAATATTATAGAAATAGAAGACACTATGTATAAGGAATATTATGGTAGTGCCTCTAAACATAATAAAGATGAAATTAAAAATATAGAGGGTAAAAAAACATTAATAAAATATAGGGGAGACATGAATAGACTATTAAAAGAACTACAAGAAGATTTGCAAAGTTCTATCTCTTATGTTGGGGGGAAATTTTTAAATGATTTAATTAAGGCAGAGCATTATATAATTTAAGAAAGGTTTAAAATGAATGTAAAGATTTTAAAGTTGGTAAATGGAGAAGATGTAATAGCGGATATTACGAAAGAAAATGAAAAAGAAATAGTCATGGTAGGTCCAGCTAAACTTATGACTTTTCCATCAGAAGACAGTATGGCAATGGCAATCTTGCCGTGGTGTCCATATACTGATAAAGAAACATTTACTATAAGCAGAGATCATGTAATAATTTCTATCTTTCCAGTTTCAGAAGGATTATGTAGTGAATATGTCAAATTTAATGATAAATTTGATAGCGGAATAGTAACTCCACCTACAGATATTTATAGGGGGATGGGTGAATAAAGAAAAGAAAAAAGCTTTGCTAATTGTAGGAGGGACAGGAATAGCCTTAATTGTATTTCTTATCCTTTTGCCATTCTTGATAATTGCTTTCTTTCCTATTTTAATAGCTGTTGTTTTATTAATGATAGGTATGGCTTTCAAATGGGGTATTGAGTGGTGTATTAAAAATATTCATATATTTGGACTAAAAGAAAAATCAGAAAAAGTAAAAGAAAAAATTGATGAAGGAATAGGAATTGTCAAAGAAAATTATGAAATTCTTAAAAAGAAAAATAATTAAATGGATAATGAGAAGGTTTATACCAAAAGGTCCTTATTGTGATGGATGCTCTTGGTGGAGGCCAAATATAGCTCCCATTGAGATAGGAGACAGAGATATCGCTTATTGTATTTATCTTGATAAAACTGATTTAGATTTATGTAAAGAAAAAGAAGATCATGTATGGGAGTGTCGTAGAATAAAGGAAGATATTATAGAAAAATCAAAAGGTAAAGATTTGCCGTTGTCATTTAGTTCGATGTTATGGGATGGGTGTAAAGAATGTAATATAAAAGATGATCTGGAGGATTTAAAATGAGTGATATAATTCAAAGTGTATGGGATGTTGTAAATCAATTTATTGTTGATGGAAAAGGAATGCACGTTACATTAAATGATGAAGTTATGCAAATAGTGTCAAAAGATATCAAAAATAAATTGGATGATATTAAAGATAATTGGTGGGGATATCCAAAATGTTTGGATGAAAAAAGTGCAGATATAGATTATGAAATGCTTGTTTATGAATTAATAGCAGATTCTATCAATTATCAGTATTGGTATGGCAAATATGATATTAGACCTAATGGTGCTTGTGCTAATCAAATGTATAACATGTTGAATCAATCATTTGAAACTATAAGAAATAATCGTTTTATGACAGTAGGACATATGTTATGTTTGGAAGTTATCGATGAATTTATTAAGAGAATTTCTATTGCAAGATTTCCTAATTTAGAAAAAAGGATTAAACATCTTAATGAGATATCGAATTTTATCAGTGATTATGATATTGAGGGATTAGCAGACAGTATATCTAATAATAAAATTACTATTGATGAGTTTTTAAAAATTATTATCAGTAGATTGCCAGGTTATGCTGAAGATATATTTTTAAAAAGAGCTTTTCTAGTTCCAACAATGTTATATAGAAGAATTCAATGGTTTAAAGATGAAATAGAAATTCTTCCAGTTCCTGCTGATTATCAATTACCTAAAGTATTGGAAGGATTAGGTTGTATTAGTTATGACTATAAACTTTCAGAGAAAATACAAAATCATGATTTGATACTATCTGGTTCTTTAGAAGAATGTGAGATTAGAGCAGCAACTATATTAGCAGGAAAAAGATTGTCAGAATTAACGGGTTTTTCTATGTGTGATATCGATACTTATTTATGGTTAAATAGAAAAACAATTGATAAACCGTTTCACTTAACTGTTACTAGTAATTATTAGGAGAATAAAAATGGATATGATAACTGTTATTGGTTTTGCTCTATATGCTGTTTCATGTATTATATGGGCTTATTTCTCAGTAGAAATGAATAAAAGATTTGCTGATATTGCTCCTTCGATATTTAGGAATTATCTCGTTTTTGCGGTTAATGCACTTTTCTGCCCTATTTGTATGCTTATAGCTTGCGGCATAGTTTCTACTAATAGTAGTTGGGCTAAGAATATAAAAAAAGATTAGATGAGGGAGTATATGGGAACTAATATGACAAATGAAGAATATAAAAAAGCTGAACAAGAAGGAAAAGATATTTATAACAGAGCATCAGAGAATGGATTAACAAAAAAAGATAGATGGGAAGAAGGTATTGAACATCATCCTAAATCAGTAGAACTAATGAATTTTTTAAAAAAACATGATTTTGATGATATGGATGACTCTTTTGATTGGAACGTAGGAGGAGATGGAGATAATGGAGAAAGTTTAATGTATGAAATGGACGCATATTTTGAACAAAAAGATTTAGATAGTGGAAGAAAAACATGAAATATAAAGCAGGCGACATAGTAAAAATAAAGACATGGAAAGAAATGGAAGAAGAGTATGAACTATCTCAGAATGGAGATATAAACATTCCAGGTAAAAAATATTTTTTTTCGAAAAAAAAAGAAGAATTTCTAAAAAATAATTATCCTGATAGGATTCTTGAAATTTCTGGGTATTCTTCAAAATATAAAGATTGTTATGAATTTAAAGAAATTAAGAATAGAGATTGGTGTTGGCCTGACGAAACAATTGCAGGATTAGAGAAAGAACCAGAACCAATTACAAGTAGATTTGAAATTTTAGATATAGAGGCAGAAAATATGAGTACAGGAATATATTTAATAAGTGATTTTGTAGAAGATTATGATGTACATCTTCATGATCCTAATTCTTTAGGAGATATAGTTTGGAGAAGATTATCTAGGGGAGGCAGAAATAGAAGAGAAATATTTGAACTACTATATAATTATGTTAAATCAGCACAACCATATAGAGTTAATGTAGCTCCTAACGGAACAGTTAAAGAACTTTATGATAAGTATGAAGAAAGAGAAGTAGATGGCATATGGAATGCCAATTGGGATCATACTGGGATATGTTCTTCTTTTAGTGAGCTAGTTATTTATGAAGAT
>Ga0114923_10001964_pt1 | contig 14094 bp, 12 predicted proteins | sample SumtaG_FD_89578 | JGI IMG/M metagenome (GOLD analysis project Ga0114923, IMG submission 89578) | Deep subsurface microbial communities from Indian Ocean to uncover new lineages of life (NeLLi) - Sumatra_00157 metaG | ecosystem: Environmental > Aquatic > Marine > Oceanic > Sediment | place: near... | reverse complement strand
GAAGAATGGAATAAGGAGCTGGCCTGCCGTATCGGCTTTTTTCTGCCTTCACTGCTCAAGGCGGATAAAATACTTATCGGCAGAGATTCCAGGGAGAGCTCGGATGAAATATTCTCTTACTTGAGCCAGGGCATTATGACGGCAGGATGTAACGTCTGCGACATCGGACTCTGCTGTACCCCTGCCGTATACTTTGCCACATCCTTTTATAATCTCCACGGCAGTGTAATGATTACCGCCTCCCATAATCCTCCGCAATATAACGGTTTAAAAATATCGGCAAGAGAATCCATTCCGGTGGGATACGGCAGCGGTCTGGAAAAACTGGAAGAATTTGCTTTAGGCTCCACACCGGCAACACCGGCTGCTCACAGGGGTTCTCTCCGCAGCCTGGATATTCGCAAGAGTTATATTGAGCATCTGGCGCCTTACAAACAGGGAATCGGCGCCATCAAAGCGGTTATCGACTGCTCAGACGGTATGGCCGGTATCTTTATTCACGATGTAATCAGGGATCTGCCGGGAGAAATCATCACCATGTATGATAGGCCTGACGGCTCTTTTCCCCATCATGAGCCGAATCCCCTGGATGAAAAAAACCTGATTGATCTGAAAAGAAGAACTCTTAAAGAAAAAGCTGCCCTGGGTATCTGCTTTGATGGTGATGCGGACAGGGTTATGTTTATTGATGAAAAGGGTAATTTTATCTCTCCGGACCTGATTACCGCCCTGCTTGGAATCTACTTCTTTAAATACTCCGGCTTCAAAGAAAACCTGGGAAGCGCGGTTACCTATGATGTTCGTTCCTCAAGAAGCGTGGTTGAGTTTATTGACTCACTGGGGGGCAAACCCGTTATCTGCCGGGTGGGCCACTCTCACGCTAAAAAACTGCTCAGAGAAACAAGGGGGGTATTCGGCGGGGAACTGGCCGGCCACTACTATTTCCGGGATAACTTTTTCTGTGATTCAGCCATGATTGCAGCGTTAATAGTCCTTAACATACTCACTAAAGAGGGAATCCCAATCTCACAACTGATCGCAGGCATAAGCAAATATCATTTTTCAGGAGAGTTGAATTTTACAGTCAACGATAAAGACAGGATCATCAGCTCAATAAGTAAAGACTACCGCCATGGTCGGTCCACTACAATTGACGGCATACGAATTGATTTTCCCGCCTGGTGGTTCTCCCTGCGTAAATCAAATACCGAGCCCTACCTGAGGCTGGTGGTAGAGACTGAATCCGCGGCCGAACTTAAAAGAACTACCAATGAGTTGAGAGAAAAAATAAAGCTCTATGACAGCTGATTAAGCTTAATATTCGCTTTTATTTCGGCGGTATTATCAATTTCCAGCCGGGATAGATAAGATCCGGATGCTGAATCAGCTTTCTGTTGCGGCGCCAGATACGCGGCCAGAGATAGGGATTATTATAGACAAACTCATATTCAGCGATACGCCAGAGGCAATCCCTTCTGTCCGGTATCAGCCGCACCACATATATCGGACTATCGGGATCGACTGCCTGGGTCTTGTAAATTGCAATAAGCCGCTGCGCCTCTTTAAAGTATTCTACTGCCACCTGGTAGTTGCCGTTATCACGCTCGTCCACTCCCCGTTTCCACAATTCCTTTGCCTGGGTCAGCAAATTCTCTTCAGTAATGTCGGCCAGAACAACGGTGGAGTTATCCGGGGGCAAAGCCTGCGAACTGTTATCACCCTCAGACTTTTCACTTTCTTCTTCCTCAATAAACTCCTCGCCGGACCAGGCTTCCGGTTCCACAACAGTTCCTTCATCGGTAACTATGGTTAAACCTGCGGCCTCTTCGATCTCGCGCATTACATCCAGCATGAGGGTATCGGTTTGCTGTTTCTCCTGCTCCGCCCTTCCCTTGGAAAGCTTAACAGCAGTCAGAGCCGCCTCACGGGCGCTGCCCAGATTTTCTTCACTCTCAAATAGTTTATAACCTTGAAAATCTTCAATTCCCTGCCAATAGAATTGATTGGCTCTCTCATACTCAAGCGGTGCTCTGCTGTCTGCGCCAAGATTTTCCGCTTCAATCAGATATTGATTAGTGTCCCTTTTTAAAATACCTATCCACCTTAAGCGCTCATCCAGTCTCTGGGCCAGATCGGACATAGCTTTAAGAGATTCATACGCCTGCTCATTTGCTCCTGACAGATCTCCCCTATTATAAAGGGCTTGGGATTTGTTGATCCCTGCCACGGCTTCTCCGTACTCCCCGGGCAGAAACTTATCCGCATCCATGGACAACAGGTTCTTCCGGGAGCGCTCCAGTCGACGGCTGAACATCTCAGCTGCCTTATCAACTGAATTTTCATAGGCCATATCAGCTTTCTCACGGGCCTCACTTAGATATTCGCGCGCTTTATCCGGATCTGTGTCTCTGATCTTGAGGGCATCATCGAAACTCTCCTTAGCTTGCGCTAATACTTCCGGTTCATAATAATCAGCTTCAACCTCTTCCGCCCTGGCAATAGCATTCCGTGCTGTCGCCACCTCCTGGTCAGTCACCGGCTGAACCACTTTTTCCTCCACCACGACAGGTTCGGGTTCCTCCGGTTTTGTTTCCTCAACCGGCTTTTCCACTTCTTTGACTATTGGTTCCTCCGGGGGTGCTTCAGTTTCCGGAGCTGACTTGCAATTCAGTACTGATAATACTAAAAAACATACTATAGCAAGCTGAAATATACTTTTCCCAGCGCAGATTATACCCGCAACCGAAGTTCTTGAAGCAAAAGCACCAAATAATATATTCGGGCGCCTGGCTTGATAATTTTTTGCGCTGAGCGCGCAACTTTTTAAAGATAATAGCATAATGTCCCTCCGATTTTTAAAGTGTAACACGCCTTACATGCTGAGTCAAGAAAAGAGTTATAGATAACTATTGGCCAAAGAGGGCAACTCTGATAACCTGAAATTGATATGAACTATCTCCCGATTGAAAAGCTCAGATCGTTTACCGGCAGCTTTGACCTTTTTACCGGCAGTAAACCTTTCAAAAATGAGCTTTTAGAATTAGAGCTCCTGCCTCCACTACCAGTTGCCGGCAACGAATTAGTCTGGGGCTTCAATCTTCTATGTTCTGCTGCAAAGGCAGGTTACAGCCGCCTGCCGGTTGTCAGGATAATAGAAAAGCCGCTTATAGAACTGCTGAGGATTGCTATAATATTGGAGGATCGAGCCGGTAACTTCGCCTGGGGGGAAATGGAAAAGATATACAATCTTCTGGTAAAAAAGGGCAGCGGTGAACTCTTTAACAGGCTCTCCCCGTTTCTATTGGGCCATGAAGACCGCCGGCTTTTTACCCGCGTTAAACAGTTTTCTTCCCTGAAAACACAACTGAAAGTTCTGGTGGATGAGAAGTTGATCGATCTTAAAACAGCTTTGCATTGCAATAATTGGCAGGCAGCTCTGATTGAAAATATAGGAGCCCTTTTGAGGTTAGGAGAAAATCCCCTCTCCTTCAGCAAACGGCGGATAATTCTGAATCAACTGCTTGAAGTCTCGTTGAAGCAGGGAATTCCGGAAGAAAAGATCCTGTCGCTGGTCAGGAATACTCTGAATGCCGCAGATCCTCTTAAAACTGCTCAAGCCCTCCGTTTTCCCGAACTTACCGCCATGGAAGAGTGTTTCCTGGAGCTGAAAGGAAAATTACTGGCTGGATCCGGTATCAAATTAACCCCGCCCCCCTTCTTTGAGGGTGAGAACTTCAATATATCTTTCTCCTTTGGCAGCAAAGAGGCGCTTGAGAAAAAGATCAGTTACATGAAGTCTTTTGCGGAAAAAACAGATGAACTCTTTGACCTCTTATATTGATCACTTTAAGAAAATATATGTGGCCGGAGAAGTTCGACACCTCAGGCGCCTTGAAACAGCGCTTGAAAGGCTGCGCCACCTGCCGGTAATCTACATTGATGACAAAAGTGAAATCCCCGGAGTGGATATGAACAGTCATACGCTCTTTATTTCCGGATCAAAAGGAGAAACTGTTGGTCACTGTCCCACTTCACGTGGTCATCTCTGCTGCAACTACATCACCGTGGATCTCTATCTGGGCTGTATCCTTAATTGTTCATACTGTATTATGAAAAGTTATCTGAATTTTGCCCCAATCACTATCTACCCGAATACAGAGGTTGCGATAAAACAGATTATCGAAATTGCTGAAAATAATAAAGACAGAACAATCAGAGTTGGCACAGGCGAAGTGGGAGATTCATTGCTGCTTGATCCGATTTTTAGGCTCTCTGAAGATTTTATCCGGGCTCTTTCACCATTTGCCAATATTTTCCTGGAACTGAAAACAAAAACCCATTTCGTCGATCACCTCCTCGGCCTGGAAAATAAGGGTAATACGGTTATCGGCTTTTCACTGAATCCTGAAAAGCTAATCAGCCGCTATGAGGGTATAGCCGGCACTTTGTCAGAAAGAGTTCAGGCAGCCCGGAAGATCGTTGAACATGGTTACCTTGTTTCCTTTCATTTTGATCCGCTATTTCTGACCGGGGACTGGCTGCATCAATATGCGCAGACGATCTCCAGCCTAAAGGATATTCCCCAGGATAGAATTGCCTGGATCAGCCTGGGAACAATACGCTATACTAAAGAATTGAAGCAGAAAATGGGCAGCCGGGATTTCCTGCTGGAGGAATTTATTCCCTGCAGGGATGGTAAATACCGTTACCTGCAGAAGACAAGATGCAGGATGTACCGTTATATTATAGAGCAGATCAGGACGAGGTGGAGATCACCGATACCTGTATACCTGTGTATGGAAAGCCCGGCCGTCTGGAAAAATGTTTTTGGCCGGCTGCCCCGTGAAATAGCTGAATTAAGTGCTATATTTAAAGAGGCGCAAGGTTGCCTGCCGTACCCTGCGAGCACTTCGACCAGCAGAGCTGATGTGAAAAGGTTTGAACAAGGGAGGATAATATGAGAATAAGAAAGATACTGATGAGCCTGGTATTGATAAGCTGCCTGCCGGGACTGAATCAGCTATTAGCCGAAGAGATAATAGGTGAAATTGCCTATCTCGAAGATGAAATCGAGATTACCCGGAACAGCATTACCCTGGACTATGTAGACATAGGCACAACCATTGAAAATTTCGATCTCTTAACCACCGGAGAATACGGATTAGCCGAAGTCGCTTTATTTACAGAGGGCAGTCCCGATGCAACAATTAAAGTCTCCCCAAATACGGCTTTTTACTTTGAATTAAATCAACTTAAAGAGGGAAACAAGACTACCCTTGGCATGATCTCCGGCTCTGTTTCTATGAAAGTCCGGAAGATGAGCCGTTCTGAAGCATTTGAGGTCCGAACCGAATCGGCAACCATGGGTGTCAGGGGCACCTCTTTTGACGTTACCACCACAGTCGCCGGTGATCTGTTAATAACCTGTGATGAGGGGCAGGTTTCCTGCCGCGATGAAGGAGATACCGAACTCTTCTCCGTGCCCGGAAAAGCTGTGGAAAAGCGCTCCGGCGAAATTTTCAGAGCCATCCCGGTAGCTGTTTCCGATCTCCCTACTTTTAAGGATAACTGGTATGCTGAACGTCTCAGTGTTTTTAAAAGCAACGCCCTGAAAGCTCTGCGCGGGTATGCCGTCCGCTATCTGACCCAGGTGGAAAACTTTAACCAGGCTTACGATAGACTTTACAGGAACAGAGAAATAATCAGCAAATGGATAAAGCAGGATAGTGATGGTACCGTGGGCTCAACCATGGAAAATATGCGTGAGAAGAAAAAAGTGATCGGTGATCTGCTTCGTTTAAGAAGGGTCCTTTTTATCTTTGAAAGAGTCTATTACCGGCTGCAGGAGCTGAAAAGTTATTACGATCAGGGTTATGGACGCGGAACCATCAAAGCCGATCTCACCGCTGATGCTTTCTTCCGCCGCTTTGAGAGGGATAAAGATGAGCTTAGCCAAAAAATGGCGCGCATAAGGTATATAACCAAGCTCTACTCCATACGGAACAATGCTTCCTTTCCAACCGATGCTTTTACAACAGATGAAAGCAGTGACAGTTTTCTGAATTCAGATTTCTCTTTTTAAAATTTTTAAACTGCCGCAACGATCTTTGCGGGTTAGAAAAGGGTAAGCTGCTCTTTTCGGATTGCTTTCTCTGTTCGTATCTTATTGAAGTAAGCTGATTCATCAGAGGCAATTGGTGCGCTCTGGGATTTGGAAATCTTTTTTAAGAGGATCCTGGATTCTTTAGTGAAAAAATATACTTTTCTCGCTTCACTGCCCCCCACATTAGAGGCAATAATCGGAATTTTTTCTTCCTCAAGGAAGGCTAAGGCAAATTTGATATTATTCTCCGGAACCTTGGAAACGTGACCACCCACGGAACCAAGCACACTGCCGCCGCCAAAGACCTTGGCCTGAAAATTCTTCTTAACCCCCCCCATTTTGATCAATTCATTTATTAAAAGTTCCATGGCATACATGCCGTACTTGCCGCTTTTAGAAAGATAAAAACGTTCTTTATTAATTGTATCCGGGAGCATGAAATGATTCATACCCCCTATTTTTTTCACCGGATCGTAGAGTACCACCGCTATACAGGAACCGAGCAGGGTATAAATGATCCGCTCCTGGCTGGTGGCGTGAAACTCTCCGGGATAAATAGTCACCAGTTCAAGTTGGAACTTGATATTATATGATATATTCACTTTAAGAACTTGGAAACTACGGCAACCAGTTGTTCCGGTTTAAAAGGTTTTACCAGCCACCCCGAAGCTCCCGCTTCTTTGCCCTCGATTTTTTTGCTCTCCTGAGATTCGGTGGTCAATACTAAAATGGGGATGAATTTAAAAGTAGTCTTTTTAACCTCTTTAATAAAGGTGATGCCATCCATATTGGGCATATTAATATCAGCAATAATCATTCCTATTTCACTCTCTTTTCCCTCAAACCCTTTGAGTACTTCCAGCCCTTCGACACCATCCCCTGCCTGTAGAACTTCATGGCCGTGTTCGCTTAGAGTAAACTCAACAGAAGCTCTTAGAGTGGAAGAATCATCAACTATCAATATTTTCTTTGCCATAGCACTCCTCGCTTATATCTTTAAAATAAGATCAAAATAGGGTCAGGTCTCCCTCCTGGCTGCCCTCTTCAACCTCAAAACCACCAATCTCACCGGCAACCTTCTTGTGGCTGAAGATTGTAAATCTTTCGATCATAGTCTGCAGCTTATCGTCCTTTATCTGCCATTCCTGCAGACCCATTTCCAGCAGCACCTCTTTCTTTAAGGCTTCCGCCCTGGCCTGCACATCTGCCAACTCATCTCTTATCTCTGTAATTACCTTAACCAGCATACCAAGGTTCAGAATATCGCCCTCTGACGCATCGAGTAAGGATAAAAAACGCTCTGAGTAGACGGAAAAATTTTTCAAAGTATCAGCCAGGGTTGTTTTTGAAAACATCAGTTGGTCATAACTGCTTTTAATGCTATCGGCCGTCTCCTTCACCACTGACATTTCCATTTCCATTTTATCTGAGTATTTATTAATAATACGGTAGATTTTGGACAGGGCATCTTTGAGAATTCTCAACGCCTCTTTGACATCATCATCAATTCGAATTGTCAACCTGGTCATCTCATTAACTGTTTCCGTTCGATCCTTAAGCACCTCTTGTTTGGCTACCTGGATCCTTGAGGCTACCTCTATGGCGTAGAAGCGATCAATTATTTCAAAAAAATTCTCAAAACCTGTTTTTAATACTGTGATATTCTCAATAATCCCGTTACCGTCACGGCCAATTGCCATTTTCCCCGTCATGGAACGGTCAATTCCTGAAAGAAGCTCCAGTAAAACCCCCACAGATTCGGCAAACATCTGTTCCAGAGCCCCCCCCTCCAACTCATTCTCACCCTGGTCGGTAAAGTATCCCAGAAAAGCCCCTCGCTGATCTTCCACATCCCTGAGGGTTGAACGAATATCGGCAAGGTTAACTGAAAACAGATCGCGGCTCTGCTCGATCTTCCGGCTGATATCATCGAGCAGATCCTGGCAAAGCCGGGGGATCTTTTCCACAAAGGAAAGCTCATCCAGCAGGTGCTCATTGTATTCAGACTTCGGATCGAGATCAAACTCCTTCAAAGAGAGCAGCACGTGCTCAAGTGATTGCTTTATTATATCCTGAAGCTGCACCTCTTCCATTATCCGGTAGAGGGGATTTTTTACCGCTTTTGCCTCTTCAATTACCCCGAAGAGCATCTCTGCCAGCCGCTTCACTCCCATATTATATCTATCAAAGCACTTGTTGAGTCTTTCCTGAAAATCACCAAAAAATCTATGCTGAAAAGCCTGTATCTCGCCGACCAGTTTGCGAAACTCTAAAAAATCTTTAAGAATACTCGCTCCACTCCCGGTAAGTTCTTCAGTATAGATTATTGTGCGCGAAGAGAGTTTTTTTAATTCATCGGTTATATAGGAAAAGGCACGTCCCGCCAAACCCGCCTTCAAAGCTACAGTCATTGCATTCAGGGAGATCAATTCCATTTCTATGGAATCCTCCCGGATATTCTCAATCCTGCTGTCCAGGGAATTTAAATGGTCAATACCCTCATTTATTGATGAAAAGAGGACATTATCACGTTTCTGCATCTCGTTAAAAAAAACAGCAGCCTCTTCAATTACCTCTTTTGCTTCAGTGATTATTTCCTCAACCAGGCTATTCTCCTCAAGTTTTTCAGCTCTGGAATGTCCGGCTGCAAAATAGCTTATAAGCTGGCCGGATTCTGCAAAACCCTGTTCAAGTTCCTTAAAGAGCTCCGGAAACCTTTGCCCCAGGTTTAAGTATATTTTTTCGCTTTCAGATTCGAGATTTTCTAATTTAGAGAGCAAGTCCTTATTGAGCACCAGGTCGGTTGACAGTTTCGCCACTTTAGGAATTATTATGCATTGCCATATTTATATCAAGACATTATTAAGAAAAACCGGCCATTAAGACCGGTTTTCTTTTCTTCTTCTATAATTGCAGGCTTGTTATATAGTCTTTTCCGTCTCCATATCAAAAAAGTGTATCCTTTCCAAAGCGGGTTTAAAAAATGCAGCATCACCCACTTTAAACTCTAATTGCGGCGGCACCCTTACAACAATCTGATGTTCCTTTGTGCTCACATAAAGAAGTATCTCGGCGCCGAGAGGCTCAACAACTTCCACTTTCGTGGCAATTGTTTCACCTTGCTTTTCAGATTTGACATACTCGAGGTCCTCAGGGCGTATACCGAAAAGAACATCCTTGTTGACAAAAGCACGCATTCTATCGGCCACGCCGCCTTTAAGTCTGATCTTGAAATCTCCTTCATCGGCAATAACCTGACCATTCTCCTCTTTTATAACCGCTTTCATTATATTCATTGGCGGTGAGCCGATAAAACCGGCTACAAAACGATTTACCGGTTTGTTGTACATACCCATTGGCGTACCGATTTGCTGTATGAATCCATCCTTCATTACCACAATGCGGTCCCCCATGGTCATAGCTTCGACCTGATCGTGAGTCACATAGATAATCGTTGCCTGAAGCCGGGAGTGCAGAGCCGATATCTCCGCGCGCATCTGAACGCGTAATTTTGCATCCAAATTGGAAAGGGGTTCATCGAAGAGAAAAACCTTGGGTTTGCGCACGATGGCCCTTCCTACAGCCACCCTCTGCCGCTGTCCTCCTGAGAGTGCTTTGGGCTTTCGATCTAAAAGCTCTTCTATATCCAGAATCTGAGCTGCATCCCTTACCCGACTCTCGATCTCCTGCTTGCGCATCTTTCTGATCTTCAAACCGAAAGCCATATTATCATACACACTCATGTGCGGATAAAGGGCATAATTCTGAAAGACCATGGCAATATCGCGATCCTTTGGCGCCACGTCATTTACCAAACGATCGGCGATGTACAACTCTCCGCTGGTAACCTCCTCCAAACCGGCGATCATCCTTAAGGTTGTGGATTTTCCGCACCCTGAGGGTCCTACCAGAACCAGAAACTCTTTGTCCTCAACGGTCACATTGGCGTTTTCCACCGCTCTTATTCCACCTTCGTAGACCTTGACAATGTTCTTCAATTCTACTGTCGCCATTAAAAAACCTCCTGAAATTTATCTTATGCCTTGATCTTACCCTGTAGCGGCCTATATGTCAATTATAATTAATGCAGCGTTTCGGCGCGGAAGGATTGAATACTGCTTTCAAGGATTGACTGTTCCTGTTCTAAGGTCAGTGAATCCAGCAGCCAGGGAATAATCACCCGGGATTTTATTTCGCGCCAATCAACCGGCAGGTTTTGGGGGAAAGAGAGCATTTTCGCCGCAGGAATATGGCCGATGAGCATGCCATAGGCTTGAGGAAAAGAGAGCTCATTTACTTTCTGCAGAGCTGAAAAACCATTGCCGATACCGAAAACCTTCAACCGTTTCCGGTGATTCATCTTCAGGATCTCCTGCTGTGTATCCGGAGCGAAGAACCATTCCAGAAAAACCAGGGCACTCTTCTTGTTTTTTGCATTGGCTGGAATACCTATAAATAATATCTCTTCTTCCACTGGAATTCTATTCTCGTGTGAAAGCCAGCGGAAATCTCTCTCTTCTCCCATGCCTTCCAGCAAAGAAAAAAACTCTGCCGAGGAAGTAAGATAAAAAAGAATCCTTTCCTCTTCCATCAGCTTAACCATTGGCTCATATAAGTAACGATTAACAAACTCAATATTTTTATCAACACTGCTGTTATCCTGATTAATCCAAATACGGGAATAATCCAGTGCTTTCTGCATAGCCTCCTGGTCCCATGCAAGCTCTTCCCCTCCTGCCTCTTTAAATGATGTTCCCCACAGAACCGCATTCAGATAGAGAAAGCGTTCTTCCCATAGTGGTGAAAAGCCCATGCGGATAAAGCGATCCTCCTTCAGTTGATTAAATTCCACGCCCTGAGCCTTAAGGGTAGTCAAAGGGATAACCAGTCCGGGGAGTGTACTTTCGATCATTTCAGGCTTAAAAAAAACAGCCGGCAGATTAAAAGAGATCGGCAGCAGCACCTGCTTCTTATCGAGCCTTCCACTGTCCAGTAATTCCGGGTAGAAGGCTTCGCGATCAATTCTCTCTTTAGCAAACAATTTATCCAGCGGTTCAAACTGTTCCATTAAAAGAGATGAATTCAGATAACTGCCTATTAGGAGATCGGCAGTTTTTCCATTTTCACTGAAAATCAACTCAGGCTTCTTCTTATAAGCTATCTCTACTCGATAGTCCTGACCAAGACCATTAAAATGTTCAACATACGCGGTCATTTCCACCCTATCAGTCAGTAGAGTAATTGCTTTGCTCTTGAATAAATTGCAGCCGGAAAGTGAAAGAAAAAATATACTGAAAAAGAGGAGAATGGTGCGCTTCATGGTTGCTCATCACTCTATGAAAGGATAGTAAAATTGTCAAGGAACCCTGCCTATACTGTCCAGACCGGCGTCAATGTCATACTCCTTATATCCGTCCGCAGCTTAAGTAAAAACACTTTTCCATCCTGTTCTCCACTGCCTCTTCAGTGTTATACTCTTAAGCCTGATGAAGAAGAGCCCTTTTTTGAGCTATTCACAATATCTCAAAGATAAGTATGGCGAGCCGGTATACAGGGTAGCGGTAGATGCAGGTTTTTCCTGTCCCAATAGAGGTAATGACCGTTCGCAGCCGGGGTGCAGTTATTGTGATGTTTATGGTTCCCGTGCCCCTTACCTGGGCATCCGCCGTGATATCAAGAGCCAGATCCAGGGCACGATATCATTTTTAAAAAAACGCTATTCAGCCAGGAAGTATATCCTCTATTTTCAGGCCTACTCCAATACCTTTGCCTCTCCGGAAAAGCTCAAGAGTATATACGATTCAGCATTTAGCACAGCCCCTTTCCTGGAGATGATAGTAGCGACACGTCCCGACTGCCTGAGCCCCTCGATTGTTGACCTTCTTGCCTCGTATAAAGAGCTGGGAATTGACGTATGGACAGAGATAGGACTGCAATCAGCCTCGGAAATCACCTTGAAACGCATAAAACGCGGCCATACAGTAGGGGATTTTGCAAAAGCATTTAATCTGCTCAAAGAACGGAATATAAAGATCGGGATTCATTTAATATTCGGATTGCCAGGGGAAGGACTGGAAGATATTCTGCATACCGTAACCATGGTGGCATCTCTTAAGCCTGAAGGCCTAAAAATTCACAATCTTCACATTCTAAAAGGTTCGATTCTCTTTCAGGAATACCTGATGGGCGAGATAACCGTTCCAATGAGTGACCGCCACCTCTTTTACACCATCAAAACCCTGGAGCTGCTTCCACCCAGTACGGTTATTATGCGGCTCACCTGTGATTCACCTGAAGAAAGACTGGCAAGCCCACGCAACTTCTTGCCCAAAGCACAATTCTATTCAAAGCTGCGCAGAGAAATGGAGAAACAAAACACGTGGCAGGGGAAATATTTTCCAGGATGAGCAAATAAGGCTTGACCCCTTTTCCCTCTTTTAATAGCATGAAGCTTATCAGGGAGGCGCACTGTGGCAATAAAGAACCAAGATATAGTCAAATTCGTGGAAAAGAGTACTCTGCACTATACAAATAACATCTATAACCGTCATATCCGCAAGGCATTTATGACCATGCAAATGTCGAGAGGTGCCTGGGAGACACTGGAGCGCTTTATCGACAAATCTGATTATTATAAAATCCAGGGCTATCAATTTCAGGAGATATATGAATACATCCATGCTGCCGCAACTTTTGTATACCACTCCAGAAGGGAGGTTCTTCCCAACCTGAAAAACCTTCTATCCGGAGGTTCCGAAACCATGCTCTCACGGCAGAGAGGCGGCAGCGATCTGATTCTGCGTAAAATGGCCATAGATAATTTCGGCGCCAATTTGAGTATCTTTGCTGATATAATAAATGAGCTATACATAAAAACCGTGGCTCTGGATAAAGAGGAACATCAGGGCCGGCGGGCGGTTTATGAACGTATCGACGAGCTAAAAGAGATCGGACAGCTTTTAATTTAGGAGCTTAGCTCTTCAGCAGTTTTAAAAATTATCTCATAAAGTTCTTCAAGGTGATGCAGGTCAACACTCGAGTAAGCAACCCGCAGGAATCTATCCTGTATGGAGATCGTGCCGATACCCTGCTCCATGAGCAATTTCTTTCTTAATTTTTCGGTGCCTGGGCCCCCGAAACGGAAAGTCATAAAGTAACCCGAATTAAAGGGCAGAGGCTCCAGTTTTGAGCCGGGTGACCGTCTTTCGATAATCTCTTTTACCTTTAAATACCTCTTCTTAAGGATAGCCAGGGACGCTTTTTTCTCCTCTCTATAGTCGGGGCTCTGCATAGCTCTTAAGAGCAGATTCTGAGTCAGGTTATTGGAGTTGGAAATACTCGCTCTGACAGCGCCCATTACCTTACTGACAAGGGCATCGTACTCCCTGATTGTAATGTTCTGCGAGGCAAAGGTGAGAAAACCCACCCGGAAACCCCAAACCAGCTCTTCTTTTGTGGCGCCATCGACCTTGACCGCCAGAATATTTTCATGAAGAGATGCTAAAGAAGCAAAGAGTGATTCTTTATGTGTTTCCTTTTCATAAAAAAGTCCGAAATAGGCGTCATCCGATACGCACAGGATATTCAATCCCTTCTGGGCCTGTTCCTTAAGCAGTTGAACAAGCGCTCGGGCCTCCCATTCGGTGGGTGAATAACCGGTGGGGTTGTTGGGAAAGTTAAGCATTAGAATCACTTTACCACCGGTAACCCTGTTTAAGGCATCCTTTAGACCCTCGATATTCAACCCCGCCTGCGGGTTAAAAAAGGAGAAGGTACAGATACTCGCCCTGTTTCTCTGCTCAAAAATCAGGCGGTAATTGCCCCAAAACATATCGGGAACAAGCACACAATCCCCGGGTCCGGCGAATAGATCAGCCAGCACAGAAATCCCATGGGTGAGACCGCTTACCACCAGGGGCAGAGAAGTATCCTATGCTCCAACCCCTGGTAGTCCGCAATTGCGGGAACTCTGGCTCGACGAGATGATACGT
>Ga0114923_10001963_pt1 | contig 14098 bp, 25 predicted proteins | sample SumtaG_FD_89578 | JGI IMG/M metagenome (GOLD analysis project Ga0114923, IMG submission 89578) | Deep subsurface microbial communities from Indian Ocean to uncover new lineages of life (NeLLi) - Sumatra_00157 metaG | ecosystem: Environmental > Aquatic > Marine > Oceanic > Sediment | place: near... | reverse complement strand
TGCGAACGGTACCCCTGACTACTACTACGAGGGGTTCAAAACCGTCGCGTGGATCGAGTATAAATTCGTAAAAAAACTACCGGCACGCTTCGACATGGTCGATCCGTCGTGCCGGTTCAAGCTGTCGCCTCTGCAAAGGCGATAGCTCAACCGCGCAGTGAAAAATCAAGTACGCGTCGCCGTAGTGCTTGGGAGTGAAGAGGGTGCCCTCATTATCGAGAAGGGCCGGTGGGAAGAGACAATTATTACCCATACAAACCGGCTTGCGAACCGGATCGTCGAACCATGGCACGTCGCTTACTTTGCCGCAGGCTTTGATGATTACCGGATCGCTATCTAATACGTCTAAGATGCCAGGCTATAGCACGAGCACACCAGCTCAGGCTTGCATAACTGGTAGCAAACTCCGTAAGATCGAGGGGAGTGTTTGTGAGAAGTGTTACGCTTTCAAAGGAAACTATGCTCGTCCGAATGTCCGTAAGGCCCTGGCAAAACGGTTGGCTGGAATCTCTCATCCCCGATGGGTTGATGCGATGGTGGTCGTCATACAACACCACTGTCGAAAGTGTCCGCATTTTAGGTGGCATGATAGTGGTGACATACAAAGCCTCCAGCACCTCAGAGACATCAGTGCTATCGCTACCGCACTACCCGCTATTAAGTTCTGGATACCGACACGTGAGCGGCAGTTTGTTAAGCGTTTTCTGGCTACTGGAACATGCCCTCCAAATCTCGTCATACAAGTTAGTGACCCGCTCATACGCGAACCTCGACGACATGACAGTCAGTCATTCTCCAACACTTCGGGGGTTGCGCCAAGAATGTCGAAGGCTGCGTGGCGACGACGAGTGAAGGAGAACTGTCGAGCGCTGCACCACTGCCCTGCGTCACTGCAGGATGGACAGTGTAAGAAGTGCAGGGCCTGCTGGGACCGGAGGACGAAGCATGTCGTCTTCTTGCAGCATTGAGTCTGAGATCCCGGAATGCATCCGGGAGATCTTCGACAACCCAGCAGCCGAGGACTGGTTCGCGGTGTACTACATCACGCGGGACAAGAAGATCATTGCACACCACCAGTTCCTATTCAGAGGAAGGAACACAATCTACCGACAGGAGTGTGTGTCTGCTGCTGATGGCATCTTCAAAGAGATATACATCGTCTTCCGAGCACAGACCGCACGCTACGAACCGAACCCAGACTACTCACTGAAGACAGTGATAATGGGACAGAAGTTTTTCATGACTATTGATGGAGAAATCATTCCATGAGACAACAGTTAGAGATCAGCCAACTCGCTCACCAGCTCCGTGACGACAGGTTCAACAAGCATGACTTCATCGCCGACACCACGGCACTCAACTTCAGCAACACCGTCAATGGTATCAAGCTCGCAGCCGAGGGCATGAGCCACTTCGACATCAACAACCACTGCCACGGGCAGATCGCGAGCCGCCTCAATATCACCAAGAAGGACTATGACCGGTTCCTCACCAAGCATCCAGACATCCTCGCAGACGTCGTGACCAAGCTGTTCGCACGAGAGAGCGAGCGACGACTGGTCCGGACCCTGAACGGCACGGCGCGGGGTTTCCTGTCGGACAAGTTCCGCATCGACATGGACAACTTCGACGTCGCCGAGGCAGCACTGCCCATCCTCCAGGAGGTCCCGGAGATGCGGATCGAGAGCTGCGGTGTCACCGACACCCGCATGTATATCAAGGGCGTGTTCCCTCGCCTGAAGGCAGACGTTAAGGTGGGTGACACGGTCACTGCTGGCATCGTCATCAGCAACAGCGAGGTGGGTGCCGGGAGCCTGCGCATCGAGGCTCTCATCTGGAGACTCTGGTGCCTCAACGGTGCCATCGTCGGCGAGCTGCTCCGCAAGTTCCACGTCGGATCCAAGCACGGCATGGACGACGCCACCCTGTCTGTACTGTCACAGGCTACACGTGACAAGCAGGCCGAGGCGATGCGAGCCGTCATCAGGGACGTCACCGTGGCAGCGACCGACGAGGTCAAGTTCCTGGAGCGGGTCAAGACCATGCAGGACGCGACCAAGGATGCGATCAAGGGTGACCCGGTCAAGGCTATCGAGGTACTGGGCAACAGCCTGAACCTCACAAAGGATGAGGAGTCCGGAGTCCTCCGGAACCTGATCAAGGAGGGCGACCTGAGTCGATGGGGTCTGTCGAATGCGCTGACCCGCACGTCACAGGACATCGAGGACTACGACCGAGCCACTGAGTTCGAAAGACTTGGCGGGCGGCTCATCAATCTGAAGCAAGCAGAGTGGCAGGAGGTTGCCGAAGCAGCATGACATCGCGAATGGCCTACTACGCACGACAGCATCAAGAGAAGCACGCTGAACTGCAGCGAAAGTATGACGAGCTGATCTACGCTGTTGGCAACAAGTACCCAGGCGAGTCGCGACACGAGACCGCGCTGCGCTACATCCAAGAACGAGAGAACTCCACTAGCGAGGGACAACAGGCAGGTGAGCACACCAACTGAAGAAGGAAAAAAACTAGCTATGGATTTTGATAACGTCATGGTGGACCTAGAAACCCTCGCTACTGGGTGCGACAACAAAGCTGTTGTCGTATCCATAGGGATGGTCCGCTTCAATCTGTTCGACGAAGATACGTGGGAGACCATCGAAGCAGACCCCTCCCGCACTATCTACACGGTACTACCTATCGAACCACAGATCGATGCAGGACGCACGGTCGACGCAGGGGCGCTACTATGGTGGATGGGTCAGGTGCAGACAGGGCACCCCAACATCAGCACCATCTTCTCACCACTCCCGCAGTGTGCAGACGTCACACGCTACGAGCGTGAGGAGAGATTCATGGGCAGGTTGAGCACGCTGTCCGACTGGCTTGATAGTGAGACATACCTGTGGGGCAAGCCCGCTCACTTCGACTGCCCCAAGGTTGAGTCACTGTTCAGTACATTCGGCGTCACGATGCCGGTACCCTGGTTCAACTACCGATGCATGTCAGGCGTTCGCACTGCGGCAAAGGTCATCAACACTCAGCGTCCGAAGTTCCACACGAAGGGCAACCAGGATCACCACGCATTGTGGGATGCCATGGAACAGACCCTGGAGTTGCAAGGTTGGTTACGAAACATGAGATCTGGATTAAGGGTCTAAAGCATGTCATCTCTATCCTGGACATCTTCCTGTTCGCAGGCAGTAGGATAGAGAGGATACAGAGGGAGAAAGAATTCGATGCTACTACCACAGAGAGACAACCCACTGTTCGGAAAGGGCTTCGACGACGCCTACACCGTGACCGCAAGCGGCCATAGGTTCTACTACGCCCGGTTCCAACCGAGTGACATTCTCTTCGAAGACATAGCTACTGGTCTCTCCTTCGGGTGCCGGTGGCTCGGTGCATTAAACTGTCACCTCAGCATCGCTACGCACTCCACGACCATGGCATATTGGGCGCTGGTGTGTCGGAAGACGTCGTTGCCGAAGGTGATGCAGTACGAAGACGACGAGGTGGATAAGATAGTCCGTAAGGAGTTTGCCAAGGCTCTCTTCTTCCACGACTCGGAGGAGTACGTCACGGGTGACTTCCCCTCTCCGCTCAAGCAGTTCTTCAACCCTCTGTTTGAAGACTACGCATCGTACGTACGCGAGACGATCTACCTCAAGTACAACGCACACTACCCATACTACAAGCATGTGAAGGAGTGGGACCGGAAGATGCTGTTCGCTGAAGCGCACCGGTTCCTGGTTGGCGGCGTCAACGCTGTCCGAGACGAGGGCACCGTCGCACAGACACTAGGCTGCAGCGTGCAAGCGAGGGACCCCCAAAAATCACGAGAGGAATTCCGCAGCATGTATCTCAGGCTAATATGAAAATATGGTACAAGATTGTTGAGAAGAAGAACGGTAAGTTCTACACCTTGTATCATGGCAACAACGGGAGCCGCGAACTCAAGGTAGGTGAGTGGATTGGATCAGTCCGCAAGAAAGTACACGACGGGACGAGGGGCACACCGTACTGGTCCGGGTGGCACGTCATCGGTACCCGCTCCGAAGCGAGGCGCTACATGAAGAAGTTCAGCAAGCCACGCGAACTGCACATCATACCGTGCAGGGCTCGGACCACCATCCACAAGCGCCACTGCAAGTACGACGTGCACCTGGCGAAACAACTCTACATTCACGAGGAGACACTTCGTGATAGTCAACCCGAGGAGACACTAGCATGAGCACTGAAGCATCAGTCGAACGAATCGCAAACGAAGTCCTCACCCGACTCGATAAGATCGGTGAGTGGCTGCAGGGCTCCGGCACTGAGGTGCTGGACATCTACGCCCAACAGATAGCCTGGTCAAGCGGAGGCTTCTTCCTTGGCGGGGCCGGGTTCATATTCCTCGCTTGCATCCCCGGCTACTACTGCTACTGGCAGTGGAAAAACGACCGGGAAGAGGGGCACTTCATCCCCCTTGGGATACTCGCTGTTGCTCTCTCTTGTTGGGGAGGGGTCATAGCGTTTGGAGGGGTGCTGCGGCTCGCTGTCCCCGAGTACTACGCCATCCAAGAACTCGTACAGCAGGTGCTCTGATGAACCTCACACACATCGCCCCGGATGACATCATCGCGGAGACAGAGGCACTGTACTTGAAGATAGCCAGTACCACTCCAGCGCACACCCGAGTCCTCTCCCGTCAAGTGGAGGCACTCGCTACGGTACTCACCGAGGCTCTCAACGACGCACTACTGGACATCGAGAATGCCAGCGACTCGTAACGACGTCACACACAAGCCCATCATGACGGCCACTTCGCGCAAGGAGAAGTGGACCTACTACTCGAAGGTGGGCAAAGCGCATGTAGTCTGGGCCAACTCATTGGAGGAGGCGCAGGCTTACGCAGCCGAGCAGGGATGGACCCTGCCCGACACACAGGAGATACGAAATGAAGAAGATACTTAGCTTTTTAACCGCAGCAGTTCTGCTGCTCCCCCTCACGGTGCTCGCTAACGGCGAGAACAATGGTCCCAAGTGCAACAACCGTTCGTGCAACGAGACCACCAACTACAACGACAGCAGCACCACCAACAAAGCCTACGGCGGCGATGGTGGCAGCGCCTACTCGAAAGCCTATGGTGGCAACGCCAAAGCCTACGGTGGCTCTGCATACCAGGGTCAAAGCCAAGGTCAGGTCGGCATCGTAAAGAACGTCGGTCCCCAGGTCGTGGTCACTGACCAGTCGGTCTACGAAGCGCAAGAGCGCGACCCGGTCTCGTCTGCCTACGGTCACGCGTCGCACCGTTACGAGTGCGTCGTGGGTATCGGTGGTGGTGCGCAAGCAGCCAACTTCGGCATCAGCATCAGTGGTGGCTACGAATCGGAACTCTGTAACATGGGTTTCGTTGCGAAGTTCCTCAAAGCTGGTGATCCTCGACTCGACAAGCTGGTCGACGCCATGTACAACAAGGTCATGTACGCCGACACGCCCGAAGGACCGGCTTCTTACTCATCGCCCGACAACTAGGGTATAGTCAATGGCGGCCCCCCCGGTGGTCTCCCCTCAGGCGCAGCGTTGCACATGACGTGTGTGCCTGCGGCGGGGGGGCCGCCTCCATTAAGGAGAATCCAATGAAAGTATTTCGAGCAGACGGTGATTGCGGCGACTTCGATCCCTACGACGTCACCATTACGATAGAGACCAAGAGGGACCAGGAGCTGTTGAAAGACATGACACACTCAAACTGCAGTGTCCCCCAAGCCGTAGTCAACTACAAAGGCAAGGGAGAAGGTGGAAGAAACCGATACACCGAGGTACAGACCTTCCTGAAGGAGCTTCAGAGGGCTCTCGGAGGATCCTGATTCAGGAGCGGTGGCTGAATGGCAAGGCACCGGGCTGTAACCTCGTGGTCGGGAAACCGTGGTGGTTCGACTCCATCCCGCTCCACCATTTAACTTTCGAAATTTCTCAAAAATTCTAGGAGTGAATTGAGATGTCTACAAACACAACAAGCACCGGCGGCGTAGGAGTACTCGGTTTACTGGGTGTCCTATTCGTTGGTCTCAAGCTGGCAGGCATCGCGCCAGTTGCGGCCTGGTCGTGGTGGTGGGTGACTGCTCCGTTCTGGGGTGGCTTCGCACTCATCTTGGTGGTCCTGCTCATCGTGGCACTCATTGTGTGGGCAGCAGATTGAAGGTCCGCAACGAGTTCGTTGTATGCTCAGCATTCAATCCCGAGACAGGGCACAAGCTGTTTGTCGAAGTAACGAAGCTGCTCTTGGTCGAGGCTCTGTTCTACGACAGAACCGTACAAAGAGTTGAGCGCGACGACCCGGACACCACGACAGACGAGATCACAGCGATCCCTGGATGGTTAACTGTCGTCGGTACTAAGGTGTACCGTGTCAGTCAGATCCCAGTCGAGGACGTGAGTAGCAACTTACCAGTCTTCCAGGTCATCGTGGAGTGGGAAGACCTCTCTGTAAAACCACAAGAGCTGCATTGAACATCGTGTGGAAGACCCGCGCCGAGGTCGCAGAAATATATGGAGAACCAATCATGAAAGACAGCAAGTTCAGATGGTACGAGCACTGGATCGGCATGGCACTGTACATCTCCGGGAAAAGCAAAGACCGAAGCACTAAGTGCGGAGCAGTCATCGTTGACGAGCACAACTGCGAGGTCGCGTCGGGATACAACGGGTTCCCGCGTGGCATCGACGATGAGAATGACCTGTATCACGAGCGCCCGCTCAAGTACGACATGACTGAGCACGCAGAGCGCAATGCTATTTTCGCAGCGGCAGCTGGCCGAGGAGGCACGCGTGACTGCACCATGTACATATCACACAACCCAGTCAACGGCATATGCACCGGCTGCGCACGCGCCATCATCCAGGCGCAGATCAAGAAGGTCGTCGGACCCAGCAAACCCTTTCAAGGTAGGGGGGAGCAGTGGAAACTGGACGTGCGCCGTGCATACCACATGCTGAAAGAGGCAGGGGTAGAGACCAGGTACATTCAGATCCCAATGAAAGGAGCAGAGTGATGCCTTTAACTGAGTGCACCAGGTGCCACGCCAAGAGTTACAGCCGGAAGAACGGTGAAACCTGTGGGCAAGTCGACGCGTTCCAGGAACACCCATGCGGAGGCACGATGCGACGCAGGGAGGTGAACTCGCTGGGGCTGAGACACCTGGTCAAACACATGCGGGTGTGGGAACTACACCTGCTCAAGCTGGAGAGCATCTACGTGAGAGACCAGAACCTCCCATGCCTACGGGAAGTTCGGGACGACCGCAAGAAATTGAACCAGTGGAGGGAGCGCCTTGCATCTATTGACCCGCGAGCAAATCGAAAAGGAGACGTGCCCGTACTGCAGAGCGACATCGGGGGTAGCGTGCAGGAGTCGGGGCGGCAATCTATTAACGACGCCCCAGTTTAAGAAGCATCACCAGTGTCATGTACACCGTATCAAGACGGCTAGAGATAGCCTACCACCCCTCAATCACACGGCTTGGCCCGTGGGGAGAAGCCCATCATGCTCAGAGTAACAACGACCACACCCGAGAAGGTGTTCAAACCTTATTCAGTCACCATCGAGGTCGCGACACAGGAAGACCACGACGCACTGAACTACGCTTCCATGTGCTCCACGTGCATTCCCGAAGCCGTCAGGAAGAAGGCGAACGCATCGAGCTTCCGACACAACGGGAGAGGCACCGAGTATGCTGCGGCACTCAAGACCCTGCTGGTCGGCTTGCGCAGCGTCACTCGTTACAAGCCGCAGGACTGAACATAGTCGACGACGAAGACCACTGCATCAGTTGCAGTGCCATCCTAGAGGAGGACGACCCGTGGCCTCTGTGCTACATGTGTAAGCACGGCACCCACCCGCCAACATCATTATGAAACGCCGAGCATTTGTTAAACTCGTAGCAGCGTCCATGGCTGTACCTCTCGTCCCCGCGCAGCTGCTCCAAGCCGCTTCGTTCCTGGAGTCACGCGAGTTCTCTCCGATAGTGTGGCACGAGGAGTGGTGGGACTACGACAACGTCTTCAGCATGGCAGCTAAGTTCCCTGATGGTCGGCGCTACGCATCATCTTTGGTCATCCGACCGAAGGACTTATCCGAAGAGCATCGTGATATGATGAAGCGGTCTCTAATCACATGGTGGAAGGATCAATGGACGTAGGAGAACAGATGCCACTCGTCACATGCAACAAGTGTGGCTGGGTACACTTCCCTGTCACTCGTGCTCATGCTGAGGCAGAGGTCGCAAAGTTCAACGCGTACTACGAGACGCTGGACCAGGAGGGTAAGGACTCGTTCGGAGGCAGACCCTCCGATGTTGCGAGGGACTACGACCGCTGCTTCTTCTGTGGACCTGGGGCCACGTTCCGTCCCTTCAAGGAGGGCGACTGCCCGGACGGCTGCACTATCCAAGGGGCTATCTATGAACGCGAAGGCGAGGAAGAGGATACGGAGCAGCGAGCGCCGGGACTACTTCAAGATCCTCCACCGTGAGTACGACACCAAGTCCGCAGCGCAGATCGTCAAAGACACCATCGAGATAGCAGTGGGCAACCCGCTGCTGGCTGACATGAAAGGTACAGTATATTGAAACGACTCATTGCACTCGACCAAGAAGAATTCAACGCTATCATGGACCTTGCTACCGCACACACCACATACATGCCAAGCTACCAGACGGTTAGTTTCCCCGAAGGTTTCCACTACGTCTTCGGCTCTGCAGAGACGGAGGAAGTGGAGAAGATCCTCATACTTGGGGCAGCTGCGGGGCTAGCGTCACCGTGAAGTGCACGCACGCTGATGTGATCGAGAACAAGCTGGTCTTCAAGCTGCCGGTATACCTGAAGAAACCACCCGCGATGGACCCTATGAAGGTCGGCTTCACCATAGCGACTCCGGACTACTACGTCGAACGGAGCTACTGCATCGAGTGTCTGACACGTGCCATCGACCGGATATACAACCGTCGATGGTGGGAGTTCTGGAAATAGAGGATATAACATGCCCCGCTTAACAAACAGTATCCGCAACGAGATCGTGAAGGCGCTCGTCAAAGCGACGTTCAAAGCACGCGCCGAAGTCTTGGAGCGTGAAGTGAAGGTGCTCGCATTCGAAGCCAGGGATGAGTACCTGGGCGAACACAGGAGAGCATACCTAAACCTTCCTGAGTATCTACAGGAAGATTCGAGCTACGTGAACATATCACTGAAGCGCTTGGGGCAGGAACACGACCACTTTCACTTCCCGTTCCACCCTAAGGTGAGCCTCACACCATACTATGGGGAGCAGACTCGTTGGAACAGGGGCATCAACCTGACTGGCAACGGAACCGAGCCCTCCGGTAAGTCGTACTGCATCGAGAAGCGCACCTTCACCAAGGGACTGCACACGAAGCTCTGCAAGTACGCAGACAAGTGGGACGCGTTCTCCGACGATGTGAAGAAGCTATCAGCTAAGGTGACGGAGCAACTCAAGGCATGCACGACGACTGAGAAGCTGCTCAAGGCGTGGCCGGAGGTTGCTACATACATCCCGCCAGCAATGAACCCACTCACTGTTCAGATCGATAGGGTGAAGACAAACAAGATGATTGCTTGTATGCAGAAAGGTACCTGCAAATAAAAAGGGCGACCCTTTTGGGGCCGCCCTATTTTTATGTTCAGACGTTTCTGAGTGGGGTTTAGAAAGGCAGCGTGCCGAACCTACCGTCGAAGTACCCGGTGAGACTTGCCAGCGGGGCTACGTCGAAGTCATCGTCGAAGATCACTATCTCTGCAATCTGACAGATCGCTTGTCCGACCCGTAGAATCGCACCGTTGTCCGGAGGGTTGTTGAAGTTGAACGATGTCGTGTTGATCTCGACCGATGGCCCTGAATGGCTGGACCGAACCTCTCCGAAGGTCTGACCATTAGTGTGGTAGAACCACTCCCACTGATTGTCGACAAGGTTCGGGTTCGGGCCAGTAATGTTGACCTCGTTGCTTTCGAACTGAGGTCGCCCGTTGCCGCTGGAGTCGTAGCTCATCCGTACCTCACCGGAGACACCGTTGGCTTCCCACTGAATAACGCGAGCAGGGAAGATTGTAGGTACGTCGAATGCTACCGGACGACGCCAAACTGAGGCCATAGTGAGGCCGGTGGCAGCTGTGATCCCGGTTGTAATTATGACACTGAGATCGCCACCGTCCTCTGTAGCGAAGTCCAGAGCGCTCAAGCCGCCGACAACACCAGCCAGTAAAGTAGGGTTACCGTCCCCCGCTACTCCGAGAAGGTCTTCGGGGTCCGTGCCTTTGTCCCTGACGTTCCGTACTTGCTGGCCTGCCAGTGCGGGAATAGTACCCGCCAGATCGGTGAAGAGTGTTGCACCGTCTGTGAAGTCGTACCAATGAATGAGGTCTGCCGCTTGGGGACCGCCGAAGGCAAAGGGAATGCCATCGAACAGGTCCATGATGTACTCCACAAGACGACGCGATAAAAAGTCTCGGTCTCTGAGTCCCTGCGTGAACTCAGTGAATGAGATTGCTGGAGTACCGAGCACGCTGGCGTAGTCATAGATACGCTCTAGGTCGCTAGTGTTGAACTCTTCGTGATCTCGCCAGCCTTCCAGTACGTTGTCTCGCGCAACCGTATCTGTAGCACCGGCTCTCTCTTCCAGGTAGCTCAGGATGAATGCCATGTCTTCTACTCGGAAGAGGTCCCGAGCCCGCATTTCTTGAAGTACTTCAGATCGTGTTGGCATTGTTTATACTCCCGAAGCAACGTGTAGTTTCAATACCTCAGCATCTGAGAGTGCTTTGGTGTACAGCACGATATTACTGAAGTCTCCATCAGCAGCGTTACCGGCCACGCTACCAAGCAGAGTGAGATCATCCGTGCTCTCGTAGTCATTCGTGCCAGTCTCTGCAGCAGGTGAAGGCGTTACCTCTACTCCGTCAACGTAGATACGCAGCTCGTCCCCAGCCGCGTCACGGACGGCAGCGGCGGTACGCCACACGTTTCGGAACAGAGTGCCGGAACTTCCCTGCAGCTCAGTAGCCGTGCCATCGTCGACAGTAAACTCAGGTCTATTGACACCTTCAGCCCGGTACCGTACCTGCCCCACACCAGCTACACCTTTCTGAAGGACTATCCGAGGGATATCATCTTGCCCGAAGTTCACGATAAAGAACAAACTGAATGAGTCGTTGGCTCCGAACAGAGTATCGAAGTCGACATCCGTGCTAATGAAGTGTCTGGTTCCACCACTGATCGACACCGTCAGTATGCCTGACGTTCCTGGCGGGCCAGCCTCCTGATATGAGAATCCGACTGGTCCACCGACCTCGACAACATTCCTCGCGGCGATCCGGTCGACAAGCGGAGACGATGCGTCGTTGCAGGGCCAGTGCGCGAAGGCGCTGCCAATGCTGTCCACGCAGCTACTGAATGCTCCTTGAGATGCTGGGAAGCTAGTCCCATCGACCAGATCGAGAATCCAGTTGACGAGCCTACGTGACAGGTTGTCGCGAGTGAGCACGCCAGTTATGAAGGCAATCCTTGTGATAGCGGGTGTGCCGCCTATCGTTTCAACGTAGTCGTAGATCCGCTCCAGACCGTTCACCTGGATGAAGTCCACCTGGTGTAAGTCTTCTGCAATCGTACGTGCTGCAGCGTCGGTCACGCCTGACTCCTGATCTATGTAGTCAAGGATGGACGAGAAGTCTCGCTTCTGAAAAATATCTCGCGCATGCAGCGCCTGAATTACTTCAATTCGTGTTGGCATTGTTTACCTCTATACTGAGACCGTAGCGCCTTCGACGACCACGACCTTCCAGTCAGTTCCATCACTCCGTACCAGAGTCCTGCCGCCTGAGGCATTGGTAGCGAGTGCGCGACAGTTCGCGTTGGCTGTTGCAGAGGGGAGCCCCGCGACAGTGAATTCGCCCAGGTCAATGCCGAGCACCATGTTGTTGGTCTGCCCACCTTCGGGGAGTATGTAAATCTGGCTCGCGACTGTTACAACAGCCCGTGCTTTGAGTCCGACATAGCTACCGTACGTAGGCGTACTAGCGCCGTCCTCGATGAACCGTAGCTCGCCAGCGACATTGTCGCCACGGACGGTGCCTATGACTACCGAACCGGCAGAGCCTGCACCATCCTGTAGTCCCGGTACGAGGATAACGTCACCGCCAGCAGCAGCCGAACCGGTACCAGCTAAGCCAGCAAGCAGAACGATGTTACCGCCTGCTCCCAATGCTGACAGGCCGCCGTTACCAGCAACGAGCTGGACGAACCCACCGTCACCAACACCTACGCCATCGCCGCAGGTTACGGAGAAGGTACTCCCGTTTGAATCTGCTACCAGTGATGCATCGGGCAGGGTTATGTTGACCCCGCTGCCCTGTACATTCAAGACGTTCGGGAACGCGGCGAATATCGACGTTTCGCCGGTATCAACCCTGAACCCTTCATTGAGTATGAAGTCACCTACTCCAGCTCGCGCACCAGTGACTGCGTTAAAGAGTTCTTGTGGTGCGACAGTGACATTGACTTGCCCGCCACCAGCGTCAACCGCTGTGACGGCTTCGTCCGCGCCGATGAAGTTGAGGATGCTGTGAGGGCCTCCCGCGACGAGGATGCCTTCGTCTTCGACAGTGATGCCGCCCGCGACCGAGACAGTGATGCTGGCTACGCCGCTACCGGCGTCAGCCGCTGTAATGTCCCCGCCGATGAAGTCCAAGATAGTGTGAGGAGCCCCGGCAAGGGGGGTACCCTCTTCCGAGACACCAACAGAGCCAGGCAGGACAACCGCAGTGAGGATCTCTTGATCGACGTAGTCGAGTATGGACCCAACGTCACGCGTCGTGAGATTGTCACGGAAGCGTAAGGCTCTAAGAACTTCTTCGCGAGTAGCCATTACTTATCTTACGCGAACGCTGTTCCAACGGACCAGCCTCTCCAGGTCGTACCACCGTCGATACTCAAGAACTTGACGATGTCCAGACCCGCTGCCGTGAACGCGGGAGGTGCACCACCATCCCATTCGATCTCAGCTGCCCAGGTCGGTGTGCCCTGACCGAAGTTGGTCAGGAGGAGAGTCAACTCCACACCAATCGTCGTAGTGTCGAGGAAGGTAAGGATGCCGTACTCGGCAGTCGCTGCCGCGCCGTGTGTGACAGTATGAACCAGAGCGACGTTGGGATCGAAGTCGAAAGCAGCTGTCTTCTCACCGTCTGCGGTGACAGTAGTACCGCCCGCTCCGTGGAATTCGTGAACCCCGGCCTCACCGCCGCTTGAAGTACCTGGGATGAGCCTGACACGACCACCAGCACCCGTGCTGGGGCTGTTACCGCCGACCAGTTCTGCGCTACCGGAGTTACCTGTGCTTGAGAACCCACTTCGTACCTGGACCGTGCCACCTGCGCTACTGCCGGTGGAGGCACCGCACTGGATGTCGATGTCACCAGCACCCCGGTTCGTACCGACAGCAGTAGCAGATTCGACGCGAACGTCACCGGTGTTGCCATCAGTAGTTGTTCCGGACGCGAGTGTGATCGTGCCCGAAGCACCTGACGTGCCTCCACCAACACCGCCTCTGATGCTTAGTACGCCACCGTTACCAGTCACGCCACCGGCACCTGAGGTTATGGTCATTCCACCACCAGCAGCACCCGCGTTACCTACGCCTGAGGTGAACGTCATGTTACCGCCCGCGCCACCGGTTCCGCCGTTTCCGGCGGTCATGGCGATGAAGCTACCTACGCCACCTGCTGTCGCGTTACCCGCGATCACGGTGAAAGTTCCCGCGCCCGCTGCTACGGATGAGGCCCCGTTGTTACCTGGGAAAATGTTGACCGGAGCCGACACACTCGTGCTGACTGCCGTACCTGATCGGATGGTCACCGTTCCGGCGTTGTTGAGTAGCCCCGTGGCTGCGCCCGCCGTGATGACGATGTCGCCACCGTTGCCGTCAGTCGTTGCGGCTCCACCTAAGAGCTGGAGTTCTCCGCCCTGAGCAGCAGTCCCGGCAAAGTTCGTACCGCCCGAGATGAGGACGTTGCCGCCTCTACCGGAAGTAGAACCACCTGTACCGCCCG
>Ga0114923_10001962_pt1 | contig 14101 bp, 8 predicted proteins | sample SumtaG_FD_89578 | JGI IMG/M metagenome (GOLD analysis project Ga0114923, IMG submission 89578) | Deep subsurface microbial communities from Indian Ocean to uncover new lineages of life (NeLLi) - Sumatra_00157 metaG | ecosystem: Environmental > Aquatic > Marine > Oceanic > Sediment | place: near... | reverse complement strand
TAAATGCAAACCGCCAAAGTCATTATTCATTAGATTGGCAACGGCAGCAGCTATTTCGTCCACAGTGATTTCACCCGATTCCAATTCTGTTTGATTTCTTTTCAGTTCCGCTTTCAACTCTAATATGCCAGCTTGTATTTTCAGGGCCGGTCCCATTTTGTTGAATAAGAATCGCTCCTGCCTTTTCCTCAAAGCTACAAGTTTTTCTCTTACGGCTTCGGTCGGCTTGGTTTTGGCCAATGCCCTGCCCCAGATAGTCTGTTCGCCTTCTATCATACGAGGGTCATAGTCCTGTATCCGCCCGATAGTCAACCCGTTTCGCACCAACAACCGAACTTCTGGGGTCATATTCATTATGGCTTGTCTGCCTTTTTCGTAAGCCTCCTTAGGATTCAATCCCCTACTGCCGAAGGCATAGCTTCTTAGGAATGCCTGATGATGATAAAAGCTCGTAAATAAAATGGTAGATTTTATTTGGGCATTGTATCGCGATATAGTTTCAATGCCAGGTACTTTATATAGAGCTGATGGCGAAAATGTCTTATTGAGTTTCTTGCCAAGTTCCGGCTCAGCGTAAACCGGTACTCGCTCCATCAAATCTCCCTTTTCCGTTACAAAGAAATTTCTACCGTAAGTTTTTGCCTTCTCTGCCTTACCAGACCATTTCCACGTTGTAAATCCTGGATGCTCAACTCGTACCCATCCTTCAGGTTGCTTATGAGATAATAGTCCCCATTTCTTGCCTAATCTCAGCATTTCCCTACCGACTATCGCTTGATTGATTTGTGATTGAGCTATCTGCGTAGCAAGAGTAACGTCTTTTACTCTTAATATTTTACCCTTAGCCCATCCTTCCATTATACCGCCTTCAAGTGTCCTTGCCTTGGCTCTTGCGGTTGTTGTCCGAAAACGTGCTTGCAATGCTTCTTGTCGAGTAGGTTTTTCCCATAAATGGGCTATATAATTCTCTCTGGCAACACTTATAATCTCTTTGTCAATTGCTAAAGCTCCTGCTTCTCTGTTCTGTTGAATTATCCTATCAGCTATCTTTTGGATTTTAGCAGGCAGATTCTTTGATAATTCGTATATTTCCTTTTGTAGTTTAGATAATTCCTCTGCGAACTGATGGCCAGATGGATGCTCTTTCAAGTCAATATACAACATCATCGCCTGAGACATCTTGGAAGTTTCAATGTCGCTTTCAGGGATATATCGTTTCTTGTCGAGAGCTTTAGTAATAGCCTCTTGATTCTTGGTTGTAGCTACGTCTATTTCCAGTTTTCGCTCATCGTATTCCCGCCAGTATCCTTCCAATAAATTCACTGCATTTTGTGTTTCAGAATCAGAGTCAGGAATTTCCGCCTTTGTCTCTTTCTGTACTATTGGCGGTGTGAATTTCTCGGCGCTTACTGTGGGTATGATTTTTTTCTCTACTTCAATTCGTTTTTGTATCGGTGTTTTGGCAGGCTCCTCTACTTTTACTACCTCTACCTTGGCTTCGGTAGGGAGCTTGGCTTGAAATTCTTTAATTAGACGGTTGAAATGTTTTGTTGAGGCAGCAGTAAATTTTTTATTCCACGCCCTTGTTTGTGCCTCTGTAACGCTAAGGCCAACAGGTTCTTTACCGATTTCCTCTAAGGCTAATTTATTCGCTTCTGCTGATATTTTTGCTGATTCAGCCTTAGTAGGTATCTTTGCCGCCTTTTCGGGAGTTATTGGCGCCACGGGCTTCTCTGGGGCTACAATAGGTACGGTGGGAGGCTTCTCAGCTTCCTTGCGACGTACGACTTCCTCGTATAACGGCTTCCATTCAGGCTCGGTAATCTTTGTGGCACGGAATTTCTCATAAAGCTCATCGTCTGTCAGGGCTGTAATTTCAGGTGGGACTTCTTCCTCTTTTGCCTCCTCCTCGACTTTATAGACATCCGCCTCAATATCCTTTCTTACTACATCGAGTTCCTTGCGGATTTCAACCTTATGTTCTTCGGATAAAGTTGGTTCGGCTTCGATGGCCTCCTGTATCTTATCAAGGCGTTCTACCTGTTGTTCTTTCGGCACTACTGGGCCTACAGCACCAGCGGCGCTAAAAGCCCCCGCCATTACCATTTCCATAGGCCCGCCAGCGGCCATAGACTCGGATACATTTTCAGTCCACTGTTGGCTTCTGTCCGTGAAAACCCAACGCCAAAAATTGCGATTGAACTCCTGACTTCCTTCCTCTGCCGTACCTCTGAAAAACGCCTTAGTTCCTTCCCATAAAACTTTAGGCAGACCATCGGCAACTATCTTGCGATAGTTTCTCATAAGGCCGAGTTTTCTACCCAAAGTCCATTGTTCTATCGTGGCTTCGCCGGTTCCTACAAGTATTGCCTGTGCCATTGCGGGTAAAGGTTCGGTGCCTTCGGCTCTTGCATCAGAATATACGTCCCCCCATATCGGTACGGCCATCAGTGTTATCCCGCCGGCTGTTCCGCCAATCGTAATACCTAACATGCCCTCCAACATCAAAGGCGCAGATTCAACTATGCCCTGCACTAAATTCACCGGTTCCGTAATATATTGCTTGAGCGTTTTCCAATAACCGATACCAGGCAATATCTGTATGGCCTCTGCCTTATTTTCTCTATAGTAATCTTCTACATCCTCCAATATCATATCGCCCCATTTTTTCAGTGTGTCGGTATTACGTTTTTCCCATTCGTTCAGGGCAGGAAATAATGGCCTTACTCTTCTAATTCCTAATTGCTGTTCCCCAAACATCTTTGCAAGACCACCAATTTGTTTCTGTGCCATTATATTGGCGCGCCGAAGTCCGTGTTTTATAGCACCGACGTAGTTTTTCGCCCCTGTGTAATAATCTCTATATTCTTTCAAAGCCTTTTCTACGGGTATTGATTTTCTAAAAGCTATTTTATTTAACTCATCGAGAATATTAAAAGTCTTTGCAGGCGATTCTCCGAGCATAATTGAATAGATAGTGCTCATTTTCATTCTATCTTTGGTCTCGTCCGGTTTTTCAGTCATCCCGACTACCCGACCAAAATCATATTTGACATCCCAAGGTATAAAATCGTCAATGGGTCTTTCGGGGTCTCCTAATAAAGAATCCAGTTGTTTGTTGTAGTCCCAGACGCCAGGCAGTCTCTCTCTGGGTAGGGCTATCATCCCGTAGTCGGGCGGCTTTGCCCTTATCTCGTCAAAAGTCTTTAGCTTTCCAGTTCTTAGTTGTTCAAAAGTCGCTACCACTTGTTCTTCCATTTCTCGTAATATACTTTTGCATCTTCTTCATCTAATAGACGGACAGTATCCTCGAAATCAGCTAAAGTTGCAGGTTCGGGCATTGCCTCCTTTTCCCCACGTTCTTTCCATAGTTTATAAGCCTTGTAGCCGGAAATGTATTGATAATATCCTTTATAAAAATCAAATACCTTATCAGCAATGCTACTTACCTCTTCGCTTATTAAATTATCATAAAATTCCGCCGCTTGCTTGGCGGTGGGAGTCTTGGTCGTCTCGAAGAACTGGACAAGTTTTTCGTTTGCTATATCGTAATTCAATCTCTGCTCATCATCAGTTTCTCGTTTGTCAAACAAAGTATCAAGTGAATTAAAGTACAATTGCGCTCTCGGTGTCTTTAGCGGGTCATCCTTTGAATCCAGTTTGCCTTCAAGGTATTTGCGGTCGGTTTCCTCCAACTTACCCTGCTCGGCAAGGTCAATCAATTCCTGTCTTTGGCTCTCCTGTGGATTTTTGGTTATCTCCCTCAACATTTTCCAATATTCCGGCTTATCCGTTACCGCCGTTTGGACTCGATATTGGGTATTGGCGTTCTCTATCAGGCCGTCAACTTCTTTGGGGCTGACACCTTTGGTGTTCTTTGGTTGGTTCAGGAATTGCAAAACCTTCTGCCAATCGACAATACCATCAACATCGGTAGCTGAAGCGAGGGCGGCATCCCATACCTGCTGTCTTTGGAACTCTAATACAGCATCGGATATATTCTTATCTACACCCGCCTTAAAAGAATTGATTTGCGCAGGAGTAAAAAAGTCCTTGTGCGCATCTATATTCGCAAGCATCGCCGCTTTCTGTTGTTCGGTATTTTTAGCAGAAGTATTCTGGGCTATGTTCTGTTGGTTTGCGAAAAATTGAGTTTGGCTAAATCGCGTCTTATATCTATCAAGTTGATTGTAGTATCTGCTTTGGCTTGATATTGATGTTTTAAGTGCATGGTCTTTTATAGATTGCTGGACATCTTCGCTTTTGCCGGATAATAAAGTCTTGCCGTACGCTTCCCTGCCCTTAACATAAGCCTGATAAGCATTGTCGAAATCCTCTATTTGGTTAAACTCCATCAAAGATAATTTTTGTATCTCATCGTAAGTATATTTATCATAGGCAACTTGGGCGTTAAGGGCTGATATGTTATCGGCTTCTATTCTGTCCTCTTCCTGCTGACGCTTGAACTGCATACCCAGACCAAAGGCTATCTGGCCGGCAACATCAAACGCCCTTGCCTTCGCCCTATATTCCGGCATATCGGGCATGTCTTCCGCTGGTTTTATTAGCGGGTAAGTCGCTCGTCCCTGTTTTGTTGCTATTCTTGCCATTAGTATCTCGCATACAGACTTGCTGTGCGATATGCTCCTGTGGCCAGCGAAGTGCCAGCCATATATCTACTTGCCCTACTCTTGGAACGCCCGAGCCTCTTTTCCATTTGCGCCCTGCTCAAGAAACGTCCCCGTTGAATGCCATAACCATACTTTTCTAATCCGATGTCCGCCTCGTACCTCGCTTGTTCCTTGGTCACAACCTTTAGCGGTGTTCCCACCGATGGTACTACCCCACCTTTGGCGAATTGAACCAACTGCTTTTCTTTGAGCCTTCTTGCCTCCCGCCGCGACTCCCTCTCTTCATGCTCACCGGCCTCTGCGGTCTCCTCGGCTTCTCTTCGGGCAAGTTGAGACTGATATTCACCTTGTTGTTTCTGGAATTGAGACTGCTGTTGATAAGAATAACCGCTTGCAACCGCCGTTGCCATAGCCACATTAGCAGCAATTTGGGCTGCCGTCATTCCAACAACAGTGCCTCCCCCCACTCCTATACCGTAAGTCGTTGCTCCTGCCGCCGTTGCTGTTGCAGGCATATATTATCCTCTCGTATAAGCCTCTATCTTGCGAAAACCCAAGTGCTCAATGAAATTCTTGCTTGGCTCGGTATCGGGACTTTCAGACCATAACCGCCAGATACGATGCACCCGAAGCATACCATCTAACTCAGCTCTGCATTTTTTCAGCAAAGTTACCTTTTTCTTTTGAGCTTCTTTGGAAACAGAAGCCCATACCTCTCCGATACCTTCGGTCTGGATACCGGCACAAAGTACCAACTTGCCATCCAGAAAAGCCGATACCGCGGGGCCGGAAATTTGTTTTAATCTTGCCTCTGCCGCCATTTCCAATCCTTCAAGACGCATCAGGTCTTCCGCCATAAATGGAATTATTTTTATATCACTCATACACTGTTACCTTTGGCACTATTGCCCGAAGTATTAAGGGTAGGGGTTTTACTTGCTCTATGTAAATTGTGGTATCCGGTGTTCTGAACCCGTGTTGAAAAGACGGCTTTTTCCAGCCTGTTACTAAAGATGTTTCGGTAAACACGTCGTCTGTATCGCCCTCGATTCCGTATTTCGTTCCCAAAGATTCATAGAAGTTCATCGCCACCCAACTGATTTGTTTATTGTCAGCAGCAACGCTCCCCTTCTGACCGACAAACGTAATAGGCATAGTTTCAATAATTGAAGTATAAGGCAAGCCGGCGTGAACCTTATTTGCCCACGCACTTGTAGTAAAAGCGCTCGTACTTACCGTTACATCCGTCAACGCCGCACCATCGCCGAGAACCACCAGTGTTTCTCCCTCTAAATGGTCGAAACTCGAAAAACTATTCTCGAACCTTTGGGCAGTACCGCCTGTCGTGTAAGCCTCATAAGGAATAGTATTGACATCATTCGTGTCCGTACTGTCGTTAAGGCTGAAATTCAAACCAGATACATTGGCATCATCTATTGTATAGATATTACCATTCAAATCGGTCATACCGCCCACAGCAAGTATCTTTATCTGGTCGCCGTCCGCAATGGCTGTGCCATCGCCATCCGAAGGCCAGGTCGCTACAGTTACTACGCCAGGATTAGCATCTGATATGTCAGTTATAGTTACCGAATCGCCACCGTCAAAAGTCAGTCCGCAATCTACAAAGAACGTGTCGTTATCATCCGAACCCCAGTCGTGAGGCTGCATCTGCTCGATGTATCTTACCGTATTACTGTCTATCACCCTTTCCACGACAAACCATACCTCGTCCTCGTCAGAGCCTGGAATGACCGCCACAGACTCCACATCGCCATCCGTAATATGCTCAGACCACGCCACTACATCCTGCTCTCTGTTGTAACTCATAGATAGGAAATTCCCATCTTCCCTATAAGACCAAAGGAGTTTTTCCGGCCTGGACTGAAATGCTATGCCATTTATACCATCACCCGTTATATGCTCCGCCAACACTGTCATATCCGGCGAAACAAATTTATCCCTTTCCAAAGTATAGACGAACTCTCTTACTCTCCGCCCTCCGTATTCAACGTAGAGAATGGCATCGCCAGCCAATAGAGCCTGAATATAAGCACTACCGTCCGTCGTCTGATGTCTATAAACTGGTCGCGTGGTAGGTGTCATTTCCTCATCAGGGTCGCCCATCCGACCGGCACCGCCCAAAGTGCCTATCATTAGATATGTATGCGATAACATCCACTGGATAGGATTCTGGCCAGGCAAAATATATATCAACGCATGGCTGTCAAGGTCTCCATCCTGCATCTTCTCAAAGTCGTCAGTCCTGCTCGACCATATAGTTTGAGGATAAATAGTATTGCCGCCATACCATAAACGAAATTCGTGAAAGGCTATTGTCTGAGGCCATCCGTTTCTGTCCGACCAGTATCCCTCCGACCAGTATGTTGTCGCACTCGTCCCCCCTAAAGTCGTTTTCACGACAGCAGCTACGTTGTTAGGGTCTGTGTAGCTCGTGATTTCCACTACACCTGTGTGCATGTGGTCATACACTATAAAGCTATAAGTGCAAGCGGTTGAAGAATAGCCCGTCATTGTTACACGATATTTATAACCGGACTCTTCCTCGCTTCCTGCGTAGTCAATATTTGTATCATCCGCCGAATTGATAGCATAGACCGTTTCGTAAGTTGTTTCATCCAATGTCCTTTCGAGCTTTACAGTACCAGTCCAGGTTCCGTGAGTTATAAATTTGTAGTCGCCCTCGCAATCTATAGGGTCTGATGATTCGTTGGCGTCAAGAATGCCGTTAAGAGTAGCGTCCGTTCTCGGATGCCTTATCTCCCATATAGCCCCCACATGCTCAGGATAAAATATATCATCGGAAGCTGCTATATCTATCGTTCCCGTTGTGGCCGAAGGCGTTACAGTGGTAGTGGTTGTATTCTCATCTTTGAAGGGGCCGTCAATGTAATCAATATCAGCGATTGACCAATTCGTATGCCCTGTTCGCGTTAGCTTTCTCGGCTTATAGTCCGAATGAACTATAAACATCGTGTCCGCCAACTGGTCATATTGAAGCTCGGACACATCATCCTCTGTATAGGTTGTCGTCATTTCATAGGTGGATGTGCTGTACAGGCTCAACACTTCGGTCGGAGTAAGCACATCGCTATAGATTGAGACTTCATCTATTTTGTCCCGCCAAAAACTCTCATTTGCATCATCGTCTGCATTACACTGCGAACCTATCCGTATCTCTTCTGCGGCATTCCGCATTGCAGTATAGGAAGCGTCATTGGTCGCTGTAGAAGCCACCGCAGCGCCATCCACATAGAGAATAATACCATTAGCAGCATCGCTGGTAGGGGCGCTATAAGTACAGGCGAGGAAATGCCAGCCAACCGTCAATGCCATATTTGCTACCGCCGAAACTATAGCGGCGCCCATAGATTCCGTACCTACCCCCTCATTCCACAAAGCCGATACGTTAGCGGCGGTAAGTTCAATTTTGAACAAGACAATATTATCCATTTTGTCCGCAAAGTCATTAGACAAAGAACCCGCAAGGTAAACACCTCCGATAGCAACTTTGCTGGCGAGATTTTCCATTGCCACATAACCAGCATCTTGTATGATAGTAGTGCTGGCTGCAAGCGTCCCATCCACGTAAAATGTTATGCCCGTTCCGGCAGTGGCACCTCCCGTACTATCGTAAGTAACTACCACAAAGCGCCAACCAAGACTAAGGGCGTCGTCAGTTATTCTAACCACATATTTATCAGCACTTTCATCACGTAGATGTAAGTATATCTTCTCTTGCGCAGTCAAAACAAATTCCCATTCGCCTTTAGCCGCCGAATCGAATTTCGTTATAATCCTTTGTTCGCCCGCTGTGTCCGTTACATAAATCCAGGCGGCAATACTAAAAGGCTTAGTCCCCGAATCGTCGAAGCTCAAATTGGCGTGGTCATTAACTTCGACTGCATAAGAAGCCCCAAAGTCGAAGGCTCCATTTATCTTGCCCGTAGCGTTAAAGTCCTCAGTATTTGCATCGGCTACGCCATCGTAATTGGTGCTTACATCGTCAACGTGGGTGTTGTTTGCATCTTCATTCAAATACCATTGGGCGACCCTGTTGGAAGCTAAATCCACGCTCGTATCGGCCAAATGAAGTTGCAGTTTTTGGCTGGCATTTACACTAAACCGCCACTCCCTTGTTGCATTGTCGTCCCGCGACTTCGATAGAAGATTCTGTATATCGCCCGCCTCTGTTACATAAGCCCAGCAACCAATACTAAAAGCGGAATCATTTGAATCGTCTGTAAAACTGAAATCATTGTGGTCTGTCATTACTACTGCATATTGACCGTCCAAATCAAAACAACCAGTTCCTACCTTGCCTTCAGTAGTGAGAACCCCCGCATCGACCGTTGCAGTTCCGTTATGCGTTGCCCCATTAGCGTCAATAACAACCGTACCGCTTACGTCATTCAACAACCAATGAGCTTTGACATTATTCAAGTCGGATATATCTTCTGTTCCCGTGCCCTCTACAATCTGCCCACCGTTACGATATACCCTCATATAAAGGTCGCCCCATTCAAGGATATAAGCGTCTGTCTTGGAATATACAAACGGAATCAGCTTAACCGAATCGGCGGAATCCTTGACCTCGGCGATGTACTTTGTGCCTGGTCTGCGCATAACCGGCCCCTGTGAAAGCACAAGCATATTCTGGAGTTTCTTGCAGGAATTGTCGTATTTGGCATAATCGGAGCGCATCAAGAGCAAGGGCGAAACTTCTCCTGCATTGAAAGAGGTCATCGCAGGCTTGACTTGCGCCAAAGCCGGACTGACGAGCAATAATATCAGTAATCTTTTAGCTATATTCATAGCGGTCGCCGAGTATTTCGTACTTTGATTCTCTCGGCCTCTCATCGTGATGCTGCTGTTGGCGGTTAATGCCTTTGGCAAGGGGCATAACCAATTTTTCGTATTCATCGAGTAAATCGAGTCTTCTCTTCCAAGCCCATTCGCCACCGATAATTCTTGGGGCAAGCTCCGCCGCTAACTTAGTTGCGATTGCCATAACAACTTCATCACTGAAAACAGTAACGGTATCCTCGTCAACAATGTACTCTACATAGACAGCGTCTCCATCTTCGTTTGAATAGGTGTTGGTAAACAAATAATCACCTTTAACTTCAGTATCGTATGTTATCTTGTGGTACTGCTCATCAGTCTGACGAATAAACTGAAGACAATCATCCGGCAAGTCGCAAACATAATCCCATTCAGCCATTTCCGGCGTGTCATCTGATTCGTCAAGTTCCTTGTACTCGGTACATTCCTGCGGCTTCATTCTCTTGAGGACTTCTTTGCGAATAAGGTCATAGAGTAATTCACACAAGTCGCTCGTCTTCGACCCGTCTCCCATCGCAGTTATCGTTAATGTATCGGAACCGCCACCCAGTTTGGCCAACGCCAAATTACATATTTCCACTTCGTCCGCTGCCATATTTATTTCCTTTTATTTATTGACAGTCCTTTTTCATTCCTTGAAAAATACCTAAATAAATAGTTGCTAATCGTATCCTGTAGCTACACAATATACATTCGTTACTGCTTTAGATGTCATTCCGGTAATAGCAACCCACATACCCCAATATCCGTTCCAGTCCAAACTTAGAGTTGCTATATTACCGCCCGTTTCCGTGCCGGAATTTCCAGATAAAGTAATCGAGCTTATCCAAGTATCCCCTGTGCCATTCGGGTCTATCGTATCGACCCACTTGTAAGACTCGTTCGCTTCAAGGGCACCGCTATTGTACTGGGTTCCGTTTATCGGATTGCAGCTTAACTCTACTTCCCCGCATTGGGCATAGCCTGTATAGACAAGTCTCGCAGAACTAAATCGCCGGACGGCATAAACGAAGAAATTAAAAGTAGATGTATTCGGGTCGCCCTCCGCCGAACCATCGCCGTAACAATAGAAGGCAAGCTCCACGACAGACCAGGAAGGTCGTATCGGAATGAAAACCGCACTATCAGGATTGACGGAATCCCAATATTTCGTATCCTTTACAAGAGCCGTATCGTCAGTCGTTACATTGTTTATCTGTATGTACGGATACTGTCGTGTGATTCCCGATAGCGTGTCATAGTCCTTTGTATCGGGCAAAACAGCATAGACTATCGAACCAATAAACAATATTAATACTAATAATCCTAAATACTTCTTCATTATCTAACCCCTTTCTTAGGAATGAAATATGAACCTAACGAAATTCGAGCTACATCGGAACCGGCGGGCAAGAAACTAAACGGCCTGTCAACAAGACAAACCCGACCCGCCGAATACCCTATGATTACACGTTCTTCCACGTTACTATCGCCCGCATCTGTTATTGCTATTGTGTGATACAAGTAAGCGTTAACACTCTGCTTGCCCGCCGTCAGCGTGAAACTTGAAGTCGAGGTTGCAGATGCTACTGTCGTGCTACGCAATGGAGCTAAACCGGCATCGGATATGGCCGTATCTACTTCGGCATTTATCTGGGCTAAACCCTCGGCATGAATTTTATGCACGTGGACTTCACCATAAGGAAGAATATCCGCCACTGAATCCGCAGCGGGATTAGTAATCCAATTTGGTATTATACTGGCCGTCAAAGTAGCCCAATCGTGTATATGTCGAGTCTGTCCCGCGCCTGTTCCCGATATTATGGTAACTAAACATCTATTATAGTAGTCTGCCGTTTGAACTGGGCCAGAGTCAAATACAACAGTGGCTCCGGTGGCACTTGCCACACCGCCACTATAGCTACAAGTAGCAGCGAGAATAGCGGCGTTGTTGGCATCGGCCTCGGCAAGCTCCGCAAGAACAATTATCATATTAGGGTCTATAGCAGCACCGGCGCCTGTCGTTGCATCTGCCACGATATTGGCTCTGGTTATCGGCCGTGCTGGTACATCGCCAACAAAAGAAGCACATACATCAGGATAACCTGCCCTATTGGGTTCGGGAATATTAACGGTATAAACCTGCATTATATTGGAATTGCCAACACCATTTGTAACAGTAAGAGTATGTCCAGCAGTCGTATCAGGTCTGTATATCTCTATGACTCTTGTAACCGGATCCATACCAGCGTGGGTTATGTGCAGACACAACTCTATCGTATCGTCTCCTGCGGGCATGGTCGTCATACCCCCTTCGTCAATCAACAGGTCGTACACGCCTGGCATATTAGTGTTATCCGTTTCCGCTATTGTAGGCGAGGTCATTGCAGTCCCCGACCCGCTACCAATAGAATAATACACAGTGAACGAACTAAATCCTGTCTCGCGGGTATGCAAGTCGGTAGAATCGACAGCGATAAAGTAAACATACTCATTGGTCGTGCCGGCCACCATCCTAAGACCATAAACAGGTACGCACATACCCAAAACAATCAACAATACTAATAGCTTTTTCATTTTATGCCCCTTTCGATATTTGCATAATTATTAAACCGAGAAAAATAGTTACCAGGATTACGCTTCCAATGTATATCCACTTTTTCATTCTTGTAATTCTCCACCAAGATTAGCACCAGGAGAGCGAGTAGTTATACCACTGCTGACCTCTTGAATTGCACCTATATCCAAAGTTCCTGTACCTCCATATTCTAAACCGTTGTTAATTAAATCACTCCCTGTAGTTGGAGTGAAATCCTCAGAACCATCTGCAACATTCGTAAACTTAGGGTCGCCTGTTTGGTTGCTACCGTGTCGTAGAGTTTGGAAAAGAGCCTCAGAAGCCGCTGCACTACAATAATCTCCGCCAGCCGCTATTCCCGCATCTTGGTCATTATCGTAGGCATGATTGTAACCAAAATAAAAACTTGCTATGGGAGCACTGTTTAGCTGAAAGCCATAATCATCATTGCCTACAGAAGTAGTGTTAAGTATCCTGACCCTGTTGGCACCAACGGGCAAGTCAAGCCCATCACCAGCATTTCCATATGAAGTACAATTCTCTATAAATCCATTGATAAAAGCAATAAAATTCATTCCATCACCAGCACCATCTTTGCCGTTATCATAAGTAAGACAATTTGAAAACTCTCCTGCACTTGTCAAATTTGCAACTACTCCATGAACATCATTGTCATGAATAGAACAGTTCATCAACCCTAAACCAGTTGTAGCCGCAGTAGCAGCTATACCATCCCCACCATGCAAATGTATTTCGCAATTATAAAACTTTTGATAACTCGCCCTTGTCTGAATACCATCATCTTCAGCAGCCTGAAATTCACAATTTATAAACCACGAATACGTTCCATCTGCTGTCCCACTTCCTTCAATACAGTGTTCCGCTCTCGAAGCATCTTTGCCGCCCCCATTAAAATCTATATTTCGCCATTCCGTATAAGCTCCCTTGCCATTAAAAGTAACGAGAGCACCTGTACCGGCGAGGTCAGTAGTTGTTGTTATTACTATTGCAGATTCTGCTGCAAGGGTAGAATTGTAACCGATAATAAATATCCGAGTATTGGTACTGCCGTCAAACTGGTCAACATCTATTGAGGCCGTTATCGTCTCTGCCTCATTAAAATAGATATAACGATTGTATGAGGCACCATTATTCACAGGGTCATCAAGAGCAAATTGAATCGTATTGAACGCACCCCCAACACGATAACTCACCGTGTCATCGTCAGTAGCATTGATATTTGCTACTAATACATTGTCGGCATCTACAACATTAGTAATCTCATAAATGCCGTCATCAACATTCGCTCCCGTATCATAGATGCTTACAAGCGTTCCAACGGTTACACCTGTTCCTATTCCCGTTTCATTAAGACATCTTTCGCCCTTAGCGTTGCCTGTATGGTCATAAGTCGTGCCATCCCCCGTTTCGGACGTTATTGGGCCACCATTTGTATTTATAAAATCAGAAGGAGAACCTCCATCCCAAGCGGTTTTGGTTGCACCTCCACCATTATCATCATTTGCATTGGTAAAATCACCCAGACCTCCCTTGGCAATCACCGTGTCTTTGGCGGGTGCAACATAAGCACCAAAAACATTCACCGAAAAAAACGAAAGTGTAAAAATTACTATTAACCTTCTCATTTTAATTTCTCCTTTCGGAAATAATTTGCTATTAGACCACGCTCTCCCGCACCGTATTCATAACACCCAGCATCAGGCTCATCAACATCACGATAATAACCAAGAAGGTCGGTGGCAGGTGCATATATTGAGTTTGCAAAATCAATTGCTTGTGAATCTGATGCTAATGTAAAATCCTCACCAGCATAAGTATTGAACAGAGCTTCAAACAAACCATCATTTTCTAACTCAACAGTGTTTGCTCCTTGTTCGAAATCAGGGTGCATGTTTGACCACCATTGGTTGATGATATTATAGTCCTCAATTGTGGGAACACCGTTTGTGTCCCAGAATGTTGACCTCCAGAGTATATTGCCAGTGACTTCATCCACCGTAGATTGATGTCGGAACCAACGTTCCCC
>Ga0114923_10001961_pt1 | contig 14101 bp, 16 predicted proteins | sample SumtaG_FD_89578 | JGI IMG/M metagenome (GOLD analysis project Ga0114923, IMG submission 89578) | Deep subsurface microbial communities from Indian Ocean to uncover new lineages of life (NeLLi) - Sumatra_00157 metaG | ecosystem: Environmental > Aquatic > Marine > Oceanic > Sediment | place: near... | reverse complement strand
TTGTCTCTAATAATTTACCACGAATAGCTAAATTTGTCTATATCCAGAGACTTCCAAGGTCAGACCTTTTTGATACAACCTTTTTTATAAATAAAAAAGGTTGTATCAAAAAGGTCTGACCTTGACTTTTGACTTATCTGACCAATAATCTATCAGCTTTTTCTGGTTTAGCCATAATCTCCTTGACTACTTTTTCCAAATGAATGGCACGGGAGCCCTTAACTAAAACAATATCTCCTGGACTTAATTTTTTTTGAACCGCTAAACTTGCTTGTTCCGGCCGGGAAAATTCAAAAATTTTTTCTTGAGCCAGTCCTTGTTGCCTAGCTTCTTCAGCTATAAAGCGGGCCCGCTCACCAATCGCAAAAAGTAAATCAACTGTAGCGGCTACTTTTTGACCCACCTGGCGATGACCAGCTTCTGTATCTTCTCCTAACTCTAACATATCACCTAAGACAGCTATTCTCTTTACCTCTGGCAAAGTCTTTTTGGGACTACTGTGTAAAACTTCGGTCTCAATGTCGGCAGCAGGACGACTCAATTCCTCTAAAATCTCCAAAGCAGCCAGAGCAGCCGAAGGTGAAGAATTGTAACTATCGTCAATAATCCAACTATTTTTAATTCCTTTAATTAACTTGGCCCGGCCAGCTAAGGCGCGGTATTTTCTTAAGGCAGTAGAAATTTCCACTAAATTGAGACCAAAATTCAAACCAACTACTACGGCGGCGGCCGCGGCATAGACCGATTGTTTGCCTAAGACCTTATTTAATTTAAATGGCACGATACTTCCTTGATAATCCAATTTAAAACTGACGCCAAAATCCCCTCTTTCTAATCCGCCAGCTGGTCCGCCAGCTGGCGGAAAAAATTGAAAATTGAAAACTTTAAGGTCGGCTCCCTGACCAAAGCCATATTGAATTGTCTTGGTCTTTTCTGATAAATCATCGCCAATCATCCGCACTGTCAAATCATCATAATTTAAAACCGCTAAACCATTTTTACTCAAGAGCTTAACTAAAAGAGCTTTCTCTTCAACTAACTTTCCTTTTTCAGGGAAAAATTCCAGATGAACGGGAAATTGACCAATAGCCGTAATCACTCCAAGTTTTACCGGAACAAAATCAAGCAGATATTTCATATCGCCTGGACGGTCAACAGCCATCTCTAAAACCAAAATCTCCGGATAATTTCTTCCCCAGAAAATGACTATCCCCGCCTTAAAAAAGTTCTTCAACCAGCCAATAAAAGAACGACCAGCCGTGTCTAATCCTAAAATAGTTAAAGGGACGCCTATCTCATTATTATAATTTTCCCGGCTGCGGCGTACCCGAAACTGCTTTTTAAGGACTTGATAAATTGCCTCTTTGGCGCTTGTTTTACCAACACTGCCGGTCACCCCGACAATTTCTGGCTGATATTTCCAGAGAACTATTTTAGCTAAAATTTTGAGAATGTATTGTAAAATGCTACGCATTTCATTTATTAATTACCAATTTTCAATTATCAATTATCAATCAATTTTCAATGATTTAATTTTCAATTATTAAATTAAAATTCATTGAAAATTGGTAATTGAAAATTTAATCATTGATTGAAAATTGAAAATTGGTGATTGAAAATTTATTATTTATTGCGGTGGTATCTCCAAATAATTAAACAAATATTCGGCTAATTTCTTAAAAACCGGACTAACCGAATCAGCCGCAAAGCGGATACCCAATGGTTTATCTAATTTGATTAAAATAATAAATTGAGGAGCAAAAGCTGGGGCAAAACCAACAAAAGTATGAATGGTCTCATCTTCAGAATAACCGCCTTTTTCCAAATCAGGTATCTGGGCCGTGCCGGTCTTACCGGCAATACTATAACCAGTTACTTGAGCTGGTCTACCGTATCCCCGCTCTATTACGCTCACCAGCATCTTAGTTAATTTTTCGGCTGTTTGAGGAGAAATGACCTGCTTAATTATTTGGGGTTCCTTTTCTATTTCCTGACCATCGGGCTGGATTATTTTCTCAACGACAAAAGGCCGCATTAATTTACCCTGATTAGCAATAGCCCCGAGAGCTGTAATTAATCCTAAGGGAGTCACGGTAATCCCCTGACCAAAAGAAATATTAGCCAAATTTATTTCTGCGCTGGTAAATAAATTAGAAATATCACCGCCAACCTCACCAATTAGATCTATCCCGGTTGGCTGACTAAAATTGAATCGTTGAATATAGTCCTGAAAAATATCCTGACCAATTTCCCGCTGAACAAAAACTGCTCCGGTATTAATGGATTTCTCCAAAACCTGAGTCATAGTTTGCTCCCCATAGACTATTTTATCAACATTATTAACCGTACTTCCTTTAATTCTAATCTGTCCTTTGTCTTGATAAATTGTCTCCGGAGTAATTCTACCACTATCTAATCCGGCAGCCATAGTAATCGGCTTAAAAACCGAACCTGGCTCATAAACTTTTTGAATTGACGGATTGAGAAAAATATCAATATTTTCCACTTGGCTGTATTGATTAAGGTTAAAATTCGGCCAATTAGCCATTGCTCGTATAGCCCCGCTGCTCGGTTCTGTAACAATAATCGTTCCTGCCTCGGCCTGCCATCGTTCAATCAACGCCTTTAACTCTTTTTCTACTTTAAATTGAATATTTTGGTCAATAGTTAGAATAAATTGAGGACCATCTTGAGCTGATTTTAGCTCTTGTCTTAAGGAAGGGATCCAATAACCGCTGGTATCTTTTTGACCGCTTAAAAAGCCGGTCTGACCTTTCAATTCATTTTCATAATAACCCTCTAAGCCATACTGACCGACTTTTTTCTCTTCCCTCATCCCCACAAAACCAATCAAATGACATATCAAGGAGTCATTAGGATAATAACGCCAAGTTTCTTGAGCTGTCTCTAAACCATCAACCTGCCAATTTTCTATTTCTTGAGCTATTTCCTGATTGACTTTATGCTTGATTGGTTCATAGGGGTCATCGGCCTTATTCATCCTTTGCAAAATGGTTTCTTTTTCTATTTCAAGAAGTTCAGCTAATCTAACGGCTAAATCCTCTTTCTGATGAGCAATAATATCTTTAGGGATAATATAAACTTGATAGAATTCTTTATTAATTGCTAAAGGATAATAACTTTCTTGTCCCGTACCAAGCTTGTCTGCTCGTTCTCCTTCGGGGCTTTGGCGCGGGGTCCGCCGACTATCAGACAAGTCCTGGATAAAAATTTCACCCCGTTGCGGAAAGAGTATTTTATCAAGCCCGTGCTGATCTTGAGCTAAAACACTATAATAATCATACTGCAAAATCTGGAGAGAAAATAAGCGGGCTAAAATCCCGCTACCTACTACAAAAACGATAATGATTAAAATATAGATGCGCCACTGATTCATAAGAAATCGTAAATCTCAAACAAATCGAAAATTATTTCTGGGCTACTGCCGTCTCTTTTTCCAAATAAACCACTTCGCCTCCTTCAATCATATTAAAGGACTTAATCATTTCTTCCAGATTAACTGGCGATTGCCAGAAAGAAATTGCGAGCTCTAATTGCTGATTTCTTAGTTCAAGTTCTTTAAGTTCTTCTTTTTGCTGGCGAATCTGGTAGCTGTATTCAACTAAGCTATTTGTTTGAATAAGATAAAAAAAGCCCAAGCAGAAAATAGAAAAAGTAATCAAGATACTTAAAATGGCTAAACCCTGATTATGATTAGGTTTAAAAAATTTCTTTGATTTAATGTAAGCAGTCATAATTTTATAGCCGCCCGAAGTTTAGCGCTGCGGCTGCGAGGATTTAGATTTATTTCTTTTTGATCAGGTCTAATTGGTTTTTTAGTTAAGATTTCTAAACTTCTTTCTTTGGCTTGCTCCCGGAAAAAAATTTTGACAATTCTATCTTCCAAAGAATGGAAGGAAATAATCACCAACCGACCCCCTGGTTCTAATATTTCTAAGGTCTGGGGTAAGGTCTTTTTTAAATTATTTAACTCGTCATTAACCGCTATTCGCAAGGCCTGAAAAGCGCGGGTGGCAAAATGTATTTTCTGACGCCTATATTTGGCTGGTATTGTCTGTCTAATAATTTCTACTAATTGACTAGTTGTTTTAATTGATTTATTTTTTCTGACTCCACAGATTCCCTGAGTAATTCTTCGGGCATATCTTTCTTCTCCATATTCTTGAAATATTTCAATCAATTCTTTTTCTGGCCATTGGTTAATTATTTTTTCAGCGGTTAAGTCAGGGGTATTATTGTCAAATCGCATATCCAATGGTTCATCTCTCAAAAATGAAAATCCGCGACCGCTTTGTTCAATCTGCCAGCTGGATATTCCTAAATCAAACAAAATTCCATTAACCGGTTGGAAATGACACTCTTGAACAATTTTTTTTAAATTAGCAAAATTTCCTTGCTTTAAAATAATATTCTCTGACAGCTTGAGTTTTTTAATTACTTTCTCATCTAATTCAATCCCTAAAATTTTTCCACTTGGAGCAATTTGTTTTAGAATAGCCAATGCATGTCCAGCAAAACCAACCGTACAATCAATAAAATTTTCTCCTGATTTAGGATTTAAATATTCTAAGACCTCTTTTAAAAGTACGGGAGTATGGTTCATTATTTTACACTCCCAATTCCCCCAATCTCTGGGCAATATCACCTACCTCTTTTTCTATTTTTTGTTTATAATTTTCCCATTTTGCTTCATCCCAAATTTCTAATCGATTATAGACACCGGCAATGACAACATTCTTTTTTAGGAAAGCATATCTTTTAAGGTAATCAGGGATAAGAATCCGCCCCAATCTATCAAATTCAACAGCTGCTGCTCCGGCTAAAATAATTCTGTTAAATCCCCGGGCATCAATTTGTCCGGTTGGCAACTGACCAAGTTTATCAGTCATTTTCTGCCATTCTTTTAATGAATAAAGAGCTAAACAATTATCCAGCCCTCTGGTTAAAACTGTTCCCTTTCCCAGCTCTTTTCTTAATTTAGACGGAACAGCTAATCTCTTTTTAGCATCAATGGTATGTTTGTATTCTCCAATTAGCATAGTTTTCCACAATTTCACTCACTTATCCCCACTTTTATCCACAAGTGGCTATCTTGTTTCCATTGTATGTCACTTGGGTCTACCTGTCAAATACAGACAATAGCCAAAAATCCGCTTAATAGAACAAAAAAAATGGCTTAATCAAGCCATTCTCTATTATTCCCCCATCTTATCTATCCACAAATTATCCCCATTTATTAAAATAACCTCTTGTGAACAGTTTTAAAAGTATTTTATTTTATTTCTAACTTGTTTTTATTTAGAAGCGCAAAAACAATAATAGCCAATAAAGAAACAGATAAACCGGCTGGAAATCCCTGCCAAAAAGAAAGTCCTTGCCAATAATGAATTGTGTGATGGAACTTAATTAATGGCTCAAGCCATTGAAAGCCAAAATTATAATAGATAAAGTTCAAAAAATCAGGCAAAAGAGCAGCTATTATTCCAACTAAAACCAGCCATTTTTTAGAACAAGAACGAATTAAAATAAAAATGATAGAAGCTCCTAAAATAAAATCCAGGCCTATTTTTATTAAATGCTCTATGTTGGTAATTTCAACCCTTAATAAATAATCCCAATGGGGCAAAAAATCAAGCAAGCAATGGCTAATCAAACCAAAAATAAAAACGAGCCAGATATTACGGACCCGCCTGCCAATAGCCGCCCCAACTAACATATGAGGAATAATAATCATAAAAAACCAGGACTATATCAGAATCGTTCCTTTTTCTTACTTTTCCTGTCTAATAAAAAAGAAAGGATAAAATATACTACTAAAATGACGATTAGATTAATAAGAAGCGACGTTAATTGAAAGCCCTTATCACAAATATAATCTGGTGGAACAAGGCCGCATTAAGTCCCCTTCATAGACTTCTTTGCTGTTTTTGTCTTTGACTCCCAATGGAAAATAATATCTATATCTCGCAATATCGGTAAACATCCCGTTATAAATGAAAACAAAAAAGCCCAATAGAAATGGTATTATAATTGTTAAGGCTATTTTCAATTTTGTAGGCTTAAAAAATTCTTTCAAGTTCATTTTATTCACATTTACATTCATCAATAAATAATGTCGGAAAGTTTTTTCTTATTGTTTCTTTTCTATTTTCATCTAAAGAATTAAATTTCTCGCATATTTCTTCGCAATCAAAACTTATTTGACATCTATGAGATACACAGACAAGCTCTTTTTTGAACGATGGTGGCCCTATAATCATATCCATTTTAACATCATATAAAGGACAACTGATGAATTTAAAACATTTTATCTTTTCAACTATGTCTATCAAAACTTGGTATCTCTTATTTTTTGCCTCTGAATCATACCATCTACTCATAGGACCAGGACAACATTTAATCCCGCTTACAAAAACACAATCAGATTTATCGCAACAATAATCATTTACAATAAGCGGAAAAGCCGTATAGATTAATAGAACTGCTGAAACAATAATTAAAATTATTTTTTTGCTTTTGGAAATTTGTCTAAAATTAAGCCAGTATTTTATAAAAACATAAGATAAAACTACAACCGCAAGAAGAAGAAATAAACCAAACAGGAGCTGACCGATACTATCAACTTTATATTCCAAATATTTAAAAACCTGATAGAAAGTCCCTAAAAAGTAGAATACTAATAAAAATAAAGCTGTTAAAATGGCGTTAAGTAATCTTTTAGAAAATTTCTTTATGTTCATTTTATGTAAATAGAGATAAGACCTTTTAATACTAACAAATATCTAAAGAAAAGTAAAATTCAATTCGGGCCATATTTGTTTGTTATTGATTATAATCTGCCCCGGTCTGGTAATAATCTCTTTCTTGAGGACTAACAATAAAAACCTGATGCCAAGAATACCCTTTGCTTTCAAATTGAGCTGCTGTCAGATCAAGGTGGTGTTTAACAGCTATTCCTTGGGCTTCGTCTATCTCTTCTAAAGAATAAACCCTATAATCATCAATGGAACGATACAAATCAGAGGTAATATAGGAAGAAACGATTTCAGGCTTTACCTCTTGAATATTTTCCCATTTAAGATGGCCATAGATACTGAATATCTCTGGACTAAAAATGTGTCTTTTGTAAGGAGGTTTAATAAGATAAACTCTGAAATCATCTTCAGCTCTGATTAAACTTCCTTCAGACAGAGAGGGTTTTTCAATAGCCGGGCCGGTTGGATATTGATCAAGTTCTGCTTGAGAGACAGTTTCTTGGCTATTAGGAACTAAACCATAAGAAATAAAGATATCTGAACTTTTCAACCACCTTTTTTGGCCATTAACTATCAGATAGAGTTTCTCGGTTTGTGCAGATGTTAAAACTCTGCCTTCATTAGTAAATGGAAGAAATAACGAACCAGAAACTTTATAACTTAAAATTACAACACCACTTCTGCCTAAGGCGGCATAGATATAATCATTATCTGCAGCAAAAAAAGGAAAAGTAGGCAAAGATAAATTTAAACTACTATAAAGGTTATATTCTTTTTTTAGTAATACTGGATTGGCTGCATTGCTGATATCAAAAATAGTTAAATTTTTCCCTCCTGTATAATATAAATAATGATTATTCCATATCCCTAAATCTGAAATCGCATTATTACCTCCTTCTTGTATTCTTATTCTATTTATTTCTTCAATATTATTAATGTTAGAAAAATTATAGAAAACTGCTTCTGTATAATCTCCGCTACTAGAACTATGAATCTCATAGGTATAACCATAACTCTCTTTAAAAATAACTCTCCTGGTCAATTGATTTAAATTAATTATTAATGAAGGATTATTTGAATCAGAAATATCTATAACGTAATTCCCCCATTCGTGGTTCTGGTCTGGCCAACAAAGTCCAGAAACTCTATTAGAAACAATATACCTTTCATTCAAAACATCAAAATAATTAAGGCATCCGTTTTCCTTATTAATCCCAATATTATATTCACCTAACAAATTAATATTTGTCTCATCAGACACATCAAAAATTTTTAACGAATTTATAGCAGAAACTAATAAAATATTATTATTGCTAACTAATTTTAATCTATTAAAATAATTCGGAGCTATGGGTAGCGGGTCATCAATAGTAGAAATTTCTGTAATATCTTGGGGATTGGAAATATCGTATAGCTTTATTGACTTTCCTTTTGTATTGACAAATAAAATCTCTCTAATTCTGTCTATCTCCAGATACCCGCCATAAACATTATTTCCCGTAATGGTATTTACTAATTCCGGTGATGTTTTATTGCTAATATCTAATATTTCTATGCGATTCACGCCAGTATTACTATTGAAAGTATATAAATAATTATTAAATACAATAACATTATGTGTATATAATTGCTCTTGGCCATAAAAGCTTTCTTTGCTTATGCTAAAATCATTATCAGCTATAACTGGAGCTCCGGATATAAAAGTCATTACGGAAATTAAAAGTAATAATACTAAAATATATTTTTTATTTTTCATAATGTATTTGGTAAACGCATCTGGATTCGCCCAGTCATATTATCACAGTGAGCGCCAATAGCCGCCCCAACCAACATATGAGGAATAATAATCATTTTTTTATTTTAACACAGGTCTGAATAAAAATAAAACTACCTCTGCCTAAAGACAAAGGTAGTTGTGCCGAAGCTTGTTAAAATTCTCCTAATTTTTATTCCGCCTCTATAGTAGAAGGCGGTTTTTTTGTTATGTTATAGGTAACACTGACAACACCGGGTACTTCTGTTGGGATTTTCTCTGCCAATAGGTCTAAAATATCATAGGAAGGCCTGGTGGGTAATCCTGTTTTTGCATCTGCGCTCTCCCAACATCTGATTTCTATTTGGAACCCATAATCTCTCTTCCCTTGTCTAACCCCAGTAAACTTATCCTCATGTAGAATCGCCAGATACTGAAACGCCCCTGTGTCAGACAATACCTCCTCAACAATTTTTGTCGCTTTTCTAACAATCCTTACTCTTTCCGGCGTCACTTCTCCCTTTACTATGATGGCTAATCCAGGACCCGGAAAAGGCGGTCTATTATATATTGCCTTTGGCAATGCCAATGCTTTAGCCACCTCTCTGATGGCTGGTTTTCTTAATTGGACTAAGGGTTCAATAACCCTATATCCAAATTGCTCCTCTGTATTAATACCCAGTTGTTCAAGGATATTGTGCTGCCTTTTGACTCCAGCCACTGTTTCTTCCACATCCGTATAATTTGTTCCTTGTAAAAGATACCTGGCGCCACTCTGCCTGATAAGGTCAGCAAATACATCTTTATAAAATGTCCTGGTAATGGCCTCTCTTTTTTCTTCTGGGTCAGTCAGACCTTTTAAGGCGTCAAAAAATCGTCCTTGAGCATCAATTATTTCTATAGGTATGCCCATTATTTCAAAATACGTCGCCACCTGCTGGGGCTCTCCTTCTCTCATCAGACCAGTATCAATGAAATATGTCTTGAGTCGGTTGCCTAAGGCAATATAGCCCATAACAGTTACTGCAGAGGAATCAACCCCGCCGGACAAGGCATTAACAGCCAAGCCCTTTCTGACACTTTCTTTAATCTTGTCTATCTTTTTACTGATAAATGTTGCTGGACATAAATCCCCTATTATGATTTCCTTAACTTCCATTTCGTAAACTTCCATTTCACACCTCCTTCAAGTTTTAAGTTATCAAAGCGAGCTTCGGTATTTTGTTTAAATTTAAATGAACCTGTGAACGATGCAGGATTCGAACCTGCGACCCCTGCAATGTGAATGCAGTGCTCTAAACCACTGAGCTAATCGTCCTAAATCTTCAATTTATTAATTAATTTCTCATGAGGTTTTTCCAAAACATCCCTTAAGAATCTATCAAACATATCATAACGGTAATTAAAATCCGCAGTAGAAAAAACAACATAATCAATTTCCTTGCCTACTTCCGCTTCTAAGTCCCTTAAAAAATTAGATAACTTTGCTTTTTTAATGTTATCACCAACAACCAAAAGGTCTACCCGCGAATTTTCAGCATTGAGAAAAATGCCGGAAAGAATGGTTAGTTTGACTCTTCCTAATGATTTCAAGCGGCTCAATATTTTCTCTTTAGAAGCCGGGCTGGATTTAAGAACTAATGTTCTTAGCTCATTATAAAAATCAAAATCCGGATTAATAAAATAAACTTTATTCTTATCCTTAAGCCGAGTGCTAAGCAAGCTAATGCTTTCTAATTTGGCAAGCTGGCGGCGGCAAGCGTAAGCATCGCTTTTTACCCGTTTGACTATTTCCTTTAATCTGAAAGATTCCTCTGTATTGCGTAAAAATAACTTGAGCAGTTTAACTTTTATCGGCGAGTCAAAAAGTTGTTCTAAAATTTCTTTGCTCATAGTATTAAAGGTTTGACATTGAGAGTAGCGTTTCGAGCGATTTAAGGTTTGTCATTGAGATTCCACGACTTTACGCCAGAGGCGGAAGGTCGTGGTCGAAAGGACGAACCTTAAATCGCTCGAAAGGTCGAACCTTTTAGGTTGTTATTTCAATTCTACTACTGCCCCGGCTTGTTCCAGTTTTTTCTTAAGCTCTTCGGCTTCTTCTTTCTTTAATCCCTGCTTAATCACTTTAGGCGCTCCATCAACTAAGTCTTTAGCTTCCTTTAATCCCTGTCCTGTAATCTCTTTAACCACCTTAATCACCGCAATCTTCTGGTCACCGGGCTCTTTTAATTCCAAATCAAAACTGCTCTTTTCTTCAACAGCTTCTCCTTGACCGGCCCCAGCTGCCCCGGCAGCCGGCGCGCCTGCTCCGATTGGCGCCGCGCTAACGCCAAACTTCTCTTCTAAAACCTTAACCAATTCAGCTAAGTCCAAAACAGACAGCTTTTCAATCTGGCCAACTAAGTCCTTAAACTTTTCTGGCACCTTGACTTGTTTTTCTTTTTTAGAAGATTTTTCCTCTTTTTCAGAGAATTTTTCTTTTTTATTTTTTTCTTCTGTCATAGATATATTCTTGAAACCTGAAACATGAGATCTGAAACATTATTTTAATTGTATACCTTTACAATTAAATTTCAAGCCCTATGTCTCCAGCTTCAAATTTTTAAATAAATTGACTAATTTGATTAAATTACCTTGAAGAGTACTGGTTAAACCAGATAAGGGCGCTGAAATACTGCCAACTAATTTAGCCAATAATTCCTGTCTTGAGGGTAATTTAGCTAAACTAATAATCCCCTCTTTTTCCAAATATTCTCCATTTATCAAACCGGCTAAAATTTTTAAGGACTCGTTCTCTTTTGAAAAATTATATAAAATATTAGCCGGCAAAACTTCGTCCTTATACCCAAAAACTAAAGCAAGCTGACCAGTTAATTCTTTAGCTTTAATTTTTTTAAAACCAGCTTGTTTCAGGGCTAAATCAATCAAGTTCTTTTTAGCAACTTGATAATCTATTTCTTTTTCCCTTAATTGTTGACGCAGTTCTTGAACCTGATTGACTTTTAATCCAGTATAATCAGAAAAAATAACTGCTTTCTGACGAGACAGCTTATCAGCTAAGTCCTTAATTATTTCTTGTTTTTGCTTTTTGGTAATCATAAAAGGCCTATGGAAAGCCATAGACCCACCCAATATTAGACCTTTAGGGTCTAACACTTGTTGCCTAAATAGGATTTATTCCAATCAACACCTATTGTCTATGGCTATCTTAATATTATTCTATCTCGGAAAAAGTGTCAACCCCGACAACGGATGTCGACATTCTTAATTAGATAGATACTTAACTTTATTCTCATTATGCTCTTCTAAAGTTCGGCTAAAAACCGTTTCGCCGCCTGGCTTTGATAAAAAGAAATAATAATCACTGGCTTGCGGAGAAATAGCCGCCCTAATTGTTGAAAGACCAGGATTATTAATTGGTCCTGGCGGCAAGCCAATATTTTGATAAGTATTGTAAGGAGATTCAATTTTGGTATCTGCAGTAGAATAACGCCACTTGTCTATGTCTAAAATATAGGCAATGGTGGCGCAGGACTGTAAGGGATAATTATCTTTGAGCCGCTTCCAAAAAATCCCTGAGACGATTCGGCGGTCTTCATCGGTCGGCACCTCTTTTTCTAATAAACTGGCCATAATAATAATTTCCTCAATAGTTCTTCCCTGTCTCTCTATCTCTTCTATTAAATCTTGAGTTAATTTACGCTCAAAATTTTCTCTCATTTTGTCAATAATCTCATCTAAACTCGCCCCTTGACTAAATTTATAAGTATCAGGAAATAGATAACCTTCTAATTGGGACTGTCTTAATAATTCTCCTGCCTCAATCAAACCGGCTTTAGTTAAACGAGCATCAATTTTTTTTAAGTCAAATCCTTCAGGAATGGTAATGTTTGTCTCTTGAGAGGTTGCCTCTCCTTTAACTATTTTTTCAGCAGTTTGAGGAATATTTAGAGAAGAACTTAAGGAATATTCTCCGGCTTGTAAACGAGCCGCCCAGCCTCGATACCAAACATAATACTCAAAAATAGTTTTATTTCTAATCAACTCCTTTTCTTCTAAGTGAGCGGAGATTTCTCTTAAACCTTCTCCTTTTTCTATAATAAAAGTTTGTTCAGCTGATTGGATAGTTAAGGGAGTAAAAATTTGATAGTCAATAAAAAAATAACCGCCCCCCAAGCAAGCGACTACCAGAAATATAAACAGCAAAAAGAAAATAAACTTTTTTTTATTAGTTATTTTCATTGTTTAGTGATTAGCGGCACAAAAACAAAACCAGGATATTCTTTTTCTTCAAATTCATTTTTTTCTTTTTTAACCAACAGCCAGATACTATCTTTGACTGGAGTGACTAAACGACCGTTAATCTTCAATTGGTCTTTCCATGCTTTGGGTATTTCTTTAGCCGAAGCGGCAGCGATAATCTTATCAAAAGGCGCTTTATTAGGCAATCCCTTTGAACCATCGCCACAAATGAATTCAATATTCTTAAAATTATATTTTCCGACATTATCCTGGCCAAAACTCTTTAATTCAGGAATTCGCTCAATAGCATAAACAAAACCATCAGGACCAACTATTTGAGCAAGCATAGCTGTTTGCCAACCCGAACCAGAACCAATGTCCAAAATTTTATCCCCTTTTTTTGGCTGAAGCAATTCCAACATAAAAGCCACGGTTAAAGGTTGGGAAATGGTCTGTTTATAACCAATTGATAAAGGCGCGTTGTATTCAGCGACAAAATCCTTCCCCTTTTGTCTAACCATTTCATCAGGCGCAAAATCAGCCCGTTTGATTTTTCTAAAGGCCTCAATAATCAACGGGCTTTTAAGATATTTTTCTTTGATTAGTTGGTCGATTAATTTCATAAAATTTACTACCTCCCCAATCTCCTCTCTCTTTTCTGAAAATCCTTAATTGCTTTAATAAATTCTTTTCTACCAAAACTAGGATACATGGTATTGGTAAAATAATATTGGCTATTAGCTGTCTGCCACATCATAAAACCAACGCTGTTATGAGGGTCGCCCCGACTGCCTGTTCTAATTAAAAAATCAACTGGCGGCAATTGACCAGACCAAAGATGTTTCTTTAATAATTCTGAAGTTACTTTTAGATTCTTGTTTTTCCGCCCTTGTTTTAAAATTTCTCTGATAGCATAAATCATTTCATCAGTCCCATTGTAAGCAATGAAAAAATTAAGCAAATGCTTATTATAATTTTCAGTCGCCTTAACTACTTCTTCAACTGACTTAATGGCTTTAGCCGGCAAAACTTCCGGCCAGCGACCAATCACATTAATCTTGACTTGATTTTGATGAACTTCTTTTTCTTTGGCCAATTTATGAAAATAGCGCTGATAAATTCTAAAAAGAACATTGACTTCTACTTTAGAACGTTTAGTCAAATTTTCATAAGAACCGCCCCATAGGGAAAGACAATAAATACCTAAATCAAGAACTGTTTGAAGCAGTTCTTTAGTTTTTTCTGCCCCTTTTAAATGACCTTGCCATGGAGCTAAACCTCTTTGTTTGGCCCAGCGGCGATTACCATCCGGCACAATGGCTATATGTTG
>Ga0114923_10001960_pt1 | contig 14101 bp, 25 predicted proteins | sample SumtaG_FD_89578 | JGI IMG/M metagenome (GOLD analysis project Ga0114923, IMG submission 89578) | Deep subsurface microbial communities from Indian Ocean to uncover new lineages of life (NeLLi) - Sumatra_00157 metaG | ecosystem: Environmental > Aquatic > Marine > Oceanic > Sediment | place: near... | reverse complement strand
TGGATTGCCGGCGAGTCCATGCCATGCTTCTCGCTGAGTTCCTTGAGCACAGTAACCATTCCAGCCGGCGAGTGTTTACCGCGCACGTGGTCGAGAAACACGTTGCGGCAAAGCAGGTCGACCATGTCTCCCTCCAGGATTGCGACGTCGACCGGCTTGTCGCCGGCGGCGATCGCCTCGTTTCTACGGTTTAACCCGTCTACCAGAATCAGCTCCCCGTTTATCTCCTGCACCAGAATCGGCGCCAGGATCCCGTCCTTCTTTATCCACTTCGACAATAGCTCCTTTGTCGCCTCGTCGAACTGCGCTGTCACTCGCACTTCCGGAACCTTGATCTGGCTTGGTCTCACTCGTTTTAATACTGTCAACTTTGCCCTCCTCTATTTTGACACTAAATGAAAAAGGTATCCTCTTGGTAATAATTGGATCCTGGTCCTTTTTGAGCGCGTCGAGTACCACATTTTGAACCTCTAAGATGTCTTTACACTCCCGCCTCGAATATGAATCGCCGTAGTCTTTAACCCATACTAGATACATTTCCTTTGCCTCCCTTTTAATACTCATTAGCTCACCTGTTCTGATTGACAAACTATGCCGGCATAAAATAAGATAGCCCCCGGAGCCCTGTGACAAGCTCATGGGACTATCTTACATATGGAGGCCGCTATGACCAGTACCGGTATCATCGTAAAACAATCCCCGAAACTTGTCAAGTCCGCCCGTCCCGTTCTACCTGAGAAGTGTCTGGAGGCTCTATCCCGTCAATATTCCCGATCCGAAGCTCGAAAGTCACAGGATGCAATTTGTCAGGCTGATATCGACATTCTTGAAGAATGCCGGCAATCTCTCCACTGGCCGACAATAACCTCGTTATCAGTGAAGTATTATCCCTTATATCCGTACCGCAGATGTTGGAAGAGAGCTTTATCAAAATGTCGTCGTGCCTCAATACGTACTGCCACATTGAATATTAAATACCTCCTCTTGACTGTGATTTCCTGCGTCCAGGAATCGCTGGCCGGGAGCTTTAACGGCCCCGGGGCCCTTAATCGATTAGTACACACTACTAATAATATATACAAGAAAGGAACTAATCGATTAGCACGGGCCGATGCTTTGTTCTCGCCGGCGCCGGGATCCCGCCAGGCCGCTCTCCTGGAAAGCATGGGCCGGCCGGTGAGAGCCTTTTAGTATCAGGGCCGGGCGCTACCACTTACAGATATAGAGCCCGAGCATAGTAAGGAACAGGACCAGGATAAATACTGCTATTGCGTAGTAATACAGGCGGTCACTCATTTTCATTCCGCCCTCGCTTTATTCCGGGCCTTTGTCGCCGCGGCCTTGACACTCGCCGACGGCCGGCCGATCCCGTGGCCGTCCGGGCTTGTGTGGCCTGAATAGTCCACCGGATCATCTATCATGGCCGGTGAGTGGACTTCCTGGACGTCATTCCAGGTCGCGCCGCAACCGTCGCACTGGACATATTCCCCTTTGTCGGTCAAGCCGGTCCCGCCGCAGGACCAGCACCGTTTATTGTGCTTTGTCATGTTTCCCCCGAATATGCTAATTTTAAGTCCTCACGTTTGAGGCCGAGTATCCCGAGAGCTTTAGCCTCGGCCTGTTCTCTATTTAATCCACTAATAAGGTATAGAGCCATTAAAGCGCGGACCATATTCTCGGGCGATCCTCTCGGCCGTCGACAAGGGAGATCAAAGAACCAGTTATCCGGTAACTTTCGACTCATTTATTCGCCTCCCTACCGCTTGCTACCTCCTCCTCATCCTCAAAGACAGGGAACCTTACCGCTCCTAACCACCTCAAATCTCCCGGCCTTGAATAGTCGTATACTGAGACATGGTCAGAAAATACCTCAACCGACAGGCCGCAGTGAATACACTTTAACCAGGGCGTCCACCCACTGCCTTGAAATTGCCAATTATGCCTATGCTTTTCCTGTACTGCCATTATTCTCCTCCCAACGGAAATGCCCTCCGGAGAGCTTGCCATTCGGCGCGCTTCTGGGCCATTAACCAGGGATGCGCCGCAACCACCGGAGAGCTCAACTTACTATTATCCCGTTTACTCATAGCCGTCATTTCGTCCCTGGTAACTATGCCCAGGCCGGTGAAATGGCCGTCCGTCTTTAGCAATTCCAGGTCGGCGATCCACGCATGGTCCCCGTCCTCGACCTGATAGTCCTGGCGCTTGTCATTGACAAGCGGTCCGGAGATCATGCTGTACGGCTTGCCCGATTTATTGGCGTGGTACAGCATCCCGTCGAGCGTCGGGTATGGCTTGCCGTGGTATAAAACAACATGGCCGAGCCACGGGTCGAGGCGGACCCGCCAGGCATATTCAAAGAGCGCCGCGATCGCGGCCAGGCTCAAGTCCTGGCCGGTCGCCAGGTCCTTGCCGGTGTAATTTTTGAGCGCCTGGCGCGGGTCGTCGCGCGGTTTGCGGCCCTGGCGCCGGGCTATCCCCTCTTTGACTTGATCTACTATCGGCCCGTCCGGAAGTAGGCCTTGCTTTACCGCTTCTCCCATGGTCGGCAGCGGCACAATCGCGTCCGGATAATGACCCTTGCCGCACTTGAGCGCATACGTGTCCTCGTCGCCGTCCCAGGTACACTCCAGCCGTCCGTCGCACTCCGCGCACTGGTTACGGCTTGCCAGGTCGTCGATATATTCATACTCTCCCGTTATCATTTTACTTTACTCTCTTCCCCCCAGGGCATAGCGTCTCCCAGGGCATTGTAAATAAGGTATCCGCACTGTGAGCAACGCTTGGTATCGATTCTCCATCCATCGCTATGTTTGTTTTGAGGTAGCCAGTTTGGGTTTTTACAGTGACTACACGCCACTTTAACTCGTCTCTCTTTCATTTTTGAGCTCCCGTATTTAATTCGTGTTAGTCTCTCCAAATATGCGTTAAATTCCAGATAGCCAGGGCGATCACTTCAAGCAATAGCACGAACTCGGCCCCGACTATCCACGGATTAGGCTCATAGATATGGACGCCGTTGCCGGTCAGCATCACGACGACTATCACCAGCAGCACCAGGGACCAGGCGATCAATAACCATTGCGCGATGTACTCACGAAATAGCATCTTAATCTGCCTGGCGGGAGTCGTCGCCCACTTGTTTCCCGGTATTAAAACCAGCCTCGACGTATATATTGGCTAGTGCTCTATAAGCCCGGCATAGCCGCTCGACGACGTCGCTGTAAGTCTCCCGCGCTTCTTGGATCTGTCTCAGGTATTTGTAGTCGGCTTCATTGATCTTGATTGATTTTGGCATTTAACCCTCCCTCTTGATTGTCTCCAGGCGAGTCGCCCGGGCCCGGGCGATTTCCTGCATGTAAGTGTCCTCTGGCGGTACTCCCGCCCCCTCGACGTCCGGCCGATAATCGCGCCTCGCCTCCTTGTAGACCTTCCAGGCCAGCTCCAGTTCCTGCCAATAGATCCTCCAGGCCCGGTCCATTCTTTTCTCACCTCCTGTCAGACGAGCGCCCAGAAGCCTCTAGTGGGACGCTTTGCCGCACCCTTTTTTCTCAGGTTATTAAGGGCAATTCTGAAGAATCCAGGCCACCATTCTGTACCGGATGGAGTTCTTCTCCGAAGTTCTTCCGGCGTTAAAACCGGGAATCGCGCGATCGCCCTTTTAGTTAACTCACCGGTCTTGCTTGGACGGCCTTCTTTGCACAATTCATCCAATAATACCCTCTCCGCTTCTCTCCACGGTACCACACTGGAAATAACCATTCAGCGGTCCCCCCTTTCCGGCCCGATTCTGGCCAGGAACCAGGCGGAGCAGCCCGGGCTTCGACCGTTATCTACGCACTCCGAACGGCCCGGCCTGGTTAACCTGAACCATACGCCAGTTAACCACAACTACCATCCGGTGTCAAGGGTTACTTTAGTGACACTCTGGTGTTGATTCGCACAATAAACATTATGTAAAAGGAAATAGCCCACTTTCGCCAGGCCAGGGTCTAGTTAACTAGAATAGCAATAACCCGGCAAGAGTGGACTATAGAGGTATTATACCATGGCCCGGGGGTTAAAAACCGTCAGATTCCGGGCTCAGGGGCTTTTGTATGTGGGATTCCCGGGAATCAGCCCCTGCCGCACTGCCAGGGCCACGGCGTGGACCGTCGAGGTCGCGCCCATGGCGTCCCGGATATGCGAAAGGTACCGGAAAAGATTTTGCGGCGTTATCCCCAGGTCGTCCGCGACCCGCTTGCTGTTGCCGCCGTTTGCCAGCCTGGTGAGGATCAGGATATCGAGGTCGGTCAGGTCCCGGCTCCGCGGTGAGCTACTCATTACCGCTATGCCTCCACTCGGCCAACTGCGTGTCATAGGCCGACTTTGCCGCGGCCAGCGAGCTCAGCGCCCGGTTGCGTTTGACCTGCAATTCCTTTAACCGGCTATCGGCCGTCGCCGGCAGGATCTCGTTCTCGGTTAAGCCGCGCGCCTCTTCTTTAATCAGCTTATCGAGGTTAGCGACGTCGGCTGTTAACCGTATTATTTCCTGAGCGGCTTGCTTTAACTGTTCAGGCACTGGTACCACCTCCCTGCCCGTGGCCCGCCGGTATTTCATCGTCAGGCTCTTAAACTCGGGCAATGTCTCCGGAGAGCCCGACAACGCCTCGATGTTGATAGCGAGAATGTAGTCGGCCTCTTCCCTACCGTATCCCATATCGATCAGCAGGTCAATTCCCTCTTCATAGGTGATAACCTGTTTCTTGACGCCCTTGACGATCTCGGCCTTTGTCAGGTCGCGCTCATTGACCAATCGCGCCGGCTCCTCCGGCTTGACCTTCTCCTCGATAAAGAGCTGCGCCCGCTCCTCGGGGATCCCCTGGGCTATCAGCCAACTCTTTACTTCCGCCTCGGTTATCCATCCTTTGGTAAAGCGTGCCATCATAACCGGGAAGTCGGTATATACCTTTGTCCACTTGACGTAATTCTCCAGGTCGTCGCCGTGATAGCCCTGGGCCCGGTAGATCCGCCGCAGCTCCGACTCGTCGATCACGCGCATATCCCACCAGCGGCGCACGTCGACCCGCGTCGGGATCTCCCAGGACGTCTCAATCAGCTTGTCGCGCCAGTACGGCGGGATCTCGACCAAACGGAACCAGTCGCTCATATCCTCTTCGGTTATCAGGCCCCTACGCAGCATTTCGACGATCATCCGGTATTCCGGATGCTCCCAATGCGCCGCCCAATGGTTGTCAATCTGTGTGTCGTCCATGCCCGCTTTATAGAACGCGTCGCGCTTGAGCGCTCCCTTTTCCGCGTCCAGGCCGTACTTTGCCCGCATTTCCGGCTCGAAGACCTCCCGGGCTTGCCAGTGGATTAGCTCTTGAGGCGTCGGATAATACAGGGTAAAGAACTTGAGTGCCTCGATCCGGTCGTCGCTCCAGCCCTGCTCTTTGAGGTCATCGAAGTATTTATCGTGCTTTTCCGGATCCCGGCGCCAGGCGGTTATTATCGACATTGCATCCAGGCGGTAAGTGCGGCGCTGACGCTCAACATCGTAATTGACCAGGTTAGCAAACGCTGTTCCTGACGACAGAATCGCCGGGAGTATCCCCAGGTGATACCATATAAAGCCGCTCAGTGTTTTCTCCCAATCCGCCTTGCTTGTTGCGTCCGTGATGGTTTGCTTAATCTCTGGCGGCAGGCTCGGGATAGCTTTAAGCCTGTCGAGTGACGTTTTCATGGTTTCCTGGATGCCCGGCTCGGAACTCTCCAGGAACGCAGTAATGCTCTTGCTTAAGCCGGACATTACCCAGGTCCGGAGACGATCGCCCCAAAGCGCGGATAACCCCTCGATCCAATTCTTGAACCTGTCTCCTGCTGTCATGTTACTCCTCCGGTCCTAAAAACCAATCGGTAAACTTGAGCCACAGCCATTCCCAGGGATCATTAAAGAACTCAATTACCTCGTCTCTCAACTCCTGCCAGCCAGCCAGGAGTGGTTCAAGTAGTTTTAACTGAGTGTCTACATAGTCAGTAACCTCTTTTAATTTGGTCTTCCACCACTCCTCAGCAGTAGTAATATTGAATAACTCGGGGAATTGCCACTTAAAAAAGAAAGCTATATCGTCTTTGAGTATCTCAAGTGTTGCAGTCCACTCAGGGAAGGTGATATTCCAGAAGCTATCCCAGGCGACTCTAAGGTCATCAAAGCCCTCAGTAGCTATATCTATCAAGCCCTTAATATCTGAGAGTCTTTCAACCCACCAGTCTTTTATTATGCCGGTGATATTGGCGCCGGCGTCTCTCACCCAGGTCCAGGCCCATTCGGCATAGTCGAGCCACGTCCGGAGCAATCCTATTATATCGCCCTGGTCGAGGATCCCGGAGACTTTAACACCGACGTCGCTCACCCAATTACTGAAAGCGGTAAAGTGATACGCCAGCCAGTTGAAAGCCTCCTCCAGGCCGCGGAGAGCCGGCGCCAGCAGGTAAAACGGCCAACCCATACCATCGACTTCGCGCCAGGCGGCGCGCATATAGCCGGCCGCCAGGTCCAGCCGGTCTATTATCCCGGACATAAATTCGACTAGTGCCGGTGGGATAACCGGCCCCGTCGGGATCCCCGTGATATTGAAGCTCAGCCGGCGGCTGAATGAGTCGGGCCCGCTAACCTCGATGTCGACGTGATACAAGCCGTTCTCGTTGATCTCCCAATCAACCCACCCGACGTAACTGTAGGAGTAGAGCCAGGCCCCGGCCGGCGGCGACAGGCTGTACTCATACTCATAGAGTAGGGCATTATCCCGGTCGCGCGTCCACTTGAATCGGACGGTATACTCGCCGGCCGAGGTATTGCTGATGCCGAGCAGGGCGACCGCCACCTCGCGTCCGGGAGAGATCGTCGCCAGGTCGAAAGTAGTTGTCGCGGCGTAAATGCGCGGGATTGCATTCCAACCGTCGGCGTAAAAATCATTGAGCGCGGCGCCGAAAGCATAAGCCTCCCGGAACGGATAAACCGGCTCCTGGAGGCCCTTGCCGAGGCCGTAGATAAAACTCGCCATAGCGTTTACCGCCCGGGCTATAGCGCCTTGATCTTGTCGGCCTCAGTGGCTCGCTGGTCGAGGATCGGGGCCGCTTTGTCGGCGGTAAAGTTCGCCTCATCGATCTCGACGGTGAGCACCGTCCCGCCCCGCGTCCGGATAGTGTGCCGGTAGACGTGGACCAGCCCGCCGGCCTCGCCGGCCCTGGTGAGCTCGTCGATCTTGAGTACCTTATAGTTAGCCGCCATTATTTACCTCCCCGGATATTATTCCGGATAACCTTGATCTGATAGCCGCCCAGGCCGCCGATTATCGCGCAGGACACGCTGAATATCGTGCCGTTGATACCTTTCAGGAGAGCGATCCCCTCCAGGATGGTTATGCAGATTATTGCGATTATAGGGATCAGTTTCATATCAAGTTACCTTTCCTAAATATAGCCGAATATTACAGAGGTATAGCTGGTCAGGGTTTCAACATAGATGCCCTGGTCGAATTGCATCGGCGGCATTAACATCATGTGCATATGGTCCCTGGTGGCATGGTACGCATCCAACTTCATTACTCCAGCCGGAGCCGTAGCGTCTGTAATCTCAAGTACAGAGTTAGCAGCGCTAGGATTCATTGAGATCCAGAATAGCTTGTGCTCTCCGGCGATTACCAGGCCCGTCGCCGTTATCCTCTCAGAAACGACCGCTGCCGGAGCCGGTACCCAGACATTGTTCGCATTATCCCATAGCCACAAAAAGGCCGCCATTATCTCTCAATCTCCCCTTTTCTCTATGGCTCGTTCTGGGTTATAATCGCATCGTCGACATAGAAGTAGGCCACAACCGCCCCCGTTGTATTCCCTATTATACCGACCTCGAGGTTAAGGTCCTCAGCGTTTACAATTACGTTCATTGTATAGGCGTCCAGGTCCCATTCCGTCTCGTCAAGAATAAGCCGGACATATCTCCCCGTCGCCAGGTCAACGACCATCTTGATACAGTGGAAAAGGTTAGGGTCAAGCCGCAATAAGACGCCGGCGGCGATCTGAGTCCATCCTAAAAATTCGTCCTCTATTTCGATAATATCCGTTAAGGTAGTATATCGCCATTGCCCACGCCTCATATTGGGGCCAAGGTCATGTGATACTATAAACCCCTGGTATAAACCTATATCAAGCGAGGCATGGGCCAGGCTAATCTCAAATCCAATCTTACTAATAGTCGGATATGGTACGTGCCTGGTAATTTGTGCTGTTGCGAGAGCGATCGCGTTGGTTTCAAGTTTAGCACTCAGCCCGCCGGACCGGCAGCGCTCCGCGGAAAGAGCAATTGCTCCGCCGGCGGCGGCCTGCTCCCATGCGTTGATATTGCTCTCGAAGTCGTCGAGCCATACCACGTCGCCGCGGCGGTCGTAAGTTACTATACTATCGAGGCGCGCCGCCAGCTCCGCGTTATCTGCCATCCCGTAAACTGTTTTCTTTGCTGCTTGTGCCCCATAATCAGGCTGTCCATGGGCCATCTAACTCCCCCTGGTAAAGATCCGCTTCGGCGATAGCATCCCGAAAGCGCTCTTTATCGCGTCGACTATCGCCAGGGCAATGATCGCCCTCCGGGGCAAAACTACCACGTAAACAGTGAAAGTGTGCGGATAAGTATCGTCGTCATTCCAGCCGAGTAATGTCAATTCATATTCCGGCTGAAAGATCTCGTAATACTCCTGCCAGTCGAGCAGCATCCCGTCGCCATGAATGTCCATATTCTCGGTCGACGGCGCGATCTGATGGGACCGGCGGTTGATGGTCAGGTGAGCCAGGGAAGCATGGCCGGGAGGGATCAGGATCTTAAACTCGGTTATAATCCCTTTGGCGATCGGTATTCGCACATCGACCGGGTTCGCCCTGGTCGTGTTTTTGGGGATGGTGATTCCTTTCTCGAATAACATGACTTGCGTTAAACTCCCTAGCCTATGTCGATCTGGTAAATTAGGTTAGTTCCGAAGTCTGTATGGAATAAAGTGCGCCCGTCAAAAGTCAAACCTATAGAGTTACTGCCAGGAGTAGCAGTCGACCTGATTACAGTTCCAGTCTCAGGGTCTATCTGGTATATTAACTCCAGCGTATAATCAACGAGCCACAAAGTGCGCCCGTCAAAAGCTAAACCGTAGGGGTCATTACCAGGACCTGCAAACGACCTGATTACAGTCCCAGTCTCAGGGTCTATCTGGTAGATCAGTCCGGTAGTAGTATCGGTATGCCATAAAGTACGTCCGTCAAAGGTTAAACCAAGAGCTGCAGCAGCCGGAGCGGCAAACGACCTGATTACAGTACCAGTCGCAGGGTCTATCTGATATATTCTGTTTGTCGTTCCGCTCGCCGCCCATAATGTACGTCCGTCCCAAGCCATCCCGACGGGATTTAGGGCAGCAAAGGCAAACGACCTGATTACGGTACCAGTCTCAGGGTCTATCTGGTAAATTAGGTCGGTTCCGATGTCACCATGCCAAAGGTATCGACCGTCAAAAGTTATGCCCCGGGCTCCTCCGGCCGGAGTAGCAAACGACCTGATAACAGTTCCTAATGCCATAATAACCTCAATTCCAGAAGTCGACGGCTGCGCTAAATTCCCAGAAGTCAGCCTGAGTTGTACCGATGCCAGTCACTTTTAGCCGCAGAGCCCGGCCCAGGACACAGCCACAAAAAGACTCGTATATAGCCGGATCCGTGTCGCCGTCCTCGTAGAACAAAGCGGCGAATAACCCCTGCTTGAAATTGTACCATTGACCAGACCAGCGCTCCAAAAACTGGACCTGAAAATGGATATTCTCCGGAGCGTTTTTCCCCCAAACTTTCAAGTACAAGCCAAAGTTGCGAAAAGGCCCGCACTCGGCAGGCTGTGAATAGACCGGGATCGTGTCCCGCAACTGCTTATCCTCGAAAAGTTGTAACTGATTCCGGGGCCTGATTATTGACTCTCTTAATTCCTCCGGACGTTGCTGGCCTTTTATTCCCCCGGTTCCGCCTGTTTTCATTTGGCCCTCCTATGTGAAAAGGGGGGACCTCTTCCCCCCTTTCACTTAGTTACTTATTCGATTAGTACCTCCGCAATTGCTGGAGACAGGTCGCCAAAACAGGAGTCGCACCGACGCCGGTCCCGCCCCAGACTCGGAAGCGTAGATCCCGGACCCTGGAAGTATCGTACCAGTCGTCGATATCGTTCTGTTTACCGAATGGCATTGCCATAACTCCGTAGGGATGGTGGCCGTGTACCGTACCATACAGTAGGTCGGTATTCGAGGCGGTGATTACCGCATAACGACCGGAAACCGCGGCGCCGGATTGCCATGCAAGGACGCCCGAGGCGTTGGTGACTGAGATCATGCCGGCGGCCGAGGGAGCCGCAAAGAGGGGATTACCCGGGCCTTGCTGTACGACCATAAGGAAGCGCTGCTCGCAGTCTTTATACCACTTGAGGTTAAACGCTTCCCAACGCAGCTGACTCAGGTCATAGAGGACCCGTTTATCGTTGTCCTCGTCGAGCCGTGTTCTGCCGAGGTTGTTAGCTATGTCTATATTGATGTTATCGGACTGGACGAACAGCGTCCTGATCGGCATATCAACCGGCAGCTCGATCGGATGGACCGTGAGCGTCGCCGGGACGTGCCTCTCAAACTCGCGGGTTTGTAAGAATCCGATAGGATTGATGATCTTCTCGTCAAAAACCTCGGCGTGGATTTCGATATGCGAGTTGGTGGTAGTGGTGCTGTGCAGGGCCGAGTTATAGGTAACTCTGATCTGGAGATTGTCGAACTTTGAGGGATCAAGGGCCAGCTGCTCGTCGCCGACCCAGCGCCCGAAGTAGATCGAAACTTCGGCGTCGTGAACGCCGGCATAACTGGTGTAGACCATGTAAGACGCCAGGATGCCGGACTGTAAGAAACCGATCGCCCCCATCTGGGTCCCGGACAATGACATAATCACGTCGGAGCCGTCAACTATCTCAATCTTTGGGAACGCAGCCAGTAAATGTGTCAAATGCGGGCCGGCTGTGACGGTAGTCCCGAGGTGGAAATGCAGGGCCGATATAATGTCCTGTGTCCGGATAGGCTGAATATGAGTACCAACCACCCCGAAAGCCTGGTTTGCCATTACTTCTACTATTCGATGATTCATGGCTTCTTAATCCGGGTATTAGCTACTTGATAAACTAAACTCCCGGACCTCTAACCTCCCCCGCCGCCTAGCATGGCGAGTCGTTTAGCATGGAGGGCCTTGCCGACCTCATCGACGCGGCGGTAGTTGGCGGGATCGCCGCGAGGTTTGCGCGGGCTCAGGCTCAAGCCGGCCAGGATCGAAAAGTAGGGCTCGGCTCCCTGGCGGTAGTCGGTCTGCGCGGCGCTGATCCCCGTGGAATAGCGGGTTTGGGCGACCTCGCGGATCTTACGGGCGAACTTACTAGCGCCGGCTTTGGCGACTCCACGTCGGAATCGTTCTTTGATACCGGCCGCGGTAACCGACATATGATAGTTGTCGGAGGCCGCCTGGGTGTTGCGGGACCAGTCCTCGGCCGCAGCCTCGGCATTGGCGGCGAACTCCGGGCCGGCCCGGCTGGCGTTTTCGTTCCACTTTGTCACCGCGTTGTCGATTGGTTTCACCTTGAGCGCTCCCATTAACACTAGCATCGGGAGCATGAGCAGGAATATGAGCTTCCTTGTAAACTTGTGCATCCTTTGAATTACCTCCCTGTTTCGTTCGTTCCATACCGGGCTATATTGACATTAGTATCACGGAATGGTACGTTTGCATAGATGCCAAACTGTTTACCCCCGGAGGTTTCCGGACCATAATAGCCGCGGGGGATCACGCCGCCCCGGAGGTTTTAGCATGGCCCGTCAAGAGCGAGAGCGCCGTTATATCAGTGATTATATGCTGCGCACGTTCCCCGATTGCAACTACCAGCTCAATGTCGAGCTCGGGCCGATCCCGTCAGAATATGTGCGGCGCATGGGTCTGGTGAAAGCCGCAGCGCTATTCCGGCCCACCAGGCCCCGCGTCGATGCCGTCGCCTGGGAGGCCGACCGCTATATCCTGCTTGAGGCCAAAGTCCGGGATATAAAGAACGGTATCGGCGACCTGACCTACTACCGCGGCCTGATCCCCCGGACGCCGGACCTACCGTACTATACCGGCCAGCCCGTTGTCGCCCGCCTCATCGTTCCCTGGATGCTGGAATGGCTGAACGCGGCCGCCGCGGCCGTCGAGGTCGAGGTCGAGGTCGATTATCAGGAGTGGATCGGAGAATATGTCCGACAGCGGCAGCTATACTTTACCGCCGAATACCGGGCCGCCCGCGCCGAAAAAAAACGGCTCCGGGAAATTCTGGGAGTTGACTAAAATGAAACTGATCGTTAATTGGTTACTCTACCCGATTGAGACAGCCTGTTTTGCCTGGCGTCTATGGCGTAAGACACGCTATGACGGCAACGGCCACCGGATTACACTTTGGTACGCTATCACCTGGTCGGCCGACCGGGAATACTGGGAAGTGTAATTATGGGATGCGGCGTATGATGAGTAAACTATTGGCCCGGTTAAAATTCGCTTGGATCCTGTGGTGGACTCAGCGCTACGATGGCACCGGCCATAAAATGACACTCCGGTACTCATTACAGTTAGCGTTTAGTAAAAACTTCTGGGGAGTGTAGTCATGGGATGCGGCGTATATTGGAAGCAGGTCCGGGAAATAGAGCGAGCCCTGGGGTCATTGCGCCGGCTCGGTATCGGAGAGCTCACGCCGGCTTATATGCAATTAACCGGGTTACGCGGCCAGTTGTTACGCCGTGTGGGCTTTAAGTTCCCGCGCACTCTATCGGCCTTAATGAAGGTGGTCGGCCTTTCCCCGGGCTCAGTCACATTATTTCACGATGTCGAAGGCGGCTTTCTAGTCGAGGTCCGCGATAAGCCGGGTGCCCGGCCCTATCTCCACTATATCAGCGACGAGCAAGCCGTCGCCATCTTGAATAATGATATCTCCCCGGAGTTTCACGATTACCTCTTTGCGCCGGACACTTATATCGGAGAATAAAATGTGGAATAAATTAGTTAACAAAACGGTATCAACTCCGGACCGTGAGCCGGCTTCCCTCCACGTATGGCGGACCGCGACCATGCTCTTAATGAACTATATCGCCCTGGTTCCAGGAATACCGACGCGGATGCACTGGACCGACGACTATATCGTGGACCGTGAGATCGCCGATAAAGAGTCCGGTAAAACGAAGCGTATCAAGTCCCTGGTATTCCAGGTTGACGAGCTGAACGGGGGGGAGGTCAACCGCACATTCTCGGTTTTATCCCAAAAGCTGGCGGCGCACCTGGACCCGTGGTTAAAAGATGGACGGTATAGGGGCTATGACTTCATTATCACCCAAATGGGCGACGGCTTCTATAAGGACTGGAATATCCAAACTATCAAAAGGCCGGACGAGGCTTAAACACGACCTGCAGGGCACTTAAACGGCGGCGTACGCCGGCGTGATCAGAAAAACCCCGAGAGTAGCATCCGGACTTCTGGCGCGTAAAATGCGCTTTTCTGTCGCGCTCGCTCCCGGGGTTTCCTTGCCTCTCGCGCTAAACTGGTCGGCAGCCAAACGTTTTAGCCCCCCGGAGTATCGACGGGAGCCGCAGCGTCCTTTGCCTCGGCCGCCTTTGCCAGGCGCCAGACACTTCCGAAACAGGTCGGGCATAGCATAACGGGCCGCAGGTAGTTTGGATCAGCCTTGACCTTGCATCCCTCGCAATGATACTCTGGCGCCGCCCGCGGCTCCGGCGTGGCAAGGTTAACCGGCTGATCGGCCTGTGCTTTCATATTCTCCAGCGTTTGATTAACGATATCGCGCACGTCTTTAATCGGCCAGCGCCAGACGGCCATTTTGTCGATCATTTCGTTTTGTTGGTCCTCACGCGGTAAGCGTGATATCTCATAAGCGTGACCGATACCGATAACCTGCGCTTCCAATGCCTCCAGGACCGACGGCCCGGCCGCGGAGATCCGGATCAGTTTCTCGATATAGTCCCGGGGAAGTCCGGT
>Ga0114923_10001959_pt1 | contig 14102 bp, 14 predicted proteins | sample SumtaG_FD_89578 | JGI IMG/M metagenome (GOLD analysis project Ga0114923, IMG submission 89578) | Deep subsurface microbial communities from Indian Ocean to uncover new lineages of life (NeLLi) - Sumatra_00157 metaG | ecosystem: Environmental > Aquatic > Marine > Oceanic > Sediment | place: near... | reverse complement strand
CTATCAAGCATAATATTTCTACTCTTATCTTCCGGGTAACGTCCTTTATCTCTTAGGCTTTTAGAAGAAAAACTCTCAATCTGAGTTAATAGTTCTTTACCTTTCGCAGTCACGCTTAAAGAAAAATGAGCACCTTCTGAGCCTAATTTAACAATCGGTAACTTTAAAACATAGCCATCCCGATCTAAAATTGTTAATATTTGATAAAATTCCTTTTCTTCTTTATTTGGTTTAGTTGTATGTAGTATTCCTAGAAAATCTCTTATGTCAGGAGCCCTACAGTTTGGATTAGAAGATATAAATTCTAATATGGTAAAAGATTTTATTAATTTTTCCAAATTCATTTTAATCGGTTCCTTGCATAATTTTCTTATTTAAACACGCAACAAATAAATGATAACATTACCCCTATAAAAATTTAATGACTTCACGATTTTAAGAATTGATACGAAATAAATCTGGTTACGACACTTCAGTGATCCCGAAAATTGATCCTAATGCATTCTTAAACTCGCATAATGTATTCCTAGTTTTGGGAAGTCATGAAATTTGTTCTTTTAAGCCGATTTTTGGTTTTGTAAAAGTTTAAAAGTATAAAGTTTATAATGTTGTTACAAAATCTAATTTTTTAATAAAAAAAAATTATTTTTACAACAAAACAATTTAAAAAAATTTTAATGAGCTGTTAAAAATGGCTGAAGGAGAAAGCTTTTTAAACGCAAAAGCGTTGGTTGTAGATAACGGAACCGGTATTTCCAAGAATGGATTTGCTGGAGAGGATCAACCTCGTTCTGTATTTCCAACGCTTATTGGCTATCCAAAATATGAAAGCATCATGACTGATGTAGAACATTATACTCGGGAATACTACATTGGTGAGGAAGCAATGCAATTAAAGGGTGTTCTTAAATTAATGTTTCCTGTCGAGCATGGTATAATCGAAGATTGGACCGCAATGGAAAAAATCTGGCATTATACATTTTATACCGACTTGAGAATTGATCCTAGTGAACATCCTGTACTCTTAACAGAGGCACCATTAAATCCTAGACCAAATCGTGAGAAAATGGCCGAGATTATGTTCGAAACTTTTAACACACCAGCGCTTTACGTCGCTATGCAGGCAGTATTATCTTTATATGCCTCTGGTCGTACAACTGGATGTGTTATAGATATTGGTGATGGTGTGTCCCACGTTGTACCAATCTTCGAGGGTTTCGCCTTAAGCCACGCTATCCAGAGAATAGATCTTGCTGGTAGAGACATTACAACCTACTTACAAAGATTGCTTCGACAAAAAGGATATTCCTTTACTACCTCTGCAGAAAAAGAAATTGTTAGAGATATTAAAGAGAAGCTCTGTTATGTCGCAATTGATCCTGAAAAGGAGATGATGCTTTCTAAGAAAGTAGCAGGTATGGAGAAATCATATATGCTACCTGATGGAGAGACTATCAATGTAGGTGTAGAACGCTTCTTGGCTCCAGAATGTTTCTTTAATCCATCTGTAATTGGAAAAGAACTTGAGCCTTTAGACGACGTAATCGTTGGAGCGATCTCGGAATGTGATGTTGACCTCAGACGAGATTTATATAGCAATATCGTTCTTTCTGGTGGTTCTACAATGTTCCCTGGTATCAAGGAACGTTTAACCAAGGAAATTAAGGAACAAATCCCAGAATCAGTAGATGTAAAGATTATTGCTCCTCCAGAACGTATGTATTCTGTCTGGATAGGTGGATCAATCCTCAGTTCTCTTAAGACATTCCACAGAATGTGGGTAACTCGAAGAGAATATAAGGAAATGGGACCACAAGTTATTCACAGATGCTTTTAAGTCTTAACAAACAATAATTTTGTTTTTTTTCTTTTTTATTGTATTTTTTATTTTTCTTTTTGTATTAAGTTATATTTTCAATTAGCAAATTTTTTTTTCTATGGTTCCTATTATTATTTAATAATGACAGAATCTGACATAGGTAAAATTAAAAAAAGAATTTTAATTCTGGAAAAAGAAAATGAAAAACTGCATCAAGAGATAGAGTCTTTTAAGAAAGTTTTGGATGGGATGAAAAAGAATCCACTATTAATAGGTTCTGTGGAGAGAGTTTTGGAGGATGGTAGAGCTATAGTTTCGCATACTCCAGGGAGTAGAATTATATTACCTCCCAATAAAATTGTAAACCCGTCTGCGGGTGATTCAGTTTCTCTTCATTCTCAAAGTTATCAGATTATAGAAATTCTTTCGAAAAAAATTAGGGGGCACGTTGCTTCTATGGAATTAATTGAGATGCCTAGTGAGACATATGAGGATATTGGAGGTTTAGATGATCAGATTCAAGCAATTCGGGAAATAATAGAATTACCACTCTTAAGACCTGAAGTATTTGAGGAGATCGGGATAGATCCACCTTCGGGTGCATTATTATCAGGACCTCCTGGAACTGGTAAAACATTATTAGCAAAAGCAGTTGCTAATACTACGCATGCTAGATTCATTCATCTTGTAGGCTCAGATTTGGTACAGAAATTTATAGGTGAGGGCTCAAGGATGGTAAGAGAAGTTTTTTCACTAGCGAAAGAAAATCTTCCTGCAATAATTTTTATTGATGAGATTGATGCGATTGCTATCAAGCGTACTAGTGAGGTTTACAAAGGAGATCGTGAAGTCCAGAGGACTTTTATGCAACTTCTATCTGAACTTGATGGATTTGCTAATACTGAGGGTATTATGTTCTTAGCGGCCACAAACAGAGAGGATGTATTAGATCCTGCTATTCTAAGACCTGGTAGATTTGATAGAATAATAAGATTTGGATTCCCAACTGAAGAGGCCAGGCTTATGATCCTCAAGATACATACAAGGAAACTAAACATTGAAAAAGAGATTAATTTGAAAGAATTTGCAAAGAAAACGGAAAATTTTAGTGGTGCTCATATAAAAGCATTATGTACTGAAGCTGGTATGAGATGTCTTCGAGAAGGAGGAAAAAAAATTACTCGTGCCCATTTTGAAAAGGCATTAGGAGAAATTATGGATAAAGAACACTCTGTCAAAGAATATATTTATTCTTAAGGTTTCAATCTTTAATGTCTACTGTCAAGAAAAATGGTATTTCTTGAATAATTAAATTTTAGAAATTATTAAAATGGAATTTACTCCAGATTATATTAAAGAAAACTTGTCTAAAATTGGCAGGAAAGAAGCTACTTATTTATTAAAAGAATGGATAGTTAATTCGAACATTTTAAGAGAAAAAGCGCTAAAACTTTTAGGTTCTATTGATGATGGCAAGAACTTTAAATTTTTTGAGCATTTATTTCTTTCCGATGAGGAGTCTGAAATAAGGATAACAACTGGGTACATTTTAAAAGAAAAATATTTCAATCATAAAAAAATTATATCTCCCTTAGCATTTGCCCTATATAATATAAACAATTTTGAACAAAAGTTCTTAGCCGTGGAGTTTTTAAATCAAATAGATAATAAAGAAACACGAAAAATAATTAAAGAATATTTAGAGACAAGCATTGAAAACAAATCAAAATATAAATTTGAAGATTTCCCTAAAGAAATATTTATTGGAGATTATGAGTCTCCTCTTCCTAAATTTATCATTGATATTTGTTTTAATTTAATTTTGTACGATTACTACATTAATAATTGTGGCTATACCGTTGTACTTCGTAATGGATATATAATTTTATTAAATTGTGAAGGTAGTAATTTAAAGAATATTAACAATATTACCGCATTTGATAAACTTGTAAATTTAGAGCATTTACTACTCCAAAGGAATAAAATTGAGAAAATTGAGAGTCTAAATCATTTACATAACTTAAAAATTTTAAATCTATCTGATAATAATATTAAAAAAATTGAAAATTTGGAAAGTCTGAAAGATCTAGAAGAATTAAACTTATCTTATTGCAAAATCAAAACAATAGAGAATCTTGCCTCATTAAAGAATTTGAGAAAATTGTCATTGGAGGTTAACTTAATTGAGGATATCACTGGATTAGATACCCTAGTTAATTTAGAAGAATTAAACATAAGCAACAATAAAATTAGGGTAATAAATAATCTAAATGAGCTATCTAAATTAAAAAGATTAAATCTTTCATTTAATGAAATTCTCAGGATCTCGGGTTTATTTAAATTAGAGAATTTAGCATTACTTCATCTAAATGATAATAATATATCTAAAATTGAAGGCTTAGATTCACTACATGACTTAAAAACATTAAGTCTCTCAAATAACTTTATAAAGAGAATTGAGAATTTGAATAACTTAGACAATTTAAGAAAATTCGAATTATCTCATAATAGTATTGAGAAGATTGAGGGGTTAACTAATCAATTAAAATTGCAGGAAATGTTTCTTGATAAGAATCAAATTCATGAATTAGAAGGAATGGACAATCTAGAGAATTTAATAATTTTATTTTTAGAGTCAAACCAAATTTCTGAATTTAATAATAAAAAAATCGAGAGTTTAAGAAATTTAAACTTTTTATTCTTAAACGAAAATCCATTAACTCCAGAGAGTTGGATATGTTATAAAAGAAGGTCAAGATTACCCTAGAAAAAACAGTTGAAGATGACTAACAGACCTTATTAATTTAATTTTTATAATCTAATTCCTTTAATTATTTTAATAGATTTGATAATTTTTATGTGTGCATTTCATGACTTATGGAGAAAATAAAATTTCATTCCTCCCTCGTTTAATTAAAAAAGACGATCTCTACGGTAAGGCCGGATATACCCTGAATCTCATCAAACCTAATGTGTATCAATTCAATTCTATTGGAGCGGGGTGCCATGTATACCTTATTATTGGAGAGGATTTGAATGTTTTAATAGATACGGGAATTATTACAAAATTTAATAGTCTAAATTATTTACTAACTACAGAAATAGGTTTAAAGATCGAGGATATTGATTTAATTATTAATACACATGAACATTTCGATCATATTAGTTCTAATCCTTATTTTCGTTGCCTTGTTGCTGCTGGACGCTGGAGTGCTATAAAAATACAGAATAATGACGAGTTAATCACGAAAGGAAAAAAATGGGGAGTGGATTTAACTGGTTTGAGAATAAATATCTGGCTTGAAGATAGAAACATCATAGATTTAGGAAATGTGTTATTACACATTATAGAGACCCCAGGCCATACATCTGGCTCAATTTGCATTTATGAAGCGAACGAACAATATTTACTTACAGGGGATACATTATTTAAGGGAGCTACAACAAATATATATGAATCGGGCTCAATTTCTGAATATATAAACTCTTTAGAATTGTTAAATCTTAAAAAAATCAGAAGTTTTTATCCGGGTCACGGAGAGTGGGTTATAGGGCAAAATGAAGTTAATGAGGAAATTGAATCCTCAATTACAAATGCAAAGATGGAACTTCAAACTTATATCAATAGGATTACATCCAAGTCTCTAGAAAAAGCAAGACCTCCTCCATCACTATACAATAGAGAAGAAGAAGATTTATAGTGAATTGTGAGGGATTGGTACTATTCTAGGCCACATTCCCACAATAATTACAAATTTTTAACTTTTTAGAAAATATTTCTCCACAACTAGGACAAGTATGCAGATACCTATTTATTATTTCACGAGCAACATTCATAAAAGCATCTTCGACTTTTTCTCCTGTTTTCGAAGAAGTCTCAATGGGATCACCCGCGCAGTTAAATTTCTTAGATGTTTTTTTTGCTAGATCTAAAGAAACTTCTCTTTGATTTATTAAATCAATTTTCGAACCAATTAATACCTTAATTACTTCTGGAAAAGCATTATTATCAATAATCTTTACCCACGCCTTTACATCTTCTAATGATTTACTGTTTGTAATATCATAAACAATTAGGGCTGCAGAAACACCACTGCAATAGGAAGGAAATAGAGCTCTATACTTTTCTTCACCTGCAAAATCCCATATATTTAATTCAATGTCGTGTTTATCATCGACATTTACTTTTTTCTTTTTAAAAGCAACACCAATGGTTCCCTTGGTTTTTTCATGGAAGACATTATCGCAGAATCTATTTATTAATGAACTTTTCCCTACATCTACACTTCCCGCCAAAACAATCTTATATTTTAACATTGTAAAATGAACTCTTAACACTGTATTAAAATAATTAGAAATTAAGATAAAATAAAAAGTTTTTACAGCAATATTTCAAAAATATATCTCCCAATTAACAACTCAATTCTCATCTTAAGGAGGAGCCTTTTTTATATACTCCTCTGTGAAAATTTCCATAATAACCTCATCATAATAAGTTGAGTCCATATAATACTGATTCTTTCTTACACCCACTTCTTTAAAGCCCATCTTTCTATAAAGTTCTAATGCTCGTTCGTTGGTTGAGAAACAACTTAAAATTATCTTTTCTTTATTATTTAATTTTTTAGATTCTCTAATTGCAGTATCAATTAGGTTTCTTCCTACACCGAGATTTCTGTATTTTTTACTAACAATTATGCCGAGAGAACCCACGTGAGTAGCCGCTTCCCATTCTAAATTAGAGATTTCACACTGTCCAACTATGTTATATGGAGATTTAAAATTTGGAATTTCAGCTACAATACATATCTCGTGTTCATTATTAATGCTTTCATACCAGGAATTTTTTTCAAAATCAGATAAAACAGGGGTAAAAACAGGTAAATAAATTCCCTCATCTAACGCTTCATTAAAATTCTTCCATACACCATCTTTATCTGATTTTTTCAGATGTCTTAATATGACTTCGATAGTTTTATCCTTAGTTTTAACTTCTAAGACTTTTTTCATTATTTAAATATAAGTTTTTATAATTTTATTGTTTATTATATTATTATATGGAAAACGAAAAAGATGAGAAAAAGAAGTCTGTTGCTAAAGATCTTGTTGAATTGAAACATGTTGAGGTTAAAAAACAGGAAATTAGTCAAGACACCAAAGAACTCGCAGAGGTCATAAAAACACAAGGTTTAACGCAAGACCAATCTAATGAACTTTCAAATGATGAGATAACAATACTCGAATCATTTATAGGGAAAAGGTTGTTCTTAACACGAATTGCAATTGTTGTAAATCAAAGTAGAATTCCTTTAGGTATTGAACCCTTTAAGAAAGCAGAATTAGAACAATTATTGGAAAATCTAATAAACAAAGGTTTTATAGATTTTTCGATTGTGGAAGATAAACATGTTTATTTTCTCACTGAAAAAGGAAAAGAATGTATTCAATAAAATTTAGGAAAGGACGTTTAAGATTTTTTTAAAATTAACATGTTTATCGGAATATCCTGATATTCTCCACTCGGGTATTCTCTTCTTATAGTTAATGGTAGAATTTTGGATTTTAGTTCAAATTGGGCAATTCTTATTGGATCTATCATATCATCTGGTTTATTTACTAAAATAGGCGCACCAAAACTGATTTGAAGTGCTCTAGCACCAACGATTCTTGCTTTTTCATAACGAGTTAAAAAAATTGGGCCAATTTTAACCAATTTCTTAACTTCTTTATATTTTTTTCTTAATTCTCGAGATTCTAAGAAGCTTGACACGGTTTTACAAACCAAAAATGAGTAATGCATTTTATAATATATTATATCATATAACTTTTTCGATTAATTCTAGTATCAGACGTAAAATCCAATGAGAAAGTGCTCGAGGGGGGATTCGAACCCCCGACCTACACGGTATACTCCCCATGGGTGTGAGCGTGTCGTTATAGCCAGGCTAAACCACTCGAGCTTAAAATTAATACATATTAATAAATAGCAAAAAAACTCAAATGTAATTCATCTAAAAGCAATAAAGAAAATTTCACTATTAATTATTAAAAAGTTATTAATATAATTTAAGAGATCCTATATACTCCTTTACTTTATATAGTTTCTTGGATAGCTTTTATTTAAATCTGAGAGGAATTAATTTTTCTGGTGATTTAAGTATTGAAGAACGAACAGTTTATCTCTCATCCATTAATTAAAAAAGATTTAATCATTAGGAGAGCGTATCAAGAAAATATTTTTGTTAATTGTCTTACCAATAATTGCTTAGTTGTAATTCCTACAGGTTTAGGTAAGACTATTATTGGATTAATGTTAGCCGTCCAAAGATTGTCAGAAAAACCTAAATCAAAGATTATCTTTTTAGCACCTACAAAACCACTAGTCCAACAGCATTATAATTCATTTTTAGATTTGACAGTATTTTCTACAGATGAGCTCAAGTCGATAACAGGAACTATTCCACCAAATAAAAGAAAAGAGCTTTGGGATGACCTTAGAGTAGCTTTTATGACTCCGCAAGTACTCCAAAATGATATTATTTCAGGACTATATCCCATAGAGGATGTTTCTTTAATTATTTTTGATGAATGTCATAGAGCAGTAGGGGATTATGCTTACTGTTTCATTGCAAAAAAATATAGTGAGGAAGCGTCTTCTCCTCGAATTCTTGGACTTACGGCCAGTCCTGGTTCTACTCAAGAAAAAATAAATGAAATTAAGGAAAACTTATACATTGATCATATCGAAATCAGAACAGACAAGGATTCAGATGTCAAACCTTACATTCAAAAAGTAGATAATCTGTGGATAAAAATCAAACTACCTAAAGAATATACTGAAATCAGTAGAATTTTAGAAGAAAAACTAAAATCAATATATAAATGGTTAAAAAAGAAATACTTACTCAATTCTTTTGATATTAATAAGATTACACGCAAAGACCTTTTACAATTAAATAAAACAATCAATAAGAGAATTTCTAGTTCTAGAAATGAGGAAGAGAAATTCGATATGTTTGCTGCTAAAAAGTTCCAAGCTAATGCTATCAGAATTTCTCACATGTTAGAACTTCTTGAAACACAAGGAATCAATTCTCTGAAGGATTATATAAAAAAAAATGAAGAGAAATTAAAGAAAAATACCGCTAATAAATCTTTAAAAGAATTGCTCACAGACCGCGAGATTAAGCGGGTAAAAAATCTAACATATGAAGTTCAATCAAAGGGTATTTTTCATCCTAAACTAGAAAAATTGAAGGATATCTTAGGTTCTCAGTTAACAGAAAATAAAGATTCAAGAATCTTAGTTTTTTGTCATTTTCGAGATTCGGTTAACAATATAGTAAGGTATTTTGAAGATGATGAGATTATACGGGCACATAAATTCGTTGGTCAAGCACATAGGGGATCTGATAAGGGTTTAACTCAAAAAGAGCAAATTGAACTTTTAAAAGAATTTAGGGAGGGTTTTTATAATACACTTATTGGAACAAGTGTAGCAGAAGAAGGTTTAGATATCGCGGAGTGCGATGTTGTTATATTTTATGATGTAGTTCCAAGTGCTATTCGTTCTATACAACGTAGAGGGCGTACTGGACGTAAAAAAGAGGGGAAAGTTTATGTTTTAATGGCAGAAGGCACACGAGATGAGGGATATTATTGGGCTGAGAAGAAAAAGGAGCAAACTATGACTCAAAGTTTAAAAAAAATAAAAAATGCAGAAAAGGATTCAAAGAATGGGCAATCCAGTCTTTTAAATTTTTTACCAGATGAGAAAATCGATGATAGAATCCAGAAAATAGAAGATGCTAATCAGTTTGAAATTGTATGCGATAATCGAGAGACTGCTTCATCTGTTGTTAGAAATTTATCATTATTGGGAGTTAAGCTTAGATTAGAACAATTATCTGTAGCTGACTATGTTATTTCGGACCGAGTGGGAATTGAAAGAAAGAGTGCTCAAGATTTTTCTGATTCTATAAAAGATGGAAGATTATTCAAAGAATTAATGGAATTATCAACTAATTTTGAGAGACCTATTTTAATTCTGGAAGAAGACCTTTTTGAAAATTCGAATATTAATGAAAATGCTCTTTATGGCGCTATTACCTCTATAATTCTTAATTTAGGAATTACTATTTATAAAACACGAGATGCTAGAGAAACATCAACATTTTTGTATCAGTTAGCTAAAAAAGAACAATCCGATCGTAAAATTCCTATCAAATTAAGATTTGATAAAGCTCCAATTGAATTATCACGAATGTTAGAATATATAATTGCTGGGATTCCAAGTGTAAATTCTCTAAGAGCAAAAAATTTATTAAGGGAATTTAGAACTTTGCAAAATATTTTCAATTCAGATATACTTGATTTAACTAAAGTTGAGAATATTGGTAAAAAAATTGCACAAGATATTTATAAAATAAGCAGATTTAAATACAGAGAAGATTCTTAACGCTGTTTACTTTCCATAATGATATATATGTTTAAATGGTCCCTTATTCTCAAGAATCCATTCATGAATTATAATTCAAATAAAGAAATATTATTAACCATAATTATTAATAATAATATAATATAACAGAATATGTTTAAATTTTTTTAGTGTTATTGTTGGTGCTTGTTTATCTATGATAAAATTTAAGGTTGTTATCGCAGGAGCAAAAAATGTAGGAAAAACAAGCTTATTACGCAGGTATGCTACAGGAAAATTTAATAAATCAACCTTAAGTACAATTGGGGTAGATTTCGAGACTAAAAAATTGAGCATCGATGATACCGAGATTCTACTTAATATTTGGGACTTCGCCGGGGAAAGAAAATTCAGACTCCTATTCCCCTCGTATATATCAGGAGCCTCTGGAGCTGTCATGATGTATGACATTACAGATAAAGATACCTTAGAAGACCTTCATGAGTGGATTGAATTAATAGAAGGTGTTCAAAATCCACCTCGAACTAAAATATTACTTGAACATAAAGTCGATTTAGAAGACCAAAGAGTTGTATCTAGAAAAGACGCAGAAGATATATTTAAAAAATATAAGTTCAAAGGTGAAATCATTGGCACTTCAGCAAAAACCGGGGAGAATATTGAAGATGCCTTCATATTACTTGGAAAAGAGATTCTTAGCAATTCACTGATTAAATGCCCCGATTGTGGAAAACATTATCCAGCTGAGCTAAAGTTTTGTCAGTATTGTGGGACACGTCGATTTTAGAAATAAAAATTTAAAAAATATTTTCATGTATTTATATTTTAAAGGAAAGTTTAGTTCACCTAATTCTTAAGATTAATGGTAATTTTTTAATAATAGATAAAATTAAGAGATAATTTTATTTATAACAATTATCAAGAATAAAAAATAATAACTTAGAGTAAGTGTTGTTAAAATGAGCTATGACTTTACTAATGATATTCAAGAAATTATAAATAGAATTGAGAAGGATAATATCACATTTAAGAATAAAATAATTTTAGTAACTGGCGGTGCTGGATTTCTTGGTTCGTGGGTTTGTGATGTTTTAGTAAGACAAGGAGCATATTGTATTTGTTTGGATAATTTATCTTCTGGTTTATTTGATAATATTAATCATTTGAAGGATAAAGATAATTTTCGATTTATAAATCATGATATTTCTAAACCAATCTATTTTGGTTTTACAAATCATCCAGATGGAGTTTGTGTTGGAGATATTAAAAAAATTGATATTATTATGCATATGGCAAGTAGAGCGTCCCCATTTGAGTTTCAAAAATATCCAATTTCAATTCTAAAAAGTAATACTTTGGGAACCATGAATGCTCTAGGGATTGCTAAGGCACACAATTCGGTATTTTTCTATACAAGCACTTCTGAAGTCTATGGAAATCCCCCCGATGAGTGGGTTCCAACACCAGAAACGTATTTTGGGCATGTTAATCCTGTTGGTCCACGGAGTTTCTTGACTTTACAATATTTACAGTTATAGTCTTGACCATAATAACAATATCATTATCTCCTTGGAAAAATTTAATAAAATTACTTATAAATTTTCATTTATCATCAATCAAACAAAAATACTAAAGCTTATTAGTATCAAATTTTATTATAGTCTTAGAAGATGATGATATCAGATGAATTCCACTCCAAGTTCAATGAAATTCTTAAAGAGTTAAAATATTTGAGATTTTTAAGAGAGGATGGGTGTTGGATAATTGAAGAAGCAAAAGAAGGAGTTAGTGAAATTACCTATAGCGATATAATCACTTATATCTTTATTGAGGATTTATTTAGCCAGTCTGAAGTTTATGCTCAAATGGTTAATTGGTGTCAGCAAAAGATTAAAGAAGGAGCACCTGATATAAGTTTATAATCTTTTTTTCATTTCAAAATCTATGAATGTATTTTTTTCTATAATAATCTGATAGATCAAAAGAAAAGAATTTAAATAGGTTAAATCCAACGAATTTAAGTTTTTATACACTAAATTTTTCACTATTGCTTACGAAAAGTATGTATAAGCAAAAAATATTGATGAGGTTAATACGAGATCATTAGATCGTAAAAATCACTAATAACATTTAAATAACAATATCAAGATATTAATCATAATTTTAAAAAAATTCTAAATTTAAAGGTAAAAAATGATAAATATTAGCGAACTTTCAGATCAAATTATTGGGGGGAAAATAAATCTAAGTGATTTGTTAGTTTATCGTTACAATGATGATATCTTATGTTGAAATAATGATATTATTGAACTTTAATGGTGGTAAGAAATGGAAATATTAGAAGAAATAACTGAAATATTAAAAACGATAGAATCCACTAAGCAGGTTCAGGATATTGAAGAAATTAATGAAATATTTCAAAGATATGAGCAGAACAGACAAAATACTATTTCTGAAATCTCTCTCCCCGCATGGATGATCTTAGAATTCAATCTCATATCACCCCCCATAGTATATAAAAATGTTGCTATCAGAATGGGAGTTAATCTGAAAAACCCTTTTCAAGGTACTCATATAAATACTAGAGTCTTTCCTTGCGATGATAGTTTTGATCCCATTATCGAAGGAAACTATAGTGCTTGTATAACCACAAATGAGATGGGGAGATCTCTTATTGCAGTATTTGCACATTGGGATTTTATCTCGAGGGTATCAATTCCTGAAGCAATAAAGCATAAAATAATTACTCCGGGATGGATTGAAAATGTTTTTCGGAAAGGGTTGAATCGATGTAAAAAAGAATCTATTGGGCGCTTGAATGAAAGATATGTCCGCTTTAATGCAGAAATTGAATTTCTCGAGCAAACATTAAATGCCAGAGAGATACCATTTTCGGCATTAGAAGGAGAAGGGAGTACAGATAGTGGAGGAAGATATTATAATAGTTGGTTTGAAGATGATAAATGCACTTGCTGCAATCAATATATTCGCTCTCCAAGTAGAAAATGGCCTTGGAGTCAATTCAAGCATATTAAATCAATGAAACATAAGAGAAATGCTGCGATCTATTTATTAAAAATGATGTCAAATAATAACGAAAATTAGCTAAAGAAAATAAAAAGAATGATAAAATAAAAAATGAGTCTAAATCATTCAAGAATAGTAAGACTTGCATATATTAAATTTTTGTACCAACTTGGTGTTGAATTGTCAAGAAAAACAAATCCTTACAATTCTACTTCAATTTTATTGTTCCATGATTCTATTGATCTTTTTTTACAGTTAGCTGCAGATGTATTAAACATTCAGACAAAAGAAAAAACATATTTTATGAATTATATAGATCTCATTAATCAAAAATTAGTTCCTAAGCAATTGTCTCAAACTGGATCTATGAAAAGGCTAAATGATGCCCGAGTTAGTCTTAAGCATAAGGGATTATTTCTACACGAATCAGATGTTGAATCATGTAGAGTTAATTCGAAGGATTTTTTCCAAGAAAATACCCCTATTATATTCGGGATTGAATTTTCGGATATCTCCATGATCGATGTTATTGATAATGAAAATGTAAAGAAAATCTTAAAAGATGTTAAGCGATTTTCTAATGACGGACAATTTAAAAAGGCGTTAGAATATATCGCAATTACATTTAATGAACTCATTTCAGGTTATGAAAAAAAAAGAAGTTCATTAAAAGAATCAATTCTCGATTTTGATGAAATAGATGAAAGAGATTTTGAATTCGATGCGGAAGTAGCTGGAGACTATGAGGGGGGATTTGAAAAACTCAGCAGTACATTGGAACAAATGCAATACTTATTGAAATTATTGAGCTTTAATATT
>Ga0114923_10001958_pt1 | contig 14103 bp, 19 predicted proteins | sample SumtaG_FD_89578 | JGI IMG/M metagenome (GOLD analysis project Ga0114923, IMG submission 89578) | Deep subsurface microbial communities from Indian Ocean to uncover new lineages of life (NeLLi) - Sumatra_00157 metaG | ecosystem: Environmental > Aquatic > Marine > Oceanic > Sediment | place: near... | reverse complement strand
GGGGGGGGGGGGGGGGTTGGGTTACTTTCCATTGCATTGGGGCGATACGTATCATTTTTACAAATGTAAATGTGTTAGGCACGATGATTTTATACATTTTTACAAATCTTAATAATTCATTTACCATTTGGTAAAGACGTAGGCATGGTTACTTTACCACAAAAGACAAATCCTATTTTTTATTCATTCATTTTAGTATACGTCCTAAAATTAAGCGAATGATTCTCAATTTTAGGCACGAATTTATACCAATATGAAGATATTTTTGTAATCACTCGCAATCACCCGATTGGAGTCGTTTACTCATGGGTATTTGACCCTAAAACCAATAGATTCTCGACCTTTGCATAATGTTCTTTCAGTCTTTGAGGTGAATAATTACGATAAATCTTTGACTGAACCCCTTTAGGTATTCGTCCTTCAAAAATATCAATTACATTCTTATCCATTTTACCGTCAATACATCTTTCAACAAATATCAATCGTAAATCTTTAGGGATTATTTCAATACCTGTAATTTCTGACACATTCTTAAATTCTGCATAGATTTGATCATACGTCACACTAAACACACCAGCATTACCACAAAGATAATTTTCATTGAGATGCTGTAATAAAATATTGGATGTTTGTTGAGTGAAAAATCCAAACCATGATGATTTTGTATCGCCCTGATGTATATCTGATACATCAACACAATTCAATTTAAAATCAATCTTATCACATTTTATTTGCAACACTTCATTAATTCTTAATCCTGATGTTAGACACATTAAAAATACTACTTGGTATTCTTGGCATGATATTGCATTAATGAATGTCATTAACTCTGTATTATTTGGCAGACTACGAGTTTTCATTTTAATTTTTTGTGTTTTGAATGAAACATCATTAATCCAATTACCTAATTTTAGGAAATCTCGTAAAAATCGTCTAAGAGATTTTAGGGCGTTTGATTGTGTTGACTCTGACACGGATTCTAGATAATCATTTACTGATTCTTCATTTATGATGCCTTTTGTGAACTCTAAAAATTTCCTCAATGCACTAACATGATTTTTCACTGTACCGGTGTTTAAATTCAATTCAGTCTTTGCAAATACCTCATATTGAGATATTGTATTATCATAATTACTAATCACTGTAAATCGCTTATCTTCAATTTCTAATTTCTTCTTGATTAATTGTAAATCTTTAAGGATTTTTTCTAATATTTCATTATGTACTATCTGCTCTTTTGACAATTACACTGTCCAATTTGCATTCTTGAATATATATTTGATCGACTAACAACAGTCGTCAGGTGTTACGTTGCTGGCGTTACTAATTGTCAAAAGAGCAAACACCAACAACATAACAATCAAACTTTACAGATCTGCAATAAAAATTAAAACAAATCGGTTACAAATCGGCAAGGTTGGTGCGGTAGTAATTCGACATAGTGATGAAAGTTAGGCATACAAAAAACTACAAATTGCACATTTGTGCATTTTTAGGCACGGTAAACTGCACAGTAAAAGCGTCAAAAAATAACGATTCACAGTCATACCTATTTCACTGTATTTCAATAATCATAACTAGGATTATTGGAGTATTCCACGCATGGAATAGTTGAAAGTAGCTCTTTCACAGTCATAAACATAAAGCTAATCCGATTCTACTCCACACATGGAAGTTCATCGGTTTCAAGAATACTCATGGAAAATTACATATTCCACGCATGGAAAATTATCGCCATAGTGTCGTCATTTTACAGTTTATCGTCACCGATTCGTCACTGATTCATCGTTAATGATTTTAGCATTCATAAACTTAAATAATCTTCAAGCCCCTCAAATTATAATTGTCAAAAGAGCAAACGAAGTATAGTAATGGTAACGCCGTTCTGAATAGTTGTATTTTTTGTGGAGCAACTTTTGAAGAGCCATGTAAACTCGGTGATAAAATAACTTGTCCAGAAAATCAGGGCGGTTGTGGAAATTCTTATAGAATCTCAATGTATGAAAAACCTGCTGTTAATTCAGCAGAGGATTCATCTTGATCTGTATGAATTGTTATGATGAAGTAAACCCAATTCCAATCGATTTAGGTTTAGTTTGTCCAAACTGCGATGGTTTCTTTCCACCTACGGAGAAATCAAGATGAGTGCAACTGAAAGCCCCACTATCTCTGCTGTTGACAGAGTTAGGGGATTCTTACAACAAGCATTCGACAATAATATCGATTTGACTGTAAAGTCAAACAGGGAATCAATGATTAAACAATTCAAAGAACTATACCCCAACGACAATCAAAAAACAGTCCAAACATTGTTTGGTAAAGAAATTCCAAAAATGGCTAAAGCATACAATATCAATCCTGATGATGTGAAACAACAGCCAGCAAAGAAATTTTCAAAGAGTAATGAAATCACAATCAATGCAACTGAAAAAAGATCTAGTATTCAGAGTGTGAAAATTCAAAACCCGAGTATTGTTGGTGCCGACCCAAATAAGCCAGTAATTGCAGGAATAGGTCAGCCAGTCAATTACAAATATGAAATCAAATCCTCGCAGGTTTCAGCATTCTCTAATTCTATTTGGGGATTTGCACAATTATTCTGTGAAGATTTAGAGGATTTTACAGAGGATGAAGCCAATGACATAGGTGATTTATGTCAGCCATACCTTCAGACCAAGATAGGAAATTCTGACAGAGGTCAGGCAACTATGATGGTCGGCGGTGTATTGGGAATCACAGCAAGAAAAGCAAAAACAGCTAGGGTAAATCGTAAAATCAGAAAAGCAAAAGAATCAGAGGAAAAAAACAAGGAACCAAAAAAAGATGACTGATGATGTATTTGACCCTGATGAATTACAATTAGAAAAGGAAGACATTATTGTAATCATTGAGGCTGTGCAAAAACGCTGGCGTAAAGCGGGCTTCAAAAATAAAGTGTATCTCATGGGTATAGCTGCTTTCAAACAAGGAATTTTATGGACACCAGATGATGTCTTAAAACTTGTTTGGCGTGACATGGTGAAATTGACTAACAAGATGATTGAGTATAATGCTCGAATGAGATTGTTGGGTGAAATGCCAAAAACAAAAGACTTGACAACGATGCTCAAAAAAGAAATTGAATCAGGTGACTTTGCAGGTGACCCAAGAGATTGACTGATTTTTTATTTGATAAAAATATCAGTGACAAAGAATTTGCACGAAGATTAACAAAGTGTTTAATTCTTTTCTCTGATATTTTACCAATCTATTCTAAAGAGGATCAAGCTGCATTTAGACTGATGTTTGGAAAAGATATGACAGAGGTTATTCCCAAATTTCTTTATGACTTGGCTTTACAATGTTCAAAGAAAAGAGAGGAATCAACTCCATTTTTATTATTTCTCAAAGAATCTTTAGATCATATTTTAGGATTCTCTAATGAAATGCCAGATGTCAATTATCCCGACAAAGAAAAACTTGAGAAATTAGTTGAAGCAAGAATAAACGGATTGAATCTAGATGATTAATCTAAACTGGACAGTGTACCAACAAAACATGATGTTTCTTGGTATGCAAGGTTCAGGGAAAACAACACTAGCTAAATCAATTCTTGATACTGTGCCTCATGTGAATCGATTAATTATCAGTCCACAGATTCCAACAGAAAATTATGGTGGATATGGAACACCAATTAACAAAATCTCTGACATTCAAGAAGGTGCTATGATTTGGACAGGTGATTTTTCAGTTCCTACTTTTGAGAGAATCTGTGCAACGTTAATGGCTCGAATGACCAACATGGTTTTACTTGTTGATGATGTGCATGAATTTTGCACAAATCAAAAAATGCCAAAAAACTTTAACACTTTGATACAATCGGGTCGAAATAGGGGGATCTGTGGCATGTATCTTAGCCCGTCAGCAAACTTGGTGAATAATTACATTTTACAATCATGTCAGCACATATTCGCATTTAGAATGAAATTACATGCACAGATAGAATGGCTCGAGAAAAACTATTTTGGATTTGATGCAGAATTATTAATCCCTAAAGATTTACGAAATCCACGAAAACCAATCAACCCAGATTTTGAATGTGATGTACTTCCAGCATATTCCTATCTGTATCGATATGACCAAGAAACAGATAATCAATTATTCATAGGAAGTTAAAATGAGAATCATAAAAACAAATATTATAATTTGTCCCGAGTGTTTTCCTAAATTGAGATTATTCAAACGTGATTGTGATCTCAATCGACATTTAAAATTAAAACATAATTCAAAATATAAAATCCGTATAGACACAAACTCGTCCCTAGTGGTTTTACGCAGAAAATAACCATAGACACTGCCTCGCTCTGTTTTAGTGTTATTTTATTTTCAAACAAATTAAGAAAATGCAACAACTTCTTAAAAAACCTGAAATGCAATTAAGCAATTTCAAGAAACTAATAACTTCCGACAAAGCAGTAGTAGCTGCTTCTGCACTTCTTTTCACCCCTGCAATATTGACAGTAGTCGATAAAGTAAAACAGAGAAGCAACTTTTTAGTGAAATTTGCAACACTAGCTCTATTCTTAGCAGCTTTTGTGGCTTTCATTATATCTGGTTTCTTCTCTGGAATGCTTCAGAATATTGTGTTTGGTATCTCCATTGGCTTGTTTGTCAATGGTCTATTATCAGTCCCATTCTTTTCTGACGCCGTAGGTAGAGTAACTAAAAAGGTGAGTCAAAATTGATGCGTTTAATTGAAAAATCAAATGTCTCAACACTAGACTACTCAAAGAATAAAGAAGTTCAACTCGATATGCCAGTTGATAACCTATACCGTAGATGGGTATTGGATTTCACTATTGGTTTATCTTGCGGTTCTACAACTTTGTCGTCTGACGCAAAAAACAATGACTTTCTTAATTTGATTAAGAAAATTATTGTTTACCACAACGGCTCCAAAACACGTTCAAACTTATCTGCTGTTGATAGATACTATCTCGATTTATTCGAGCATGGCTGTGTATCAGTAAAAGATGGTTTGTCAATCCCTGCACTAGATGGGTCAAGTACACAAAAGGTAACTTTAGTGATTGACTTTGCAAGAAACAGAAAGAAACTGTCTGACTTTTCAGCACTTCTTGACGCTCCGGCTTCTAAATCTGTAAAACTTGGTATCGAATGGGGGGACATCACAGATATTTTCAACACAGAAGGTGACGGCTCTATTGACGCTGACACTACAACCTGTCGAGTATCTGTACTTGAAGCCTATGATGATGAAGGTGCTAACGGTTCTGCACTAGCAGAAGTTAGAAAAAACCTTGTATTCATTAAACAAGATGCCTCAGAAACAAAAATCGATAAGGAATATGCTTCCTATGATTCAGACATGTTAGAAATTAAAGTAAAACCTGTCAATGCAACTGTATTGTCACACTTATTTTTAGCAAAAGAAAATGTCACAGATTTGGATCCAGCCTTTTCCGCAGATGTCATTGAACAATTTAAAGTTCAAAACGTCGAGGGTGCAGGTGAAATCTTAATCTCGAATTATTGGGATAACTTAGTTAATCCATTGAAGCAAGATTATTCCTTACAGAGTTTGCCAGATGGAATGCTATTCGTCGATTGGTTAGACCAACGCCAACGTGGCTTAGTAGTTACTAAAGCAGATGCTATGAAAATCAGGTTACTAACATCCGAACCCGCAACAACAGACACTAACAACTCACTCCGAGTTATTACCACGTATGTTACTGCGGACACTTAGTAGGTTTAATGATATGAGAATCTGCTATCTCTTTTTTACTAAACGAGGTTACTACTGATGGGACTTTCAGGAATATTATCACTAATTGCACTTGTAGGAATTTCTGCAACTGCTTTTTATTATAAAGATGGAATCCAAACTGCTTTTGCTTCAACTCAAAAATCAGATGCAGAAAAGGAATATGACTTTGAGAGAAAACAAGGTGAAGATAAACAGTGGGACGAAAGTAATTGGAACCCTGATAATTGGTTTGTATATGCTGATTCTGCTTCTTCAGCAAAAACAATTCCTAAAGTAAGCACAAAACCAAACACAGCAGAATATGACCCTAACACTAACCCTGCCAAATTCAATCCGCCAGGAATTGAATATAATGCAGATAATCCGTATGGATATTCTAACACTTCAGAACGTGTAACGAGGTATTCATAATGGGAATCAAAACAATTCTAACCTTATTGACTATTGGCGGTATGGCCGGTGCTGGATTTTATTTTAAGGATGGAATTAAGGATGCTTTTGCTAGTGGTAAAGAATCAATCAATAACGCTAAAGATACCCTGCAAGATGGGTATTCATCACAATCTATTAGTTCAACTGACTATGTTATGCCAGTTGATAGTTCAAAACAATATTCAGAAAAGGGGTCAGGTGGTTACGCTGGCAAAGAATCTACTGAATATGTGTACATTCCAATTTATCAAAACAATGGTCAAACATCATTAGAGCCAACAGTACCAATTTATCAAAATAAAGGTGCAACATCATTAAACACGAAAGTAGAAAACAGCTATAACTCAAAACCTAATCCCTCAATAACGGATTATAATAAATCTAATGAGGAAAAGACTATTGCAACTTTCTCAAACTTTACTAGCAATTCTGCCAAGAATAACGTTAAGGAATATGCTAAAAGAAAATATGGTATCGATTCTGATTTGCTAACTAAAGCAGTTTCAAAACCTTCGTCAAGCAGAACAACTCAGGAAAAAATGCAGATTGAGGCAGAAAAGGCTAGACAAATCTATGATTCAAGGAAGTATGCAAATTGGTAATTGAAGAATTAGTAATCACAAAAATTGTTGATGCAATATTTGAAAAGTATCGTAAGATAAAAGATGAACTCAAAGAGACAATATCTATTTTTCAATTTCCAACGGATAACTTTGTTCATTTTGAGTTAGATGATGAAACCACAACTAGCACAGAGTTTGACCATGACACTGCAAACATGGAGTTTGAAAATCCCTTTAAACGAAAAACTTTGATCAAAGGAATATCTATCGTACCAGATGATAATTTCAAGTCAAACGGATTAGTTGAGATTTACATTGACGATGAAATAATTTATCATAACAAAAAAGCAGGTAATTTTGCTAATATTTCTCAATCAAAAATAGAATTATCTCGAGGTAAGCCAATTAAGGCAGGTAAATCGGTTAAGGTTTTTCTAAAGACTGATGATGAATCAGTGACCGTAGGGTTGGCTGTTGAGGTTTATTTTGGCGATACAAATTGATTGAGGGTGTCAGTGTGACATCACTTCCCGATACCGTTACAGAAGCCGAAGCCGAATCTGGTACACTTGACGAATTAAGATCATGGACACCTGCAAAAATAAAATCCTCTATTGATGCTTTGGGCAGTTCAAATATGTTTCACGTTGTTAAACAAGCAGATGAGAATTATTCAGGAACTAATGTATTGCATGATGATACAGAATTATTCATAGATGATTTAGAAGCAAACAAATCTTATCATGGTATATTGTTATCTTATCTTTATTTATCAAATGGGTTTAAGGATGCTTTTTCACTTCCTACTGGTGCAACTGGTCTTAGACTACAAAATAATGGTTCATTTTCATCAAAACCCTCTACTGGTGCAACTTCTAACATGACTAGCGGACAAACTTATTCAACTTCTGGCGGTAGTAATCAATCATTTACAACTCATTTTAAAATAGACATGGGTTCTGTTGATGGTTCATTAAAGTATCAATGGGTGTCGGCATATTCGGGGTCAGTTACAATTTATTCGGGGTCACTTCTTATGCTATGGGGTAGCCCTGTTTGACTTTAGATATTCAAACTTTTGCTTCAAAAAAAGAAGCAGAAATCGAAATTAAAAATCGTGCTGGTGTATTCCGTGCAATGTACCCTGATAAATTATCTGATGGTACATTCCAAATAACTTTTGTTAACGGTGAGGACGACCCTGATAATTCTGATGAATCTAAACAAAGAGAAGTAACACAAAAAACAAATCAAGATAGATTAGAAGTTTTACAAACAAAACTAGATGATGATACAATAAATTTTGTACAATTAAAGGAGTATCTTAGATTATCATAATGTCTGTCACAGATATTCCAATTTGGTTTTATTCAATTCCAATTTTGGGTGCTCCAATTGGATTTTTATTTACTGTTATTTTATATCATCGAGGTACAATCTCAAGACATGATACAGAAATTAAAGCACTCCAAGAATCATCTAAAAAGATTGACAAACTCTGTACAGATATAGCATACATTAGAGGAAAAATAGAAAAAATATCATAGACGTTATTTTATCTCTCAATGTTTTACCTAGATGCCTTTAATTTTAAATTTATACAATATGGTACCAAATGCTTTTACAATTTTTGTTAACATAGGTACCCAAATTTTTAAGCGGATTCGGGGACGGTATGTTTGATATGTCTTGGGACTCCTCTACCTTTTGATACTTCTTTTTTACTGATAACCACATGGTCATTCATTAGAGGAAAAATAGAAAAAATATCATAGACGTTATTTTGTCCCTTGATGTTTTACGCAGAGGGGGGGTATAGACAGCATTTAGCTCTGTTCTTAACAATTTTGTTTTCCATATTTTATAATGAGTGAAGTAACTTTACTTGACCCTGCAATGTTATCTATAATTGCTACATTTGTTCTGGGACTTTTTGGTTCACTTGGAAAACTTGTTCAAATTAGAACAAAATTACAAGCACTATCTAAAGTCGTTACAGAAATCGATTTGGCATTAGCAGATGGCAAAATTACAGAGGCAGAAACAAAAACTATCATGGCTCTATTTAGAGGACTGGTAAAATGACTGAAATTTCTGCTAGAAAAATTGCTTGGGAAATATCACAAGGAATAAGACCAAATCAATTCATCGGTAAAAAAACAAAAGAAGTTTTAGCACAAGAGCTGTTTTCTTTAAAAAATGGCTGGAATCCTAAAACAATGTCAAAGAATGAAAAAACTGAATTTGACGAAAAAATTAATGCCGTAATTGAGGGAATCTTAAAACTTCCTAAACACGAAAGAGCTGATCTATATCGAAAGGTTGATGATCTTCTCAATCCTTAATTTTTTTTCTTATCATGGTTCTTAAAACTACAACAACAAGCGAAACATCAAAACCTGATAGTCCTCAGATAATAATTGAGAATGTCGGGCAAACATTAGAATATGTTAATGGTATTGAATTAACTTTTGATTCTTATTTTTCTCTTTATGGTACATGTGAAATTTACATTGCTGGAAGGCAAATATTAAAAGATAATGAAGCAGGTGATTTTAAACAATACAAAGTTTTTTCAGTACCGATTGATATTAAGGAGTTGAAACAGGGTGAGTTAATTGAGATTTATGTTTGGAATGAAAAAACCAGCGATGAAGTGATACTTTCAGTTAATGTAGATATTGCAGATTTGAGTAGAGCCTCAATACTTAACGGGCAAGCAATAGATTCTAAATCAATATTGTCTGAAATCTCTGGCGGGGCTGGTGATGATGATGATACAAATGATATTTTCCCTTATGCAATTTACAAAGACACAGTTGAGGAATTTCTAATCAATACAAAAGGACGTCATAATTTACTTTTAACAATGGCAGCTAGTAGCATAACACCACCTGAAATTATTGAGAATACAATAGACTATGATGATCTTAGTTTGGCTTTGGAACAAGAATTTACAGATGATAGTACTGCTGACGAAACATCTACAACTGAAACAGATTCTAATACAGTTTGGACAGATAGTTACTATTGGAGTAGTCTAAAAACTAGAGTTTACGTTCATCATTACACTATCACTGAATATTATTATGCGTTATATGGCGAGCCTACAATTCCCACAATGGAAACAGAATACGGTGAATCTGTTGTTATTGATGGAATGAACACTGACGCAAAAATAATAGAATTTGATTTTACTGCGTCCGAATGGAGTATGGATGTGACTTACAGTTTTAGACTTCTTGAAAAAATAATGCAGGAATATGCTCGAATGAGTGGGACACACGCAGGTTCGTCTAATGGGAACTCAGAAAATTCAGTTTCTTACTCAAGTGATTATAGTAGTTGGTTCACTTCATCATACACATACACTGCAATTTTTTCAGAATTAAGTGCTACTCACGATGGAAATTATAATACATTCTCTTACAGTCCGTCAGCAACATATTACTACAAAAACCCCTACATTATTGCATCATATGATATTCATTATGAGGTTCATGCTTCTGATGATTCAAGTTTCGCCACCTATGATGTGTTAAGTAATATTACTTCAAACGGATCTAAATCTTTTGCAACTTCAAAACAATATCTTAGAATAAGACCTGTCATTGTACCTGTAAGTCAAACTTATTTTGCAGGGACAGATTCAACTTCGAGTTCATCACTTAGTAATTCAACTATCATCACACAAAGTTATCCTGAGCCTACTGTCGCAACAATATCAAATTTTATCGATACCTTATCAGCGGGTGGAACAGCTAGTGTGGAATTACAACTCAAGGGAATTAATGATGTGTGGTTTACCATTTTAGATTCAACTACATTGGGGGCTGTTACTCAAGGTGACCAAATTTTAATTCAATATGACATAGAAGGTTTGCCCGCATCTCAATCTCGATTAAAAGCCGTTATGACTGTTGTCGATTCCCTACAAACTGGGGTTTCAATAGACATAGTTTAACTAAAAACATTAAATAAGTAATATGTAGTAAAAGATCAGTTATGTTCTCATTCCTTGAGTGCATATTATTCTTGTAAGGTGGTGAAGCCAAACCCACCAAACAATTAGGGGTTTAGTTATTTTGTGCCAAATAGTAGTACGTGTCGCTCTAAATATTTATATAAAAATTAAACTAACTCTTTTTGAATAATATGTGTAGAGAGAGTTTGAGGTATAATGAAACAGGTTAATAATTTTTACAAAATTTCTAATTCTATAATTACATTTTTGAATATTGATAATGTCTATGGTGTGCGGGTACACACCATAGATGAAAATGTTGACACACCCCTGCAAAAGGATATGATAACAATTTGAATTTTCAAATAATTGCTTATAATCGTATAGGGTATATTTTTTCACAAAGGAGTTTTTCAATTTGACTAAGTGCGTATGGTGTGGTGATGATTTGGACTTTCATACTGAAACAAAAACGGAGCGATGTCTAAAAGATCTTTCTCGAAATATTAGCTGGAGTGAAAAATGGTAGATGATAATCTAAAACAACAGTTCAGGGATGAGGGATGTGTTATTGTTGCAGTTGCAGATGATAAACGCATACTAATTCCTTATGGAACTCAATTACTAACCATTACACAAACTGATGAGGAATTTGAGAAATTACTATCTGTTAAGAATTGGGCGGTCATTGGTACACCTGAATCTAATATTTTATTTTTGGATTTAGATAAAAAAGAATATGATAAAAAACTAGATCAATTTTTTAATCGAACTAGGAGATCATTCAAAGAGGGTGAATGGATTTGGTCAAAACATGGATTCATCAAAGTTACTGACGCTGATCATTCTTGGTGTAAAGAATTTGAGAAAAGATACCATAACAAAGTTGGAATTGAAATTTACAGTGATAATCATTGGGTAATATTTGCAGGCACACTGAACTCTAAAAAAGAAAGTGAGTTGAGTGTAGATGAAAATAATAAAAAAGAAGAAATGCCAAAATCTACATGGTCATATACTGATGATTTACGAGCCAAACCAATCTTAGAATTTACTAAAGAAGAATTAGGTGTAATATTTGGACAGATACCCATTATTCATTCTGATGGAAAAACCCCGCATAGTGATTTATCAATTAAGGAAATTAGAGACGAAAATTTTGTTGTTAAAGTAGGTGAGGACAGAGAAAAATATCTCTTAAAGGATTTAGTATCAAGAATTGACAATAACAAGGATATTATCAATCAAGATGAAGTTTTACTGGCATACGCCCATACATACAACATCCAGCATTGTAAGCCACCACTTGATGAAAAACGAGTTAAAAAAATAATTAAACAATCCAAAAAATATTCTAGTGAACATAAAGAAAATAGGGGACGTAAAAAGAAAAGATTTGAGAAAAATTCAATAGATTCAAATTCTAAATTCACATTAGATATTTCTCATATTGTAGATGATAAGGGAACTTTTAGTTTTACAGAATTTGCAGAATTAATAATATCAAAATATCATTTTAAATCATTCACTGATTCAAAAGAAATTCTATATTATGAAAATGATGGGTACAAATTTGAGGGTGAAATTATCATTAGACAATTATGTGAATACACCATAGATGAAGCCAGTGATGGAGTAGTTTCAGAAATTGAAAATAAGGTTAGACGAAGAACTTATGTTAAACGAGATGATTTTGATAATTTTAAAGATGGATTTTTAAATTTTAAAAATTGTAGATTTAATTTTGACACAAAAGAAAAGAGAGAATATAATCATAAGGACTTAGTTTTAACAAAACTACCAATACAGTATGACCCAAAAGCAAAATGTCCTAAAATTATGAAATTTCTAAAAGAATGTTTACCTAATCACCATGACCGTCATAGTGTATTGGAACATTTAGCTAGTTGTTTGTTGCTTGAATTACGACTTGAAAAGGCTGTCATGTATTTGGGGGGTGGGGGTAATGGAAAAACAACATGGTTCAGAGTTATTGATAGATTTCTTGGCAGTGAAAACATATCGAATCTATCAATAGATGAAATGATACATGATAGATTCAAACCTGCTGATCTATTTGCTAAATTATTGAATATGTATGCAGAGATTGGAAAAAAGGCAATTAAGGAATTGGCAAAATTCAAACTCATAGTGTCAGGTGATACAATAACAGTTGAGCATAAAGGGGGTAAACCATTTAAAATAAGTCCCCGTGCTAGACATATTTTCAGTTTAAACAAATTACCTGAACTTGATGAAGAAACTGATGCAGTGTTTAGAAGATTTGATTTGATACGCTGGAATCAGAAATTTATCGATTCAAAAGAAATGGAATCAGAAGATGAAACAACAAAAGAGGCTGACCCTAATTTGGAATATTCCCTAGTTACTGATGAAGAATTATCTGGGTTACTGAATATTATATTAAAAATTCGTAGAGATTTAAAAATTAGAAAACGATTCTTGTACTCAAAATCTATTGATGAAATGCGTATGGTGTGGAAATCTGAATCAGATAGTGTTACAAAGTTTGCAAATAATTGTCTTGAATTATCTGATGGTTGGATTATGCTTAGAAGTGATTTATATCGTAATTATAGGAAATATTGCACTATGTATCTAAAAGAAGAATTTGAAAATGAGACAGACTTTATGCAGAAAATTAAAAAATCAATTTATTGTCAATTTCAACGGTACAGAATAAATCAAAAAGACAACACTAAATTTCAATGTGTGATGGGTGTAAAATTCAAAGATTCGATGGGTGTAGTTGCAGGTTACTCAAAAGGTATGAAACCTAAAACATCATCTTCTGATCTAGGCACATTGTTTGATTAGTGGGCAGTTTGGACAGTTTGGCCATAGGTCATATTACTAGATAAAAATAAATAAAAAATGAAAAATTAAATAAAATTTCTCAACGATATACCCCCTGTCCATGTTGTCCAAACTGCCCACTTTTTACACACACACAAACAAAAGCGGTAGAATTTGTGCTTGTTAGTTTACCTAAAATGTACTAGGGTGTCATAAAAAAAATTCAAATTTTTTTTGAAAAACGGTTTAATTAAAAACATTGACCCCCCCTGAATTTGACAGTTATCGACAGTTATGTGAACTATCTAGGCATTACATGAACGTAGGGGGGGAGGGGTATTTTAAGCGGACTCGGGAGCGGTGTGTTTGATATGGTCAAAGGAGTCCCTACCTTTTAACAATCCCTATCATGGGGGGGAGGGGCTAAAATCTCAAAGAGCCATAAGGTCAAATGACCATGTGGTCAAACGCCCATGAAGTTAATCTTAGCTCGAAAAGTCTATCATGTTTAGGCATAAATGCAGAGGGGGGGGTGGGTTACTTTCCATTGCATTGGG